>Ga0099824_1005140_pt1 | contig 18554 bp, 6 predicted proteins | sample SiratrowhiteBW_FD_76837 | JGI IMG/M metagenome (GOLD analysis project Ga0099824, IMG submission 76837) | Root nodule microbial communities of legume samples collected from California, USA - Siratro white BW | ecosystem: Host-associated > Plants > Roots > Nodule | place: USA: California... | reverse complement strand
TCAGTAGTAATCCAATAGGGTTCAGTCTGTCTCTTTCATGTAATGTTGCCCTTAGGGTTTAATGGTAGGGTTTGAAGGTTGTCAGAAGGTGAAAAGTTTGTTCTGTGAGTCAAAGTTTCTACTTAGGTTGGTATCAATGAAGAATGTTTCCATTGTGTGTGTTTATATGCTTGTTGTCAAGTTAATTTTTTTTTTTCATGGTGCTAATTTAGTGATTTTAATTAAAGTAACTGCTCTTATTTCTAACTTATAAGTTTAAGAATATTTTGGACTGCAGGTGGATGAGTGGGGTATACAGTAAAATATCAACTGTCATCCTGGTCACAACTTGGGAATACAAGAAACCCAATAATAAATGTTTGGGAAAGTGTTTAGGTTTTAAAGATGGTTTGGGTTAAATGGAAAATTCATTTTTAACCGGAATAAATTTGAATGAGTGGAATATTTAAGAATAATGATATTTTGCTAAGTATCAATACATTTATTTGATATTTTTATGTATATAAAAAAAGGTAATATTTTATTATAAGATGTACATTTATTTTTATTTTTCCTCTTTTTTTTTTCTCTTTTTTCTCTTATTTTTTTCTTTTCATTTTATAAAAAGTTTCTTATCTTCTTTTTTATTTTAATTATTTTTATTTTATTTTATTTTTTTAAAAAGTAATATTTACATTATATTAAATACAATATTATCTTCTTATATTTTTTCTTTTTTATTAATTATTTTTAACAATATATATAATAATTAGTTAATTATTTTTTATTAGTATTATTATTTTATTTCTAAATAATCATATATATATATATTTTATAAATATGTTTTATTCATAATATCAATATATTATTATTATTATTATTTTATTTATTATAATCATTATTATTTTTATTTTATTTAGTCACAATATTTTCTTTTAAAACTACTTTAGTGTCTAACGTTGAAATTTTGTATAAAAATACTTTTAAAATAAAAATTTAATAATATAAATTAAAACTTAAATTTTTCTAATTCTCATTTTAAAATAAAAATAAAATAATTAATATATTTATTTTAAAATATGAGAAGAAAAACAATATATATAAAAGTCAAAGTTAAATAATAGAAGTGAACAATAGAAAGAAAATATTATAATTGATGCAAGGAAGAAAAAATATAAAAAAAAATATTATATGAAATTAGGTTTCTAAGCTGGAAAAAAGGTTAGGAAAGTAAAGCCTTTTACAAGACTTTTTGTGCTGAAACAAAACTTAAAAAAAAAATCCTGAAAGTCATAATATGATTAAACTTATTTAAAGTTAAATAATTAAATGAGACGTTGCAAGAGTCTAAAAAACTATAATATTGAATATGTTTTGAGCAATGGAAAATCAATATTTAAAATCTTGTTTAAAAATAAAGGTTGGCATGACACATAAGCTGTGAGTGTAATGTAATAATTTGTGTAGATTTAGTTGAGGAATTCATTATTGAGTCAGTTCAACTTGTGATTACTAAGTTAACATAATCCAATTACATGATAAAAGTTGAATGATCAAGATAAGAGGCGAGGTTGTATTTATAATAGATTTTGTACTTATGAAGGGTGAGCATATGGTACTAAGGATGTTATATGGTACTAAGAATGTGAACTAAGTGTTATATATGGATTTATAATGAATTAGTAATGTTACGTGGAAATATTTGGTTAAAAATTATGTTAGAGATGTAAAATAGCATAATTTATATAGATTATTTATTGATATATAACTCTTTCTTAGCAATCTACGCCTTAAATAAAAGAAAACTATTGATTTAATACCAGAAACATTTGTTTGAAAGGAGAAAGAAAGTACAAAGTCAGAATGTGTTTTTTTTTTTAAATGAATACAAAATCATGTACAGATTCTCAAATGCAAACATTATTTAAGTTAATTTGAACCTGCTAAAAACCTAAGTATTAGACTAGTTGCAAAATTTTAATTTAAATCTTGTTCTAAACAATATAAGAATGTGTTTGTAATGTTAAATCCAAACAAGCACGAACTGTAATGATTATTCTGGTTCAACTATGCTTCGAGTGCAACCTGCACTTAACTCTACAATGGCCGACATGTGATGTAGTTTATTCTTTGAAAGTTGAGTCTATAGAGTTTTTGGGTTGTGCGATTCTATCAGAAAGTGATTTGCCAGATTTTTACCCAATTATATGCATCCTTTATGGTTGGGAAATTGACATGCGTTTTTCGTTTTCAATTATTCACTATTAGAGATTTTTTAGGTATATATTACAGCTTAAACTTAGTTAGTTGGGGGATATTTATTGTATTTTATACATAACCCGTTATTACATGAAATCTATTAAAAAAGAAAAAAATAAGCACATGGTTATACTAAATTTATGTAAACAAAAATAAAGCGAACTATTAAATTAAACCCATAACTAGTACAAGAATACAAAAATGAAGGAAACCAACAAAAGAAAAATTTATCCCTTATACTAAAAACCAATGCAATAAAAGAAAAAAAAAACTGAAAACTGAAAAATACAAATTCCTCCTTCATTTCATATTAGTACCTATTCTAACATGTTCTTTTAGTAATATTAGAATATTCTAACGTGTTCGTTTAGTAATATTAAAATATTAGAAGTAAAATATTAGAAGTATCATTTCTCAATCATTTAGATTTTTTTAAAATTTAAATATAGTCTTTTAACTTATTCAAATTACTAAAGAACTCCTATTTCATTCGAACTTTTCAATACTTAGAAATTAATTTATACTCCTCTATCAAACTTAGAAAGGGTATGAGAAGCCTGCACACCTTAGCATCCGATTGCAGCCTCACAGTGTATAAACATGCAGTAACAGTGACATCAAACTTAAACCCTAGAACCTTAGATAGTTAATTCAATGGCTTTTTCAACAACTTGAGAAGCATCAAAGTCTCATTTAGTCTTATCATATCCATTCACCTCTTAGAAACCAAACTCTGCTCCTTTTGAACGGGAGAAAAACTATCAATTTGCAAAGATTTTCCATCCATATATTTTCATTGATATGGAATCGTACCAATATCTGGTAAAGAATTCCTATCAAAAACAGGATCTTTGCTCAGAATTAATTACACACGTATTGTTTATAACTAGTCTAAAACATTATGCATCGTATAATTTTTTTCCTGAGGAATAGCGTCATTCATAACATGTGAAGATGAAAAAGAATTAGAAAAAGTTAAACCCATCAAAGGAACAAGATCACCCTTAGGAGGAGTTAGCTTCACAGGAGGAACAAGATCATTCTGAGAAGAAATTTGCTTATTTTGTTTAGCAACTGGAGAGACGTCAACAAGACTAGACATGTCTTCAAGACTATCATCATGATCAGAACCTGAAGTATGCATATACACAACCACAACAACAACATCGACATCTCACTTAAATTGAGACTTACACATAACTTCATGATAGAAGAAACAACACCTTCATGATTATTCGCTGAAACTTTTGGCACAAAGTGCTGCTTAGTTTTTAAAATTTTTTCATTGTGTTCCTCCTGCTTACAACTCTGAGGAAATCTCATTATCTATAATTTTGAAAAATGAACAGAAAGGAGGAAGTTGTTTATATTCTATATATTCTATAAAAGTAAAAGTGGGACGCTTCATCAAAAACTGTTAAAGTAAGATGAATAGAAGATCAACATCGATAAGAACCCGAGTAAAGAAGCCTCTCATATTTTGCATGGTGAGGAGTCCCAATCCCACATGTAATTGAGAAAATTGTCTTTGACTACCAATATTTCTTGGATAACCCATACACACAAACCCAACACTGAGCCTTACTTAATTTCTTTAGTCCATGCAAACATATGAAGAAGACCTAAAAACAAACTCTAGGATCTAACAGTCAAAATGTGTCTCATACCTTTAGAAAAAGAAAAATTGAAATTCATAAAAACTCTTAAAAAAATCACTCTCTACTTCCTTAAAAAGTTTAATATTCTACTCAAATTTTACAAAAATCCATATACATAAAAGGTTTATCTGAAACTTATTGTATTTTGGTTAAATTGTAGTTTTAATTTATTCTAAATATTATTCAATATTTTAGTTTCATTTTTTTTAAGTTTTGATCTTTAAATTATGAAAAATGTATAGTTTTCGTTCCATTTTAATTTGCATATGTTTATTTACATTATTTTTTGCGTTTTAATTACTTAATTTCTTCTTGTTTTTATATTATTTTTGCAAGTTTGATCCTTAAATTATGAAGATTTTATGGTTTTATTTCAATTTTTAAGTTGCATATGTTTATTTCTTTTATATTTTAATTACTTAAATAATTTTTATATTTTAATTGTATACTTTTATATTTTTGATTTTAATTTGTACCGTATGATCAATCTTTCGCAAAAAATAATTATGAGTTATATTGTAGTTACCTTTTTGATGAACCTTAGTATGAGATTTGATAGTGATGGACAATTTTATGTATATAATTTAATTACATCAAAATAAAAAAAATTAAATATGATTGTAGTCTTTATAAAATATAGATTTTTTAAAAGATCTTTTAGTCCTCAAAAAATTGGAAATAATTATTTTAATCTCTAATATCATAAGATATTTATTAACTTCTTATTTGTTTTTAAAAAAGGGGTTGAATATCTATCCTAAATATGTATTAGCATTGTAATATAATGTGAACTATATCATTATTATTTCTAAAATATTTGTTAATAAAATGAGATATTTTAAATTGAAAAAATATATATATTTGAATGTGATTAAAACCAAAATTGACTCATTTTATAAAGATGAAAAATATGTTTCAAGTAATCATATTTAGATTATCTAGTTAAAATGAGTTTAAATTTCATGAATATGGCTAATGTTTGCATGTGTTAAGTGTTTAAATTATGGTTATATTATATGACTTTTGTGTTTGTACATTTGAGTTGAAATTTGAGTTGAATGAATGTTATATAAGTTTTGAAGCATTAGTATAGTGTAAACTAATGTTATTTTTAACATGTTAGAAGAAGGTGGACGCTTTTGATTTGTTACATAATGTCTTTTCTTTCATTTAAATAAGAGATTTTCACTAAAGGATATATAGGTCATTTTCTTTTATTAATTTTTATTTGAGCTAAACGTTCTTGTTTGAGTTATATTTTCGTTTAAACTAAAAAAATTTGGTGAAGAGCTATTTTTCTTTTTGTTAATTTTTTCTCAAGTGAGAATTGTGTCACTTAATCAACTTTTATACAATAAGATTGATATGTTTTAGAGTTGATGAAGTATTATGTTTATGTATATATAAGTAAATAAAAACCTAAAGATGTTATTTAATTAACAATGTTGTATATCATGTGTAAAAAAATATGTGTGAAAAATGTGAGTGTATAAAATACAAGAGGATATATATTGATTATTTGACTATTTAGGAATGTTGTTATTTTTGGATATTGTTGTGAAGAATACCTAGGATAGAATCAAGCCAAGGGTCAGGTATTAAGGACAAAACTCATTAAGAAAAATTACATCTTATCTTCACTAATAATCTAATTATATAAATTAAAACAATCAGGTGGTGAGAAATAGAAAGAGGTCTTACAACAGGTTGTGATATAGTAGGAGTTATGTACCACTCCATACTAGAAGTTAATAATGAATTTTAAATATGATCATGATGGACAAGTGTTGGTCTTAGAATGTGCTTAATATTAATCTTCTGAAATATATTAAATGTGAGTGTAAATATTGATGATTGAATGATGAATTTGTGTGTGTTTCTATTATTAACTCATCTTTGTAAGTGTACAGTGACTATCATAGGATGTTGTAAGGATTCATAAAAACATTATACTTAACTATAAATATGTAAGACCCCGTATTCTCTCTCTCTCTCTCTCTCTCTCTGTATCTCACTCTCTCTCTCTCTCTGAAGTCTCTTTCTTTCTTCTCTCTAAATTATTTCCACTAAAATTTATCTCTTTAGCGCACCTTGTAGTGGTTGAGGAGTTCAGGATCATTTTCAATCGATCAAATTTTCAAACAAAATAAGTTCTTGTTTACTTTAAGGTTTTTTATTTCTTCCTTTTCTCTTGTTAAGATGTAGATATAGAGGCTAGATTTGAAGGCCTTGAGTTTCTCTTCATAATTGAATTGGAATTTTATTTAGATGTAGGATGGAAGAAGGTGGAGGAAGCTATGACGAAAGTAAGAAATTCACAGTGGTATTTGAATCTAAGAGAGGTCAGGTCAACTCACTAGATATGCCTAGGTTAGAAGCTAGATAAGAAAATCTAACCTAGAGAGGATCAGATACAAGTAAGGTTAAATTTTGGCATAGTCTAATCACTCATTTCAAGTTGAATTTACAAAGGCTTAACACTTTTATTTAGAGAGCCAAAATTAAAAAATTCAAAAAATACATCACAAACCTTATATCTAGAGTAGCCAATGAGGCGGCACTATGTGTCCTTCACGCATTCCTGCTCTTGGTCCACATTTAGCACATGTTCAATGAGGTCCTTATGTGCAGAATGCTCATTAGTTGCCCTAGGACATCTAAAGTTTCTCTTGGGCTTTTCCAAGCCCAATTAATACATTAGATAGGCTAAAAACCCTAAATCTATACCTACTCTACTTAGGGCCAAAATATAAGCCCAAACCCTAATTATTCTAAGGCCCAATACATGGCCCAAAATATCATACACTACTCTATACAATTTGGAAAGTTGAACCATTTTGATAAGAGTTTAATTATACTAAGGTCAATTGAGTCCCACTTTTCTTGTATCCTCCTGACCATGGCTCTTATGGTGGGTCCCTTGTTGAGGGCCTTCCATTAAGATTACCTTTTAATTTTTTTTTGAATATGGTTTGAATGAGTAAAGTTAATTTCCTATAGTTTTCTATATGTTAAGTTATGAGTTTGAATGACCAATGTTGAATTGAAATGAGTGAAGAATCATGTTTGAGAAAATTATGAATTTCATTTATTATTTGAACTGTTTGAAAGTTGTATTTGTTAAAGCGGCTTTAAATAAAACCTTTGAAAGCTGATTTGGTTATGTAATATGTGTTTGATTTTCTAATATTTTCTTTCTCATAAAGAATTTTTCCTGAAGCAAATAGAATAGAGATCCGCCAAATAGAATAAAGAATATTCTCGACCTTATTTTTTCTCATGCCAAAGATTTTTCGCTTATGCAAAAATATAGCTGCAACTCAAGCCTTGTTCTCAACCAGATCTTCGACCAAGTGAAGAATTTTTCGCTCAAGCAAGACAATTTTCGTTTAAACTAACTTTTTTTTCTATTTCTCATTTTGTCTCCTTAATGTATTGCTTGTGAAAGTTTATTATAAATGTAAAATAAATATTAATTTTTATATTTATTTGATATTAATTTATATATTTAATTGATTTTTTATTTGGTTTAAATGAGTTATGTTGTATGATAATGCTTATTGAGAATGACTAGAATTTTAGGGTCACAAATCTGGGATGTTATGTGAATTATTGCTTGACTTGTGATATTAAGTAAAGACACACATATTGTAACAAAGATCATCTTCCTTCATTAATAGTCTAAGTCACATAGACTTAGACATCAGGGAGTGAGAAGTTAAAGGAGGTCTTATACACGGTTATATATATAGATGTAAGACTTGAATTGTATTAAACATACTTGATCTATTACTCTTGGATTTGCTTGTTAATCTATGTCTTTAATTTGATCATATGTTGGATATACTTATATGAGTCTTCTCAAAGACATCAAATGATTTTCAATGTGTTAAATATCTTTTGATATATAGATCCATATTTGGTGTGTTTGGTTTTTATATGTTGAGATATAATTGAAATCTAATTGTTGTGGATTGCTAATCAAAATATTTTCTTACAAAGGAATAGCCTTGATCCCTAACTCTACATCAGAATCATTCTTTTTTAATTTTTTTTAAACCAAAATCGGGAGTTAACGTTATTGGTAATTAAGGAAAATTTAACTGTTTTATATCATTTATTCACGTAATGATAATGCAGTAAATTATAAGAGAGGAAGAAAATCTTATTCTCATTAACTTTTGATTGATGAAGAATACATTCTAATAACTTTATACGTAGATTAAACATATTAGATTTACGTTTAATTTTAAAATATTATTTTAATCTCTTAAAATTATTATTCAAGTTTCCTTAACTACTTAAACTTTAGATAAGAATGAATTGAAAATTTATTGAGCTAATTTTATTTAAGAATACTTTGATGTTGATTATTATTATTATTTATTTTTGAAATAGAAAGTATTAAAAAAATGTTCTAATAAAAGCTAAAATTCAAATAAAAATATTAAAATATATCAAAATATCATTTTATTTTCTAAATGTATTGATTACTTATAAATATTGCTGAAAATATATTTATAATAGCTGTTACTGAATTTTTTTAAAATTAAAATAATTAAATTTTATTTAAGATAAATTGAATGAACAAAACTTGAAAAGTCAAATACAATCGAATATAAAAATTAACATTTTTTTTTTGCATAAAATGTAGAAGATTATTGTAAATATATTAGGTTATTGCATTTTTTTCATAATTTTTTCTCTGCTTTCTCTTTATCAATGTCTTTTGAAATCCTTCGTAGTATTTTTGTATATACTACTTATAGTTACTTCATTTTTATTTAATAAGTATAGTTCAAATCATTAAATTTTATACTTTTTAAGATTATTCTTTAATTTAAAAACTTTAAAAAGAAACATCATTACAAAGATCTTAAGGCGACTATTTTCTTAAAGTAATATTGCAATGTTACTTGTAGGATGATACTTACAGTTTGTACAATATTGAAAATTGTTCAAGAAAAAATACTAATCAATAACTTAAATGTATGTTGTTATATAAAAACTATTTATCATGTATTTATTAATAATTACTTTCTATGAATAATTTCTTCATCATCTTTAATAATTTTTCTATCTCAAATATGTTTTTCTTCTCTATAAAATTTGAATGAGACTTTATTTAAGGAATTTGAGCATTTCAGGATATGTTTATAAAATCATTAATTAAGAAAATAAAATTAAATAAATAAAATACTTATTATGCAAAAAAGGTATTCAGTAATATAAAAATATTTCCTAATGCATTCCATTAGTGGATTTGTTAATAAAATTGATAGTTCAAAACATGTTGCTTTTACTTTCTTACATACAATCATTTTTTTTTCATTATTTATAAATAAACATTGAGCTCAAATTAATCTAAATGCCTAATTTAACTTTTGTGCATATACAATAAAAAAAAATCTGTGGATTTATTTTGAGTATATTATTTGAGGAGTATAGAAACCAAGAAAAGTCTACTTCATGAGATTCCTATACAAACCTGTATTTCAAGTTTTGTCATCTGACTCACCTCTAACTGTATTTGTGTGTATTTGTACTAACATACTTTTGTTTTCTCCTAAACTTCTTTTATTGATTCCTTATAATTACCCTCTTTAGGAATGAGGTAGATGATAGTGAAAGGAGCACACTTTTCTCCTTTGGTTTGTTCTTTGTCCACCTTCAACAAACCTACTTTTCTTTTTAGCTTAAAAAGGAACCAAATTCAATACAACTTTCATGCAACAATTTGGTTATAGACAAACACCCATTACATACCCCATGGCCCATCTACCTTTACTCCTTTTTTGTTTTCATTTGTATCTTAGTTTTAAATATGTATGCATGCATGACATTTGGATGAACTAACCATTACCACACATCTTCCAAGTGTCCCCATATGGTATTATGGTATTGTTACTAGAATTGACTAAAGCTAAAAGTAAGAATTTTCTCCCTTAAAATCCTGAACAAATGTTTATTCTTTTGTTTTTCATGAAATAATTCAGTAGATGATAAAGATTTAGTATCAAGTTCTGTTTCATTTCAGATTTGTTGATGCTGATAATTTGACAACTAGTGGCATTTAAGACAAGCCCACTTGTCTATGTTTGACTACACTTAATCCACTTTTCTAATTAATTAGTTAAAGAAAAAAACCATTTTCTTAGGGTCTTTTAGTAAGAAATTAAAGAGTTGAATTTTAATTTTATTACAATTCAAAATCATTATAAGAACCTTATATTTTAGACACATAAATACTTGAAAATAAATAATAGTTAAGGACTTGATAATAACCTCCTGATGTGACAAATAACTATTAGAAGTAAGGGGAGATAAATAGTTATCTAAATTATTGAAGGTCATTTGTATAATATTGCAATTGGCAATAAAATAACAATTGTAATAAAAAAGTGATTAAGATTATATAATTTTATTTTTAGGCCATTTGGAACTGTAATTATTTTTATCTAAGCTAAGAATTGAATATATCATATGCTATTTTTCTTATATCAATGACTAATTTCAATAATTTAAATCTAAAATCAACTAAGTTCAATTGTGAAAGCTATACAGGACGTCAAATTAGAAACTTTATGGAAAAAAAAATGTAAATAACAGTTCCCATTTTCTTGTAGATAACAGTTTATACACATATCTCGAATTCTTATATTAAATTAAATTAACAATTTTTGGTTGAAATAATAATCATTATTATTTTAGTTTTCTATAATTGTTTCTAGATACTCCAGTATTCTCAATTAATCTTGTATATTTATTATTTATTATTAAAATAATACTTTACTAATTTTTTAAATATTTATAATTTTTTTAAATACCTATAGTTTTCCTTTTTATACTTTATATTTTCAAGGAAATAAAATATTCTTAACTGATTATAGTTTGAACTGCTATTTTTTCTTCTTACAATTTATATGTACACTTATACACAATTGTTTGTTTAACATAGGAAAAAAACTAGTAGTTTTGATTAAATCCATGTTGGCTTGACTCTAATCTACATTTAACTTTTAATTATATTCATAAATATATAAAAAAGAAAAACTGAGGCAACTAGTAAGTAGAATATTAAGATTGATTCCCGGGATTAATATAAATAAATAAGATGCCATTGTTTAAAAAATCAAGATCTCTCCACTTGCATCATAGTGCACCAGAAAATCGAAAATAACATAAATTTTGTGGAATTCACCCAACACAACTTGGAGATTTTTTTTTCCCCAATTGTTCAGTCTTCTCATTGTTAATGGAAATAGAATTGACCTAACCCAAAAGGCTGATCAAGTTGAGGGTTGCACCGTACAGATTTTGGAACCACACATGGTTGAAGTTAGGGAGTTAATTGATCTCATTAGTATAAATAAATGTCTAAATCTTCGTAAACACTTTTTGAGTTCCCAGATTTTTTTTTTCTATTGAACTAGGGCTTAACTATGCTTCCTTAATTTTAGCGAAGAACAAAAAAATTGGTCATCTCATTAGATATGATATGCACTTTAAAAATATCTAGTTAGTCTCTTAATCGATACCTTATGAACTAGCTTATCCTTTTAATGTGCTTGTAGGCTAACCAAAATATTGAAAACAAAAGATTCCTAGATAGTGGCTGTAGATTTATGAAACTTTGAAATAGAATCTTCATCTAAGAACTTTAATGATATGAGAGAATGGCATGGTGCAACTTTCAAATGATTGAAGAATAAGAATCCAGGAGAAAGATAAACAATTTCTGAATATGGACGTAATGGTTCAGTTCTCTTTCTTGGATTCACATTCTTTGAGAAAAGAACATGCCTTGCTCATGACTGAGAGTCTTCCAAAAGCTTCCCAACTTTTTTTCATGCAAAGGAAATGCATTTAGGATTTGTATATCCAAACAGGACATTTTTTTATTTCTCCCACAAGTGCAAGTTGCTATCCTTAATTTTTTTTTATTGATATCATATCTAATGATTCCATGGCCATGGACATTTTACTGTTTTTTCTGTGAAATTAACCATTTTTACCAAGAATATTTCTTGGCACAATTCTCTTAATAATGAGAAATTTGACCAGTAAGAGAGCATTGATTTGGAAGGGAATATTTTCCAAGACCGAACATTGCTTACACAAACATGATGTTGCAAGCTTATTTCCAAATATAAATGTAATTCCTTATAAACTTTTATCGATTCCCACCATTCAAATTGTCCTAAGAAAACTACAATAAACAGCACAAACATTATTAATTAGCAATATGGTGTATGCGTTGCAAAGGTTCGCTATTGATAGTTGTTCTAATCAATTCCTTTAAATCAATTTCTGAAACAATATTGTTGTTTACTACGTACACTACAAGAAAAAATGTTGTCTAGAGATAAATTTTTAGTTATCAAATGAAATGGTTACTGATTGTGACCAAAATAGTTACAAAATTAAATTTTGGTTGCTAAATAACTACAAAATAAAAGTAATGATTAAATCTAGTGACCAATTAAGTCAAATAATTGGTATCTAATATTAGCTACCAAGGTTTTAGTGACCTATGTCATTAGATTCTAAATTAGTCTCTAACTTAATTAGATACCAATTTAGAATCTAATTGCATAAGTCACTAAAATTTTGGTATCTAATGTTAGATACTAATTATTTAACTTAATTAGCAACAAAAATTAATTTGGTGATTATTTTGGTCACAGTTAACAACCATTTCATTTGGTAGCTAAATATTGGTCTCTAAATAACTTTTTTCTTGTAGTCATGTGTTCTCTTTTTATATTATTTAAAATAGGTAGTTCTCCTTTTATATTATTTAAAATATTCAGAATTTCGTTATCTAGTGGATATCCAACTTCATCCCATTGAGATATGTAGTAATATAACTCTAATCTCAAATGCCGTTTGGAACAATAAGATTAAAAGTGATTATTAACTTCATCAATAATTGTTAATATGATGATTCACTATCCAACTTCCTCCCTTCTAGATATTCTCAAGAGTAAACAATTCCTCAAAACAATGTATGGTTACAAGATTTAGATAATACACAAGACTTCTATAATTGGATGGGTGGTAGGATACTGTATGAGAAACAAATGAAATTATTACAAATACTAAATGAACAAATGTCTAATAAGAGTATTTACATATACTTCTGCTATACTTATTTAATTAGAAATAATTGATTATAAATTTAAGAGTTTTAGAGCAAATAACACTTAAAAAGGACTTAAAATAAGAACAATAATAAAGATAGAGATGTAATTGTATAAAAAAATATGTTAGAGCTTGATTTCACTAATTACTCCAATGCAATTCACTCTTTCTCAATCTAACAATTTTAATTATGAAGTTTGTTTAACAATCCATAAATTTGATTTTTCAATGAAAGAAATAATTAGATTATTTAAGAAAGATCTCAATTTTTTTGGTTAATTTGGTTAAGCAACTAACTTCAAGGTTGGAAACTTAAAAAGCTTCTGATAGTTTCTATGTCATTCCCAGTTATATGTTGTACTAGAGTTTTTATCTGAATCTTAATTTACAAAAATGATTCCCAACCACATTTAATATTATGAAATCATGATTGTTAATAAAGTCAAACAAACATTAATAACAAAGATCTCTAAAAGAATGGTCTAAGTTGCTTTATGTCAACAAACTCTTTAAAAGGACTATACATCACCTCTACATAGACCATTTGTCTTGTACGATCCTGACTTTTACTCAAGATGAGATAAAATCTAACTATCTAATATATACTTAATAAGTAGTGTACAGAAGAAGTTTGCATGAAATATTGCATCAAAAAACAAAGAATTTCTCAAGACTCACGTGTTATATCAAAGTTCATCATACCTTTTTGTTTGAGTTTGATTATGTGTTTAAACAAAAAAAGTGTAAAACATAATAAATTTTAAGCATTAGATCTCGTCTCATGCAAGTGTCCATTTAGCCTAATAGACGCAAGTTGTGTGACTGAACAGATATAAATGTTATTTTTTTATGTTTTTTTTATAGACGCGAGTTTTTTGCTTATGTTTTTCATCTGATAAGTTTTTGCTTGAACAAACACAAGTATGTATACTTCATCTTGTAAGCTTTTACTTGGACAAACACAAACTAGTATATTTTGTCTGACAGACACAAGCTTTGAGCATTTCATGGTACACGTCAAACTTATAAATGTCTGTTTTATATTTGTAGTGAATGTTTGCTTCTTCATTCTCTCAAAAAGGGTCTTGCAATGTCTTGCCAACATCACGATCCCTTGAAGAACTTGTTGAAAGTAGCTCCATGCAAACAACTTTTCTGCAAAAGTGGGATATTAGTGCCCTATGCTTTACTTAAAGGTGGAAAGAGACTACCTATCTTAAGCCTAATAAGCCATGTTGTATATAAGAAGAGTTGTGCAAATAAGTCACATGCATTTAATGCTAAGCCAAAAGAATTTAATGTGTCTTTAAGCTCCAAGCATGAATATACACTAGTTGAAGAAGAAGGCCTCTAGTTTGCCTTATAATGGCTCCAAAAGATTTGCAACAACTTTTTCCTTCTCAACTTTTATATAAAGAAGTTTTCTCTAAAGAAGGATGACTAACAAAACTCTTTCAACAAGAACAAGATCTTGTAATCTTAAATAATCCTTATCCTTGATTTGTGAGAAAGAACGATATTTGTGTTCCAAAGCAACCTAAAAAAGTGTTCACCATCTTGTATCCATTTTAAGATGTTACACTTTTTTAGTTAGCAACTTAGTTATTTTGATCATACTCTTTGTTCAACCAAAGTGGTTTAGCTAGGAGCAGCTATGGTCCAAAGAATACACAAGTTTAGCCAAGAATGACTGTTGTCCAAAGAATACTCGGTTTTAGCAATGAATATTAGATTCAAAATGATACTCAACTTTAGATAGGGTTCCAAATAATACTCATGTTTAGTTAAAAGTGACTATGTTTCAAATAATACTCAGCCTTAGTCACGAGTGATTGCATTCCAAATAATGCTCGTGTTTAGTAAGGAGTGATGGGATCCAAAGAATATTTGTATTTAGTAAGAAGTGACTGTATTTAAATAATACTTAATTTTTATCATGTCATGTTAGTCTTCATTAGTGAAACCTTGATCATATTGATCAAGAACTCGACATAATTTAGGTTTATCAAACTAAACAATATAAAAGTATCTTGTGGAAATATCTTTATCTTTTATCCTTTTCATATTACATGTTATTAACAAGCATCTAATTTAGAAGGAGAGTTTTGCAAAAGCAAGTTTTGAAAAACATCTTTGACAATGCATCTATAAAGCTTAAAGTTGTATCTAACAACTCTTCATTAGACATTGTCCTTTAGAAAATTGTTTGAAAGTGTGCCTATCAAGTATAAACTTTGCTTGTTCATGTTCATCAACAAAACTTTGCAAAAAGTTTTCAAAATTCTTAAAATATAATTAAACCCCTTCTTATGTTTTGACCTATTTTCCAATCACAACAACAAGAAAAAAATTGCAACAACTATTGCTCAAGACCTCTGTAAATAAAAGATACCTTGAAAAAAAAGAGACTCTTGCTCACAAACGAACTAACAATGTTATAGACATAAAAAAAGAAACACTACAACAAATATCACTTTAGACAACGCTAAATAAAACCATAGGTATAAAAGTGTTGCCTAAACATAGTAAAAGCAACGGTTTTACAAATGTAACTAAAAATTATTAAAAGCCATGATTTTTAAACTGTTGATACTTTAGGCAACATTTATGTACATGTTGCATATTAAAATATGTGCTAAAAGGTAAAAACCGTGGCCTTACATCAAATTAAAAAAATTAAATTGCATAATTGCTTATTACTGGTTTTAGTCTTTCACGAAAACTTTGCTGGTTCCCGCTCTCTGCTAAAACTTTCTTCCTGCGATTATCACTTCTCTTGTCAAAATAGAGGCCATCTCCCTTTCACTCTTTGTTGGTTCTCTCTTTCAGTCCCGACTCTCACTCTCACTCGGGTATCGCACATCGCACATCCAGCTCGGTCCGTTCATTTCCGCAGTTCATTGCTGCCGTTCATTGTCGCCGTTCATTGCCGTCGTCTTCTAGCTTCTCACAGTTAGTCTTCTATCCCTTATTTCTCTTGTTTTTTCATGGTTTTTCTTTTGATTAGGTTAGGTATATAGTGTTTCTATGTTGTATTTTAAATATTTTTAGATTTTGGGTTCTTAGATTTAGAGTTCTTAGATTTGGGGTTCTTAGATTTAGGTTAGGTATTGTGTGTTAGCAGATCTGCGAGCACAAGTAGCAGTAAATCAAAGAGGAATTGCTCTAGTTCAAGAGCTCATTGAGCAGTATGGTCTGAAGACTGTTCAGGCTTACATGAATTACGTACAGGCTAATGCAGAAGCAACACTAAGAGAGATGTTTAAGTTAGTTGGTCGTAGTATTTCATCCAAGTCAAATGAACTTACAACTATCGAAGAAGAGGACTACATGGATGATGGATCCATTATTCATTTGAAACTGAGCATTGACTCTAATAAGGGAGAAGCAGTTTTTGATTTTGTTGGGACAAGTGCTGAAGTTTATGGTAATTGGAATGCACCAGAAGCTATAATAGCTGCATTTGTCATATACTGTGTTCGTTGTTTAGTGAATGTTGATATTCCTCTCAATCAAGGTTGTTTGGCTCCAGTGAAGATTATTATCCCAGAGGGCTCATTTCTCTCTCCTAGTGATACTACTGTTGTAGTAGGAGGTAATGTCCTTACATCATAGAGGATAAATGATGTTATATTCACTGCATTTCAGCCTCTGCTTGTTCACAAGGATGTATGAATAATTTTACATTTGGAGATAATACATTTGGTTACTATGAAACCATTGGAGGTGGAAGTGGAGCTGGTCCTACTTGGGATGGGACTAATGTAGTATAGTGCCGCATGACAAATACAAGAGTGACTGATCCTGAGATTTTTGAGCAAAGATATCCAGTGATTCTGTACAAGTTTGGACTTAAAGAAAATAGTCGTGGAGATGGATTTCATAAAGGAGGTGATGGTCTTCTTAGAGAAATAGAGTTTAGGCACTTAGTAATTGTTAGCATTCTTTTTGAGAGGCATGTCCATGCACCAAGAAGGCTGAAGGGAGGGAAAGTGCTCGTGGAGCTAACTAATTTATAAGGAAAGATAAACGAAAGATTTATCTTAGTGGTAAGAATACAGTTGAGGTGCTTGCAGGGGAAGTTCTTCAAATTTTGACTCCTGGTGGCGGCGGATGGGGTTATCCATTGTAAAGTTTCTTGTCTGTTGGATGAGAGAATTATAAGAGACAACTTCATGTTTGCTGTTTTGGTTACATGAATTGTAAGAAAAAACTTGTATTCTGTCCATGATAGACAAATAATAGCTTGCATCCAGAGTTTCAATTCTGGACCAAGTGGATTAAAATTTTTATGTCACCTTGAGTAGCTAAAATACACCTGAAACAGAGTTTCTGAACAAAAAAAAAATATCTTTTTAAACTCATTTTATTCTAGAATCTAAAGTATTTGTATCACATTATCAACTTGTGGTTTCATTCAATACTTCAGAAAATTAAAATAGATACACTGGACTTAAGAGATATCAAGGCACAAAGTATGTTAGGAATAACTTTCATTTAATTATTGTGAAAAATGGTTCAAAGAACTTGGGTGCATTGTAAAATATTGCCAGGCATTCAGGATAATATTTTTTTAATACATGGGCAGTTTCATGTGTCACCTTTATTGATATATGTGACATATTAAAACCCTGGAAGTCAATCAACCAAACCATTTTTGTTCTTGTTCTGGTGGAAGATTAAAATAGCATTCTCCATGCAGTATACCAAATATTTAATTTGTCCTTTAGTTGACTTTGAGTTCTGCACCCAAAAAAGAAAGAAAATAAATTGAAACATGGATAACATTCCTCTACAAAAAATAATAGCACTTTAATCAGTTATGTAGGCACAATCTATTAAATTAAATCTGGTCTCTATCTTAAAGCTGGAAGCATAAGAGTGTTTTCTGTTTGTCAACACCCGATTTTGTCCGGGTAGTATTTTAAATAATAATAATTTACTAGTTTAAGTTTTCTTAAAATAATAATAATAATAATTAAAATATATTGATTTTTCCATTAATTAAAAGATAATAATTAAAAAATATATAAATAATTAAAATAATAAAAAACGAAAATAATAATAATAAATATTAAATAATTAATAATTAAATAATAAAAATTAAATAAAAATAAACAAATAACAAAAAAGAATAAATAATAAAAACAAAAAAAAAATGTAAAGGAGACTGCTTTCCAACTGTTTACTTGATTTGCACGTTCAAAATAAATAATAATAAATAATAAAAAATATAATAAAAAGAATCAGTCAATGACAACAGACTCAGGTTCCCACTCCTTAATTTCAAGTATTGTTTTAAAATAAAATAAAATATATATATATATATAATATCAATCGTGAAACTGATCAAAACAACCCACATTCTCCACTTACATAAAATAAATTAATAAATTAATAATTAATAATGAATTTTTACCGTTGAAAAATGGCTTAGGTCTCATTCCTGGGTAGATTCGTTTTAATATTAATTTAAAAAAATGTTTAAAAGAAATAATAACAAAGAGAAGGAGT
>Ga0099824_1005138_pt1 | contig 18555 bp, 10 predicted proteins | sample SiratrowhiteBW_FD_76837 | JGI IMG/M metagenome (GOLD analysis project Ga0099824, IMG submission 76837) | Root nodule microbial communities of legume samples collected from California, USA - Siratro white BW | ecosystem: Host-associated > Plants > Roots > Nodule | place: USA: California... | reverse complement strand
TTTTTTTTTTTTTATATTATATATATATATATATATATATATATATATATATATATATATATATATTTCGTATACATAGTCATGGAAACTTAAAATTTTGCTTGTTTACATATTTATATATATCTCACCGGTATACTTTTAATGTAGCATATTATCTCAATATAACTCTTGTATCTAATTTTTAAAATATAAATTTATATATTTTTTAATTAAAATTGTATCTTATCGTCAAATATTATAAGTACATAAGATAATTTTTAGAATTTATTTTTAATTAGTGATAAAGAATTCCATAAATAGGAACAATAATGTTACCCCAATCTATATAAAAAATGTATATATACACACTTCCAACCCTAAAAAATATTTACCTTATCAACACAAGTACAACAACAAACAAGATTTCATGTCTCATTAATAGTCCACCAATAACAAAACAAAAACATAATTAATTTTTCAAAAAACTAAGCTAATAAAAAAAAACAACATTCATAAACAAATTTTGATTAGTCCTTATTTAATCCCCACTTTTGCATCATAATTCAGTATGGCTGCATCCACAAGGCATCAAGATTTCTTAAATAAAAAAAGTCAAATTATGATAATCAAAGAGTTATATTATGAAACCCACTTTTCTGATCACTCTCTTGATCGTTCAACATTTTTATGCATTTTAAAAGTACAATAACCCATGTTTTAGGCATAATTTTCATAATTAAAACAGAGTTTCCAAATACTTAGAAATAATCCTGAATATATTATTTGAGGAAAAAGAAAAATAATTAGGTGCTGCTCGTGATTTCAGAAAAAAGGGAAAGAAATTATCAATGATTACATGCTTGACAATATTGTCCAATATAATCAATCGAATTTTATAAAAAAATAAATTACAAAACAAATTCATAATCTCATAATAGATTATATATGTTTTGTGTATTAGAATTAAGGTGAGAGGATGAGAGTGGTAAAAAAAAAAGAAGAAAAGCATGAGATGAGATGAAGAGAGTTGAAAAACGGAAAGAGATGGAGGGTAGGGTGGGGACGTGGAGCGAAGTGAGGGGTGGTTGGAAGGTGTAATCCAGAAAACCAGTTTTGTCGGCCACCCCTTCTTCTCTTTCTCTGTGTCCATTCATAACTCAACAACACAACTAACTCCTTTCTTCTTCTATTCTTCACAACTGCTCCTTCTCTCTTTCCCTATAAACATGCCTTCTCCACCTTCCAACAACTTCATCATTTTTATAAACTCTTTACGACCGGAAGGCGCAGGTTTCTGAAGAGTTTTTTACAGTCCAGCACCTGCATACCAATGCTCAGCCTCAAACAATTAATAATAATAATATGATTTTGAATTGTTAAAACAAGTTCAACAAAACTGAGGTACAGTGGGTTCACGAGAAATCTCGACTTAGTTACTTGCATTACACAACTCAACATTTAACACAAAACTCCTTTTTATTAGTTTATAGAGTTTAATGTAATCATGCTAATAGTTATACCATGCACGCTCAACTGTTACCAAACATGATTCTTGTTTCACATCCATATAGTAGTTGTTTAGTCTAATTTAACTTCGTTATTATCTATGTAACACAAAAGCTGTATTTAGTTACTTTAAAAACAAATGAAATTAAATAACTGACAACATTTAAAATAGAAAGATAAAACTAAAAAAATTAACAAAAAGACTATTTACTTAAAATCACTATATTCCATTAACATTTTTACCAGTATAAACAAGGTAATTAACTTATTAAAAAAATTTCTAGTGCGTTTCATTTTGTGTCTTGTTTATAGCATTATCTAGATAAAAGCTCAATATACCATTACATATGTCATTGGTCTTATTTTATTGTTAACTTAGACTACAATTATTTTCTAATACGTGTTAACAAGAGTTTTTCTAATCAAACATCAAAAGTGTTTTCCAGTTAATGTAAAACATTTTTTTTTTAATTTATGTCAACTGAAATTATATTTAGTTGATGTCAATCGAGATTATTTTTCAGTCAGTATCAATTATGAAGTTATTTTCTAACGAATAAAATAAGTTATGCTATTTTTTTAATATTTATTGACGTCAATATAAATTATTTATTATTTATTTACATTGTTAAGTTTATTTTATTATTTTTTCATATCACTCTTATTTTTCACTGGCATTAGTTAGGTTTTTTTCTTTCAATGTTAGAGATGTTATTTTTTTAGCAAATGTAAACTAGATTTATAAGAAATATTATTCTTTTTGTCACTCTATCGTGATTATTTTTTTCGACATCTATGATGATTATTAATTAAATTTTTTTTATTGGTTTGGATTTCTATTCAATGAATTAAGAAATTTTTTCAACTAATATTAATGAAAATTCGACAAGAAAAATCTCATTCAACAAAGTTATAAAAATAAATTGATCCATGTTAATCTAAATAATTGTGATTGACATTAATTGAAAACATTCTCTATTAATATCAATTGAGAAAAAAACTTGACTAATATTAACTGAAAAATCTTTAAAAACTTTATTAAAAAATATAACATCAACTAGGAATAATTAAAAAAGTCATGAATATTAATATATGTATGAATTATTAATAAATGTTTTTTTTATATTTGATTATAATTGAAATATTTATTCAAATAAAATATTAAAATTTAATAACTTTAAATGACTTATCAAATATAATATTATATATATATATATATATATATATATATATATATATATATATATATATATATATTCAAATTTCATATATTTAAATATCTTCAAATGCTGAAATTATATATCTTAGTGTGGAATATCATCGTTACTCTATAATCTATATAATTATATTTTATATTCACAGTTATGACTAATCTCTAGGTGGTGTATTACCGAAAAAAAATCAAACACTTACAAACTAGTTTAGAAAAAAAAAAGATCAAATATTATGATGGTAGATACTTTTGCGATTATATTTATTTAGTTTTTAATAGTAATTCCTAATAAATATGATTATTTTTTATTCAACTTAAATATAATGACATATTTAATTTAATTTTATATTAATTATACACAAGCCGTGATTTAATGGTGACATTTATAAGTAGATTTTAGTTTTAATTTTATAAAGTTATAAATATTATACTACTTTTATTTAATTTGTTTAAGACTATGTTGAAAAAAATAAAATATTATCATTTAATATAATTAATTAAAAAACCATTCATTAGATCATTAAATCTTAAATAAGTAATTTATTTCACCGAAATTCAATTATGAGTTGATTATAAAAGTATCAGTTGAATTCACCAAGGACGTATTGGATGAACTTTAGAAGAACTGTCTTCTCAACATTCATTATCAACTATTTATTTGATTTAAATATTGAATTAAAATATAACCTAATTAAATATCCTTGAATATGACTAGATGTTTCGTCTATTTAAGATAAATGTTGATATAGGGGAAAAGTTCACTTGTTAGTTTAAAGCATTGAGATATTAATTGTGTATCTACTCAATCTGTATTTTACATATTTTTATCAAGAGTAATAAAAACTATTAATGGCTACATAACTAGTAAAAAAATGTTTTGTTATATGTTCAATTCAAAACTTAAAAAATAAAATATTCAAGCTTATTGTTAAGACTAAGATATATAATCTTACAAACTATATTCTAAAATTAGTGAGTAGTTTCTCCTTTTTTTTTAAATATTAATTTAGTTCAAGCATAATGTAAATATATTTTTGGTAATTAAAACTTATAAAACTACTTTTAAATAAATAAATATATTATAATTAACACCGAATAAAACAAATAGTCTTTTTCATTTCTCACTCTTCTCTCCTACTCCTTCTTCCTCTTTCATTGTCGTCCTCTGCATGCTTCATCCCCCCACCCTTGTGTTGTGTGTCCCCTCACCATCGCCATGAATGATTCCCCCTCTCCTTCACTAAATAATCACTTTTCGTTTGATATTATTCTTAGCTATTTTTTATATGTTGTACTTTTAATGCTTTTTGCTCTCTATTCTTAGTTTTCTTTGATATCTTTTCTGAATAGATTTTATACCAGAATTTTGTTCTATCTTATTATTTCTTAAACATTGTCATGAGTTTTCTTCTTAAATTTATTTGAATCATGTCAATCACATAAAAAAAATTCAAGCATAGTTCTAACAAATAAATATTTAATTTTATTCTTTAATTATTTTCCTTGAACATTGTCCTTATTTTAATTAATTAAAATTCATTTAGTTATACCTATTGCGTAGGGAACATTGTTGAATGAATGGCCTACACTTTTTTCTCTCCCCATTTAAGCCTCCACTTTAGAGGTTCTTAATTAAATAAAAGTTTATTTCCAACGAAATTTATTTTACGAGTGTGAATATAAGTGAAGAGAATTTTAACAATGGTTATTTGTTCCTAATTTAATTCTATTCCAATCACATCAACGCTTACCTTCTCCCATGGCAATCTTTGAAACTTCTTCATCCTCCATTATCATACTTAACGTCGCATTTAATAGATTCTACTACTCACTAAATCACTTTAAACTCCAAATTGTTTAAATTTGTAAGTAGAAATTTAGTAATGTTTATTTGTTCACTAATTTAACTCTCTCTTTTAGACTCATCTTTGCAGGAGTGTTTCATTTGCCAATAGTTATCTCCCTTGGTAATGTTTGCAACTTCTTCCTCCTCCAAAACGCCTTAATATCATATTCAATATTCTATTACTTATCAAAATCTCTCATGGTTTTTATCATTACAGAATCGTTACTTTTAAAAGGAAAAAAAAAAAGTAATTAAACATCGTGGCCATTTTTGCATTTTTATTTAATAAACTCAACTCCAATCCCTAAAAAACATCTTATAAAACCTAAACTGGAGGAATCATTTTAATCACTTTGGGTTTATGTTATTGTAATAGAGAATTTTTTTTTTCTCAAAATGGTTTTGTGTAGTGTAAGAGGGAAAAAAACTTGAAGGCCTCGTTGACACTAATGTCAATCATGAATATCCATGATTATGGTTTGCCATTTTGGTTAATTAATTGAAATCAGTACAATGAATGTTTGTTGTAATGTTTTTTCAATAATAACTATTACTTTACATCACAACCAAATTGTTTTTTCACAATTTGTCTACTGTCATTCTAGTTGATTGAATATACCTGAATAACAGTTTTATTATTTCGAGATTTAAACTCTATCACAAGCAAAATTTCTCACTCAAACCAGTTGCTATAATCAAATTTGAACAAATATTTAAGATCTTAAATATGTGAACAGTTATTAACATTTTTCAAATTTGGTTCAACTTCTATTTTGGGGATAGTAATTTGAGACATAAAAATCGTTAGCGGTTGACTTTAAACCCAACAAAGAGTTATTGAAGTTTATGAGGCATTAAAAGGTCCGTTGGATTAAGTATAGGTTTGGGTCCATGAGAACGTGAACAAGAAAATTTTGAAATATTTTTGTATTGGCCATTAAATTTAAATAAATAGTCATTTGGATGAAAAAAATACTAAACAAAAACTAAGAGTTATTTTGATATAATCATTAATTTATGTATAAAACATTTCATAAGGGTTACATGCCACGTAAAATAAACTGCGTTTGTGTAATTGCCGATAACAGGTTTAATTTCCTCTCAGACCACACAAAGTCATCATAGAGAGATTAAATTGTTGGTTGTTCGGAAATATTTATAAGGTTTTGAGTTAAGTTTATTAACCATCAAAACAATATTTCCACCAAAGATTGATTATGTTGTTAATTCTTCTTTTTCTTTCAACCCCCAACTCATTAATCTCCTTCCTCTGTACTTTAAAAAATGATGATCTCCAAAGGAAATAAAAAATAAAAAAAATCAAGTTGTAAAGATAATTTAAATTTTGATGGTGATTTAATTTATTTGATACAGTAATGTGGACTTATAGTCAATGCTAATATGTTTTGGCAACCTAAAGCTAACATTAGTTTGCATTAGTTAATCATAGACTTGCTACTGTCCTTCTATAACCTCCACTTTGTCTTAATTATGCTATGTGTTTCCTCTATACATTTTTTTAAGTCAGCAAGTTTCAATTTTATGACTAACTCTGAGTTGTCGGCAATTTTTTCAATGCAATTCATTAAATTTGGGCATCACTATAGCCTAATGCCAACAGTAGTTGATGCTAAACACAAAATTCGTATAAATCAACTTAATATTTGAAAAACTAAGAATTAATAATTACTCGTGTCAATTAAACATAGAGTTAAATCTTTAGCTGGTTGATGGTGCGATAACAGATATAAAAGTTGTTGTGGCTTTGCGCTGTGATCAAATAGAGTTTGGGACTAGGATTAGATTTATGAAAAATAATTAGAAAAGTGATAATTAAGTTGTGGTTGATATGAAAATAAGGATAGAAGAGTGTACATGTGTGTGAAGCAAATGTTAAACATGGTACGAGTAGTAGCTGGAGTACGTGTTAATGGGAAGGTATATATAATTTAAAAGATGGAATGGTCTTGCAGCAGATTGAAACGATGATGGTTCTTGTGTCCACCTGTTATCTCTAGAGTAGGCAACGAGGACCACCATATCCAAACACAATTGGCTTGCTTGAAGTGAAATTACCGTAACGAAAACTGATTGGACAAATGAATTTGACACGCACAAAGACAAGCAGCATCAAGCACAGTAGAGAGTGTGGAGTGGATGAATGTGTAGATTCAAAGCGCTGGTTTGATGTTCTCGTGTTATTATTATTGTTGTTATGATTAGGATTATGTGATGGGCAATATTGCATCGTGTGCCGGGCGAAGAATAGCGAGGCACACTTCAACCGTTTAATTAAGCACATAGATAGATAGGACACCCTTAATTATTGTTCCAACTAATTTGGACTAAACTCTAGTTAAAACCTATTCATTTTTCTCCACTGTCCAAAACCAAATAAATCCCTATGAGACGGTGAGCAAGATATGGCTGCTATTTATTAAAGACTTAGGGTTGGATTAATTAGGCATAATTGGGATGAGTGAACAGTGAGCAATGGAGGGAAAGGAAATGAATAGTGATAATGATGTAGGTGAGTGGTGAAAGGAAATAATTGGGGGTAATTAAAGTAATAATGAGAATAGTAATGGAAATAGTAAGAGAAAGAGTGTAGCGTGATTGGTTGAGTGAACAGGTAATATGATGGGAACATGTTCACATGCGCATGGGACGGTGGGGGGCTCCCATTTAGGTCTACCGGTACTTGTCCACATCTATGAAAAATGAAAATTAAAGGCTAGGTAGGTTCTTTGTTTGTTTGTTTGCTTGCTTACGTGTGTGTGTTTGAGAGAGATAATAATGCAGTGATGGTGGCCTATGGAAACAGAAGAGGGTTTAGGTTAAATTGGGGGGTGAGGGGGCCTGCTTCATATGAACTTTTTCAAAACTCTGCCGGGAGCTTTCACGATCCATCAGATCCTGTAAGATACGTTATTTGATGCTTCTTCGTTTAATGGGTGTCACTGTCACGACCCACCAACTATGGGCTTCAGGGCCAGTCGGTTGGAGCCGAGGCACCCCTTCTTCTTGGGCCCCACGCTTCCCCTATCGTGCTCTCCTTCGGCCCCACCCACCCATCCATCTCCAATTCCCTCTCGCTTCCGCACACCACACTGCCTCGCTTTCTCTCACTCTCTCCATAAGACGCTTTTTTAGATAAATGCAAGATATTTTAAAAGATAAAAGAGAAAAAACGCTGCCAAGGAAGCCGCCACGCCCGGTGGAGGTGATGGAAAAGAGAAGGTGGAAGGAATTGCTTCATTCGGATGAAGGGGCGGTTTTGCCGGCGCAGGGTCGTGTTTGTAATGCCACACTGGGGCTACGTTGTCATACAATTAATGGATAACGTAGGTTCTTTTGTTTTTAAAGAAACAAGAAAAGGTGATGGTTGGAGTAGAGCGGGGAGAGAAAGGAGTTTTCAAGGTTTCGGTTCCTTATGTGACGTGGTGGTGGTGATGTTAATTTTCTGTACATTTCATATAATTTGTTTCTTTTTTATGTAAAATTTAGAAAAAAAAATAAAGCCTGGACTCATTTGGCTGGGCCATTTTTAATATCCACACCGTATTCTTTAAAAGGCCTGGACTCATTTTGCTGGTCTAGCGGTTTCATTATTTGTACATCCTTTTATACATGCACACCACATTCTCTAAAAAACGATTGGACTCATCTTACTAGTCCAGCAGTTTTGCTATTTGTACGCTCTTTACAATCTTTAGTAAATGCTATGGAATCATCCCCAAATGCTTGCTTGTCAGTACATGTGATGGATAACACCACACTGCATCAATCAAAGAGAGAAAAACTAGTATTAATTTTGTCCTTTTAACTTTCTAACTTTTTACAGTATTCACAATAAAAAATCGTACAACATTTTTAAAACAAAGAGAAAATTTACAATTTATAAAACCATGACTATTTAAAATTTAACTCTGTTTAATATGCATCTATTTCTTTCGACCTTTCATAGTTAAACTGTTTAAGTTGCCATTTTAATTGAAGAATAGTATCATACAAAAGGAACCCTGCACTTTCACAAAGTAAATATTAGGTATAAGAGGGTATAGAAAATGTTGATAGTAAGGAAGTAAATTATTTGTGAGAGTTATTATTTGATAAACTTTCAGAGTTGTATTAATAGAATGGAGAATCACTTAGATTATAATAAAATTTACGAATTTTTACTGTGTCATTTTTTTTATATATATGAAACAAAGATAGAGCTACTAAAAAAAGGGATAAATGTAGAAAAATTAAATTCGCTTGGAGGCAATATAGCCCAACCCACTAAAAAAAATTATAACTCAAAAAGGCTTATACGAATTAAGCCCAAAATATCATAACCAAAATGTGGATTAAGTGTTCTGAAATATAATTTTAAATTCTGAGATGTTATAATAGCATTATTGTGTTTGGATGGTCACAATTTTGTTCAAGATATCTTCTTGGAAGGGTCTGAAAATAAGAAAAAATGAAAAAGGCAGGGAGAGTGACGAAACAGAGTACGTGGCAACCAGCACTTGTTATTCTCTTTCATTCCCAATCAAGATTTCAGATGGTGAATTTGCGAAAATTCTTCCTCTGAAATTGGTAAGAAAAAAGGTGCAATCAATCGGAAGATAAGAGAAAGATGGAGCTGTGGAACAGAGCCCGAAGCTTTGCGGAAGAAGCAGCGAAACGATCTAATGATCTGTCTTTGGGAGCTTCCAAATTGAGCAACATCATTACAGAGACCACCAAAGAGATAGCGGCGCAAGCTTCCAAGCACTTGCCCCAACCTTCTCTCATAAACGACGTCGATCCCCAGCGTTTTGGCATAACCGAAGAATTGAGAGACTTCGTCAAAGGGATCACCATCACCACCTTTGAACATTTTCCCCTTCAAGGTAATTTCTTTTCCTTTTTTATTCTATCTTCCAAAAAACAAATAAATTATCGTAATAAAGAGATAACAGAAGCATTACTCTGTCTGTTGATGGCCTGGCAAGATCCAAACTTGTGTCATATTCTAAAGTGAAAATGGAGCATTTCATTCTGTACCATTTAGTTTTGTTATTTAAAACCTATTTTAATGATTTTTTATTCCAAAATTTCCATCATTATCAAACACTAATAGTTCCTTTCAAATGATACCTACCAAGTTTGAATTCTGGTCCATTTTCAGATGATTCGGAAATTTCTGATGTTACTGCGGTTTCAAATGTCAGGCAGGATCTAACTGATTGGCAGGAAAAACATGCCAGTCTTGTTCTTTCTACCGTCAAGGTAGCATCTTTTGTGTTTCGTTAAATCAGAATATTATCAAAATTGTGCAGTGCATGACTACTTTTATCATTGTTAATGCACCACGTGTTTTCTTAGTGCTTTCATTAAATTTAAGAGAGACACCTATTATCAGTATTTTACTAGCATGCAAATAATGTTTGGCTGAGAAGTACTGATTGCTTGCTTCTAGTTTAGTTGTAGACTCATCTATTAGATTATCCTTTACTCATGTACTTACCAGACAATACCTCAATCTTTCCTATTTTTCTTACTTTAAAATTTCGTCTAAATTATTTCTTGGGAATATAAAGTTCGATAAAGTTTTATAACTTCTTATTTACATTCTTCCTCCAAAATACACAATTCTAACAAACAGTTTATTCAGTCCTACTACATCGTCTATAACATACACTAATCATCATATTTTTTCTTCTTCTCTTACCAAATAGGAGTGAGTAATAGGTTAAGCAAAAGATTATGGTAGATAATGGGTGGCAAGGCGAACGTCACCACCACTGGACCGTCTAGTGTCAAAGGCATTCATACTCCATAGGGGAAGTACATGGTAGAATAGGTATGGTAGAATAGGTAGTGTCTCGAAATGTATTCTCAATTACATTTGCACGCCAACCATGTCCATAAAAGTATGCGAAAATGTCTGCTTTAAAGGAATTATGCCCGTTTGGATCTGTCATGGCTTGCTTTTATTTGGAAGGGATTTGTGTTCAAAAGAAAAACATATGAAACTAAGATAGACATACATTAAGTATAGTTTTGCAGCAAAAGAAATTCTTCAAGATTTAGTAATGATAATAAACAAATGGTATTCAATATCAAGGTTTTTAAAAAAATGTTACCTTCATAATTATTTAATATACGCAAAAGTCTTTAGTTTACAGATTGTTAACCATTTCAGTTCTCGTAAGAATGACATCTTGAGAAGAAATCCTTATTAGGAAATAAATGATCTGTAGTTAGAAAATACAAATGTTTCTTGTCTTTCATTAGCATGGAAGATATTAAAATATGTAACATAATAAATAATTTGAATGAAATTATAGTGTCGAGTCAGGACAATTGAGCAATCACAACCACACCTCACACCACCAAAAGTAACATATGCGATCTGATTGGAGTTTACGTGGGATCCGAGAATGTTTACATAGATCTCGCCCATTTATGATAATTTTCACTATCAGTAAGGAAGAAACCAATATCAAAGCAGGATTATGTTATGGTAATGACGTTTGATGGATTTTTAAGGTAATTTAAATTATGATTTGCAATCATAATCCATTAAGACGCTAAAAAGAATCTTCTTATTTATTTCAACATACTTTTATTTCCTTTCTTTAAAGGTTTTGATTAATAAAATAATTTTTTACTTTTCAAGTGAATGAGAAGTGCCTAATATTTATCAACTTGTCCAGAAAATTACTCAACCAGGATACTTTGCAAACCGAATCTTAAACACATAAATACATTAACTTATAGAGTGTTTGTGAGATTCAAATACTGTGAGTAATTTGTGTGTCTGAATTGGAGTTGACCATTGTGTTCTAGGAGCTTTTGTTTGTGTACGTGAGAAAGAGGGAAGGAGTGGCGGGGAGAGAGCAATGATGTAAGAGTTAAAAACCTTGAATTGCTACATGGTGAGGTATGATTGTCCTTTTTCATGCACCTGCAACTGTGACCTTGTCAGATCCACTCGTGATGGTTGGTGATATGCTGCATGGTAAATTATAAGATGCTTTGTATTTTTATTTCCAAGTTTATATGTTAATCTAGCATGAATAAAGTAAAATCTTCCACCTTGGTGTGTGGGCTGGTTTGTGTAGGTTCTTTTATATTCTCTGTCAGTTACATATTTGAAACATAATGCACTCCCACTATTCAGTTTATTCTTTGTTACAGGAGATTTCTCGATTGAGGTATGAACTGTGTCCACGAGTCATGAAAGAGAGGAAGTTTTGGAGAATATATTTTATACTTGTGAATAACCATACTGCACCGTATGTAATTTTTCTTGTTGCTTGAGTATTTTGGTTTCAATTAAATATTGTTTTGAGTTTCATTTGACTTGGCTCAATTTAATAGAGGATTGTTTGATGTTTGGAGTGTTAAAATACTAAAGGAAAGAAATTGAGGGAACTTCTGCTGACAATATGAACATGTGAAGTTTTCAGAAATGTAATTTAGATGTTTAAAGGAGAGTTCATACAGGCAGCAGAATGTGGTTGAATTTTTCAAAATAACAAGTATTGGTACAGTATAATAACAAAATTTAGTTGGATGAGCATAAATTATTAATAATAATAATTTAGCAGATTATTGGTACACCTAAAAAATCAACATTGTGGAAAATTGTCATGCTAGTTATACTAGCACATGTGTTATATGAAATGCATCTAGCATTTAACTCAATCAGCTGATCATAACCTGGGTTATATTGTTGTAGTTATGCTGTTTTGTGACATTTTGTAAACTTCTGCCTTGTGATTTCTGGCAGCTATGAGAATCACTACATGGAAGATGAAAAACTAAAATCTTCTGAACAAATAAAAGATCACATAGTCACAATGCAACCGTTAAATCCTGAATTAATCTGTAATCAAGAGGCGCAGAAAGTGCAAAAAAAGGCCAAATTATCAAATTCATCAACTGGGCAAGACTTGGATGTATATCTTCTGGGAGAAGGAAACAGTGATGACGAGCCCGGTACACCTTATTACTTTTATCTATTAAAAATTGTTATTTTTTTTCTGAAAAATTTTGTATATGAGTTTGGTATCTCTCCATTTATAAATGACATAAACACATTTAATGTCCCAGAGTAATTTAAAGGATATTAACCATATAGGAAATGGATATGTGCTCTGGGTGAATTTAAACTTTGGTGACTTTATATTTGCCAACAATCTCTGTGGTCTTTCAGATGACGGCGATGGAAAATACAATGATGATTTGGACAAACTGATGGATAATTCGGTAAGCATGATATATCTGTACTGGTTTAATTATGGATGTGCAAGTGCATACGCACACTCGCTATTTAGGATTACCCAGCAAACTATAGTTTTATATTTCTTAAAATGTTTCTGAAACGGTTACTTATTAAAACTTCTGTGTATGTGTCTTTTTTATTCCTTGAGTAAAAAAACAAAAACTTCTAGTTTACAAGAAGATTTCATACATACTATAAAATATTAGTATTAATTTGTGTTAGAATTTGGCAGTAAAAGAGGAATGTTTTTTGGTCAGTAAAAGAGTGTTGAACCATATCAGATAAGTAGAAGATTTATTTGGGCCAATTGGAACTTGAGTTTGGTCTGAAATTTTATTAAATCATTCATTGAAGTTGGCAGCACTGATGGATTTTAGAACTTACTTGAATGTCCAGGATGATGAGAAAGGAAAATCATAGAAATTATTGGCTGACATTAAATATGGCGGAGAAGAAATGAAGCTTAATTTATTGATGCGGCACTTAGGGTGGCTCATCAGTTCCGTGATGCCTACATTTATTCTTTCAACCCTTTCCTGCCCCTTTATCTAAGTGTTAGCAGTTTCCCCATGTCGAGGGACATGAAGGTTGGGTCTTTGTGATCATAAAACTTATAACTATTTGGTGTCTCAGCTTTGTTATTCTTTAAATATTTTTTTTGTTAATCTAATACTAAGTAAGAAAGTTAGTCTATGGAATTTACAGCTGTCTAATACTAATTAATATATTGTTATTTTTGTTTAACTAATAAAGTAATTCTTTATTGTTAGCATTTTGACATAGTTTATGGAATTGAAGGAAATGGTTGAGATTGGTGTTTGTTTGCTATTTTTTTTCTTAATTTAAGTTGGTAAGCTCGTTTAACTCACTAACTTCATGTCGAAGTTTGAACTTGGAAGGGTATATTCTCTAAAAAATAAATGGAAAATGTTGGTTGACAATCACACCTAGTTGCCAACTCTTTGCCAGTTGAGATGGATTAGTTGAGGTGGATTGTACGCTTATGTGGATAAGGAACACTATTGATATTTTGTTCTGTATTAAAACATTTGAATTTTTGTTATGTTTTTTGGCGGGACGTTTGAACGGAGATTGCTAATGCTTTTTTTATCCTTTATTTGAATATTATTATTATTATTAAATATTAAAAATGATAGTTATAGTCGTTGTCTAATTTAATAAAAGTGAGTAACATAATTTTTTTTAAATGATCGGAAAACACGTGTGCATAATTTATCTATGATAATAAAAAAATTAAAATTTTAATTATTATAATTAAAATAATTACGAAAATTATTTTTAAAATTTATATTAAAATTATATAAATATAAAATAAATATAAACCTTTTTATTAATTTTATTAATTTTATAATGTTATAATTATATTGTAAAATTCTATCAAAATGAAAAAGGAAAATTATAATAAATTTTTTATATGAAAATAATTATAGGATATTCTAATATTTATTTAAAAATATGATTATGATCCTATAATAAAAACACTTTCAAAAATAATATTATTTACATATGTCATTATTTTTTTAAAAAGTTAAGTAATTTCAGCATAGGTTAACTTTTAGTTTATAATTGGAATATTCAGAGTTTAAGAAACGATATTAAAACAAGGTTTCCAAAACAAAGGTAAATTAAATTATATTTTTGTCTAATTTTACACGAAACAAGTAAAAAACAGAATTGAGGAGGGAGAGGAGATTTTTTTTTTTTATTCATTTTGGTAGAAATTTCTGTTGAGATATTGAACAAAGCATAGAATTAAAAAGAAAACATAATGATGGGCCTAAGAAACAAACACAACCCACACATTGTCCATCAACATAGTCGAATATTGATACCTAGTTTCACTCATTTTCTTATCATTAAAATAAAACATAATGGTAATAAGAAGAAGACACCAAAGTTACTTAGTACCTAGTCCAAATTTATCCATAAACTTAAGACTTAATAGTGATGAAATGTATTTCGATTACATATTCTAGATTGTTAAACAATATTAAATAATAATTTTAAATTGTATAATTGGTAACTTAATATTTAACTTTTAATTTTTTATTATAATTTAAAATATTTTATATTATTAAATCTTTTTATTTTAAATATTGAATAGTTTCACATAATAAGAGATTAAAATCAATTTAAATACACTCATCTTTCTTAATATTTTAAAATGTCTTTTGAAAATAAAATCGGAATAATCTTCAAACCCCAAAAGAAATAATATCTCAAATGTCAAGTGTCGACTGTAACTCGTGAAAAATTCTTTGAAAATGAGTTATGTAAAATTACTTTTTTAGTTTTTTACATTCTAAAAAGTCGATTCTAAATAATATGTAAAAGACAAACACATACCACCACAGCACAACATCTTACTGAGGAGGCAACTGTGTTGGACTAAGATATTGGTTCCATTGGGTCATATAGTCAACCTAAATACAACAAAGTCAACATCTTGGTCCGAACATAAGCAACCTAATACACAGTCTCAGTTGACGATGATCTGCACATTTCCGAAGAAATAGTACACATGTAAAGCATCAAATTACAGTCAGAAACAGTTACGAGTCCCACCATAGCATTAAAAGGGATGGTTTACCACAACCACATATAAAAAGTGGATAAAAGTTTGTATTTTTTAATAATACTGGAGTTGTATGAACACGTATGACTTCTGGCCTCGATCGGCTTTATAAAAAAATTCAATTACTGAGAATCTTATAATATAACTTTAAAGGTTTTTTTTTTCCAGTTAAATCAGTTTTATTAGTTTGAAAATATAATAAGTTTAATCTGTGATGACTTTAATAGTTTATTTGTATGGTGCAGCCTATAATAAAAAAAATTGAAGAAAGAAATTTGTTGAAGAAAAAGAAATTGAATGAAGTGCATGTGAATGATAGTGTGCATTGTTTATACCACCATTGCTGGGCACAGGAAGACGATAAGGTAGGTGTCCACAGCAACAACACAGAATGTTTGAATGCAAGCAATAACTACAAACGATTCTGAGTTGAAGATTGAAAGGAAGAAGACAAGCCTTGCACACTGCACATGCAATCTGTGCTCGTAAAATTGAACATTGCCTTCAATTGAAGTCGTGACCTACCACTGGATCACTTTTCTTTCTTCAAATAAAACTCAAGTCGTCTTCACAATTTTCATTTTCGACCAAGTGCTGTTCTTGAGAATGATTTTGCCTTCAACTCAACCCATACATCCTAAAGCCACTTTCTACGAAGTTGTACGAGCACGCTAATTTTTTTTTATAAAAATAAAAATCGTCTGTTAAAGTAAGACTTAAACAATTAAAAAAAATAGATTCAAAATTGTGTGAATATTATATATAGGAACTGTGTCTTCTGTTTTAGATTGGTTTCTTTTCTGTATTGGTTACTTAGGTGTAAATTATTTTTTTGTATCTCTATAAATTCTTTTAATATACTTTTTCTTAATATAAGAAAATACATTTAATGTTTTAAGAGAACTCTTTTATGTATATTCTTGTTCTCTTATTATATCTTCTTGTTTTAATATGTTATCATACTATTATTATCAGTTTAATAAACATTATATTCCTCTTTTGCATATGTTCTATTAAGATTTTACTCCTCAACATATCTACAATTTAACTAAGAGACTATTGCACCAAGGTTTACTAGCCTATAGAATAAGTATTCATTTTATATCATAATCAGTTTTAGCAACCAAAAACTATGGTTGTGAATGGCAGTAATCTCAACAATACTAATTAGTATCTCCCATTCTAGAGCTTCTCCACATGTAAGTGAAAACCCTCAAAACATTCAACAAACTTGATCCTTTTAAAGGTCTAGATTCGATTTACATTGACAAGATTTGCACATACATTCTTTTAGTTTTTCCTCATTTCTATATGTAAATAATCTTATTATTTGTCTTTAAATAAACTTTTTTATGTTCCTTCCATTAAAAAAAAATTGATCAATGTTAGTAAAGTTATACTAAAGATAATAATATTGTTTTGAATTCCATGACACTTATTATGTTGTTAAATCTCAAATCAGTAATAAAGTCTCAATGCTTGGCTTCATCGGTTCAAATGGACTATATTGTCTTTCCAATTTTAAATGTGCAATCCATCATTAAGTTTTGTTTCTTGTTTAGTTTCTCATTCTAATCCTGATTATTTTTCTGTGTAAATTCTTGTAATCTAAATAAATCTTTTACACTTTGGCACAACAAACTTTGCCAGCCTAATCAACTTGTATTGTGTTATATTTTGCAATAAGGCAATATATTAATTTCTAATAAAAATGTTGATGTCAATAAGGCTTATTGTGATAGAAAATATCATATATTCCATTTACAAATAATTAGCTTTAGTATATTATTTTTGTACATTATATTCTAGGTTTACTTATATTTACCTACTTAAAAGTAAAAATAAAATTCTTAACATTTTTTAGCTATTTAAATCTGTGACAGAATTACATTTTTAATGTCGAACTTAAAAACCTATAAAATGATTAGAGAGGTGAGTTTAGACCTATTACAAATTATTTCAATAAATTTGGTATAACTTATAAACTCATTTGTTCTTATGCACACGGTCAAAAACGATATTATTGAAAGAAAATATATACATATTATTAAATTTTCTCGTTCATTTTTTGACCTGTTATATATTGCAAATCTGCATATTTATCTTTCAAATCCTTGATTTCATGTTGTTTAAAACTTTTTTGGGATGTGTTTACTTTCCTATTCTCCCACCTTACTACAATAATAAATTGGAATTCTAATCTCATGATTGTATTCTTAAGTTTTACTAGCTGGATATAAATGTTTGTCTCATTTTACTAAAATTGATATCTTTAAAGTGGTTAAGTATAGTTTCTTTTTGAACTTTGTTATTGCAAAACCGACTTACTCCACATAATCACTTTACCTTTGTCTAACGCTTCTTTCATAGATTTCAATCGTTTGGTTTTCCTTATATGTTTTTTCTTGGTTATGAGAAGGGTTATTGCAAACACTCAAATCTCAAGTTAGTGAACAATCCGAAATGTTAGAAATGCTTCAGGAGTTATATTACCTTGTGCCTTTGACATGTACCTGTATTTGTAGAGTTATGGTTGGGCATTTCCCTCATGAATCCAAGGCCCAAATGTTAATCTAGTTTTATTATCTTAATTATGGGTTAGGTGACTGTAATATTCAATCGTTCAGTAATAACTTATGAGGCCTTTAAGTGTTCGTCGAACATGTAGCAGAAAACTTAAAAGATGCTTATGGTTATTGATTGGGGAAGAGACCTTGCTCCGTTAGGCCAAATGATACTTTCACATGTCGGTCAGACACTTCAGTCTGAGGATAAGTAGGTCGAGACACAGGCTAGTACAAACTTGTTTTCATTCATACCTACTAAACCATCTTCCTCCTCTTATATATTAGTTAGTTAGGTGTCAATTATATATTTATATTTTTATAAATTTTATTAATCTACATTTTTCAATATAAAAAAATATATTCAATATTTTCATAAAATCCCTTTTATGTATCTTCTCGTTCTCCTTAAAATCACGTTCTCAAAACCGTCTGTGGAGATGTGATTTTTTCCCTCTTCACTTGAACTTCAAAGCACAATAATTTAATATATATATATATATATATATATATATATATATATATATATATATATATATATATATATATATATATATATATATATATATATTTATATATATATAT
>Ga0099824_1005137_pt1 | contig 18557 bp, 11 predicted proteins | sample SiratrowhiteBW_FD_76837 | JGI IMG/M metagenome (GOLD analysis project Ga0099824, IMG submission 76837) | Root nodule microbial communities of legume samples collected from California, USA - Siratro white BW | ecosystem: Host-associated > Plants > Roots > Nodule | place: USA: California... | reverse complement strand
GAAGAATTTTATTCACTTGTGATTGCTGAAGATTACAAATACAAGTTGTGTATTTATAGGGAGAAACTAGGGTTACTGTCTAATTTGGGCCTAACTCAAATCAAGCCTCCACAAAGCCCAACACATGCAAGAGTGAGACACAGTGAATCACTCAACCAATTCTTTCTTCAACTAATTGGCTTTATTGATCTCTCTCTATTTTTCCTCTGCCTTTGATTTCATACTCCTTTCTTAGTTGAAATTGTAAAGTCTGGTTTCCATGCACCTGTACCATAATAGAAAAAAAAACATTGAAATCTCAGTGGAGAAAAGCATGAAAAAAACATTGGCACCCCATATAAAAATTTCAAAACTTTAACCTAATAATTGCATCCTTTTTTTCATCTGGAAATGATAAATGGACCATAACTTTTGCTAATGGGAATGAAGAAGGAAAGACTATTACACAGTCTCGAGTTATCATAATCCTGATTAATCTATGTAGCCATGATTTATTAATCACCAGAAGCCTTCAGTATTGTTCTGTCTACTATTTATGACAATCAAAATAAAATTGCGTAGCGATCAACCAAACTATAGTTAAAAACCATTAGCATGCATTACTATTTGGAAATTCAGCATCAACCTTCTAAAATAGATTTAGAATCCACCTTCAAACAAGTAAATCACAATAGAATACAAAAAAAAGTGGTATATTACTATATTGTGCATAGCTATATACCTTTTCATCACCACCATCCATGAACAGCTTGTGTGTATGTGTTCTTGATCCACCTCAAACTCTTCCTCAGTGAGCCTTTCATTTTTCCTTCCACAGAATATATTTTATAGCCAGCCACTCTCTTCTTCCTTTGCAACTCAGGGTCATTGAAACTCCAACTTTTTGATACTTTGTTGACTGTGCTTTTCCCTTTATCCATCTTCACTTCCTTTTCCTTACCAATCTTGCAAGGATAAGCAGAACCAGCATAACTTGCACTGTAACTGTAAGACCTCAGATCTTGCATACCTGTTGGGGCCACCCTTCCTCCATTGTAGTTTTCAAGCTGCAGACTCTCACTCCTGCATGATTTGGATCTGAATTCCATGGTGGAAAGGAAACCACACTGCACAAACACAAGAGTGAAGAACTAAGGATGTGTAGCTTTAAGGAGATAAAGATTGAAAGCTAAAAGAGATGGTAGGTTGGTCGGTTGGTTTTGCTTTTTTCTAGTTGTATTTTATTAGTGCTTTTCATTGCTTCTCTTTCCTAACTTCATATAATCAAATCTTTGAATAGGAAACAGTTGAAGAAGATAATGCTATTCTTGTTTTGTCGTTTTGATTAAAGGAGTCATGGGGGCATTCAACATGGCACAACTGTTTAAGGTATTTTGGTTTGACCAAATCTTTTACAAGTGGAAGTGATAAAATTGGTTATGGCATGAAAGTAGCTGGTAGCAAAGGAGTAATACCCTTTTGACAAAATACAAGTTAATGCACCGCCCTCTTAGCTAAACTTATGAACTTGGAAAAAAGACACTAACTTCTTATGATTCTTTGGGGTACTAATGATTTCTTCATAAGTATTAATGGAGAAGTTAGAAGAAGTGAACTTTTACCATTTCATTAGATTTTAAGTTCAGATGGATCCTATTTCCTCCACATAATTATAGCTGAAGTTGCTTTTACTGACTATGTTACTTGAGATCAAGATTCTAAGTTTACATTAATAGCTTTTGAGTTTGGTGTTGTTTACACAAGTGGATAAAAAACATAGGTAATAAAGAGATTGAACATTCATGTTTATGTAAAGTGATCCCTTATTCAGTTCATATATTTTACAAAATCCTCAAGACCAATCTCTGTTCATGAAAAAGCAAAACACTCTGATTTTTTTAGCCAATTGTGGTCCACACTCCATGTCTTAAATAGTACCTTAACCCCTAATGGATCATCCCACATGTTTGTGTCTTTGGCATCATCAATCTAGGTGAAAATTTCAAGTACTTTCCCATTTTCTTCTCAAAGCTTGAAATCATTCACAAAAGAGGCAAAAAGCATGGAAAATGTTTCAAGTGTAATAATTTAAATATAATTGAGGAAAATGACTTATATGGTTTATTAGTATAGCTACCTGCCAAAAATGAAGTTATTGTATCAACCAAAGGATATTAACTAATAGATTTCATAGTTTTCTGTTCTTTCATAGCACAAAGTGTTTGATTTCAATACCAGAAGTTCCTTCTTTTTTTGCTTGAGTTGATTTTAGTGTTCTATATCAAACTTTATTTTGAAGTTTTGGTGGAAAGTGCATAGTAATATTCGTTATTAGTATTATCAGTGTCAGTACCTACTATTTGATATGATATTATTCGCATGCTGTCATATTCTTAAACTTACTTCAATAATTCAGCACTGAAGGTAGTGGTTGCCTTGTATAGCCTGAGTGAATATATTTTCTATCATCAGCATGAGCTTCTTTTTTTTTTAAATAAAAAATTGGGGAACATACTGCAATTATATTATGCAGTGTTTGGTTCACATCTGAAACGTACGTTAAGAAATCATGTTTAAGCAGTACAAAAGCTAAGTAGTCCAGTACTTTCAAATATAACTCAATGAAATGGAGGGTGGACAAATGAAATTTTTAGAGAAACTTGGTCACAACACAAAAAAGAATTATGTATTGTTAAAGTATAATAAAATTAGCTATGTACTGAGGGTAAAATAATAAAGAAAACCAAAACTCTTGTAAGCAAAATTTAATCTACTTTTTCTCGATAAATTATGATTCACATTTTGAATTAAAAATTTCGAATCAGATCAAATCTTTGTTATATTTGGATATAATATTATATATATTTAAAGTTAACTAACACATCTATTATTTAGATGTAATATTATCAATAGTACATTTGTATTATAACTTTTGATTATAAGATTATGTAATTTATTTTAAAATATAAAAAAGTTAAAATATGACTATAATAACAACCATCATACAAAGATAAATTCCAAGTACAGCTCTATTTGACAAAAATTCACTATGAAATATTTTAATTACTTCATAAAAATTGTTTAACAATTTTATAATAATAGAAGCGTCAACCATTGATTTGATGTAATTGAAATTTTATATTATATTAAGACCTAATAGAACTTATATACTCGCCACTAAAGCCATAAAGTATTTATAGCACATAAACCTGTGATTAAACTTTCCAATCAGATTATATGGTTCACATTAGTTTAAAAGATTTTATGCATCCCTTTCAAAATTGGCTCTTACTTGAGTAAAGAACATTTGAAATTCTTTTTGCCATGGATCATATTAATATTAATATTTTGGACATCAATGGATTTAAAAGCCTGCATACAATTAAAAATATGCTTAATTTTCAAGACTGTTCTATTAAATATAGTTAACTGAAATCTGATCCAAAACTTGTATGCTCAAAAGATTGGCAACTGCAGCCTGTGGGGTGTGTTCACAAAAAAAGTTCTGAATTACAATGGAAACAGACAGTGCTGCATAAAAAGAAATACAGACGAGACAATAAAGTAAATGCAGGCTTGAAACAGCAACCTGCTAATTGATTGATTGATTAAACAAAATTTATAGAATCCAATACAAATAGCATCAGATCATATGTCTTTGATCTCTAATGAGGATAAAATATAGAGAGAGAGAGAGAGAGAGAAAATGAGCACAAGATAACAATAGAAAAAGGCCTGATGACTTAACAGAGAACAAAAATTTAACTCATCAGAGCAAATCAGCAACATTTGATGGCAGCTCCTCTACAGTCACATTGTAGAACTTCTGAATATCAGACAGCATTCTGGAATCATCTAATGTCACAAAGTTTATAGCAACTCCTTTTCTCCCAAACCGGCCACTACGCCCTATGCGGTGGAGATAGTTTTCAGGCTGGGTTGGCAGATCATAGTTTATCACCAGAGACACTTGCTGCACATCAATACCACGGGCCAAAAGGTCCGTGGTAATGAGAACTCGAGACGAGCCGGACCGGAACTCGCGCATGATGATATCACGCGTGTTCTGGTCCATGTCGCCGTGGGTGGCGGAGACTGTGTGGTCATTGCTTCGCATCTTGTCAGTGAGCCAGTCGACCTTGCGCCTGGTGTTCACAAAAATGACACTCTGGGTGATAGCCAGAGTCTCATAAAGGTCGCATAGTGTCTCTAGCTTCCACTCTTCCTTTTCAACATTGACATAAAACTGTTTGATACCCTCCAGGGTCAGTTCATCACGCTTTACCAAGATTCTCACTGGCTTGTTCATGAACTTCCTTGTAATCTCAAGGGCTTCTGGGGGCATTGTAGCAGAGAACACCCCAACCTGAATTTTGGATGGCAGCAGCTGGAAGATGTCATAGATCTGCAACATCAACCAACATATTCTCAATGTCATGAATGAAAATACATAAACTTTTACTTTTCTAACGGATGTGTATTTTGATTGAAGAACAGAAAATTCTTGTACAGACCAGATAAACAAATATTGTATGCTAGATTGGATGTAATAAGTGCAATATATCATATTATAGACTCCTATAGAAGATAATGAGCATAAGCCTTCACTGCATAAAGGTTTTGGACAGTAATTCATTTATTTGTGCTTTATAAACATAAGGGAATTCACACCTCAATCTTCCAGGATATTTATAAACAAAAGAAATAAGATAAGCAACAAGTAAATGAGAACCAAGATTGGTGCACTAGTTAAATTGTGGAAACTAATCAGAACAAACACCTGATCCTTGAAACCTCGTGAAAGCATTTCATCAGCCTCATCCAAAACAAACATCCTTATGCAATCTGGGCGAAGAGACTGCCTCCGCAGCATGTCAAACACACGGCCAGGAGTGCCAACAACAGTGTGGACACCAGCTTGGAGAATGCGCTGATCCTCACGGACACTGGTCCCACCAACACATGCATGAACCTTGACACCCAGGTAATCACCAAGGGCTCGCATAACTTTCTCGATCTGCTGTGCTAGCTCCCTTGTTGGTGCCAAAACCAAAGCCTGGCACTGAACCAATCCATAATCAAGCTGCTGCAGAATTCCAGAACAGAATGTTGCTGTCTTTCCTGTTCCAGATTGAGCCTGTTGAATCACATCCAGACCCTTGCAGAAAGGAACAATTCCTCTTTGCTGGATTGCAGAAGGTCTCTCAAAACCTTAAGAACGGTAATAAAACACCAACACATCATTTTGTGATAAGAGAAGCATGAGTAACAACAATACTTTCAGAAGTACATCATCAATATCTTCACGAAATATCTCATCAGTTTCAAAACAACTAAAATCTCAAGATTTTATTCATATACCATGTAACCACTTTGTTTTGTTGTCTTCCAATAAGTACATAGGGAAAATTTAAAATACAAAAGTGCAGTCATAAATATGTAATGAAAATGGTTTATGCTCATTTAACATGTACATTATGAAGCAACTTATAAAGTATAAGCATCCCCAATCCTTAATCATTGGTAATACAAACACAACAATCAATCTAAATGATTTTCAATGAAACCACATATAATTTCAATTAATCTGCCACAAATCAATTTATTTACACATTTAATTGAATGCTAAAGATTTTCAAAGAGCAATTGGCATAAAAATAGATATGACTAAGCACTTAAACTAAGAGTGTCAATCTGCCAGTAGATACCATACCATAAGCATATATGCCTCGCAGAAGATTTTCTTGTAATCCCATGGCATCAAAGCTTTCGTAGACTTCATCATAAGAGGTGAAGAATTCTTGCCCATCAGTGGAAAGCCTGTGTATTTAATTTGAAAGACAATAACAGAAAAAAGTACATGAATAAAGAACTCAATCATTACAATACAACTAGTGAAGAATACAGTACAGAAACTTACAATTCATTCATCTTAGCATCATAATGGCGACCATCAAATTGTGTTCCTTCTGGAGCCAAACCTGCCATAACTGAAAAAAGCAAAACCTCTGTCACAAAAGGAAAGACCATGCACTCAAATACTCAGGCTAAATTGAAACAGATCACAAAGGAATAGTTCCAAAACAACACGAAAACCAAATATCATACAAATAACTAAACCACCAATGCCTCCACTAGGAGTTTCTACTGGACATGTATAGAAAAGGACATCCTCTACTGGACATATTTAACAGAAGAACCAAACTTGCAATAAACAGGAAAAACTGCAAGGATTAAACTTCTGTTTGTCTTTGATGTGAGGAGAAGACAATCTAAAGGGCAAAAATGATACATGCCATACCCAAAAACAAATCTTTCAGTGTCAGATACCCACTTTGCCCACTCCTCCATGATTCAGTTTAACAGTGCCAAAATCAAAGTTAAACTAAACAACAAAAACAAAGTGATCATTGAAAACTTAAGCTCGCGTGGAGTATAAAATTTCACAGTATCAAAAAGCAAATCAACCTATCAAACATGCACTACCCTCACAATCCATTAAATCTAAAAACACGATCTTTCTGTCCGGAAACTTGACAGACAAATAAATAACGAATCACAAACTTCTGGGTCGAATTAAAATGAAAAAAAAAAAAAAAACATAGATCAAGCCCAGATTCATAGCAGAGAAATAGAATGAAAAACGGATAATTTATGAAATTGAAAAGGAAAAACAGATACCTGGTGGAAGCTTGAAGGGTTGGTATTGGAATAAGGAAAGAGAAAAAAGAGCAAACTGAGTAACTCCTCGGATCTGCACCGTGGAGTTAAAGGGAGGCGAATGAGAAGAAGAGGGAGTGTTATATGAACAAGGAAGGGGCAAAACAGTAAATATAGCTTTCCACGTTTACCCTTTCAGATCCTCAATAATCATAAATCACATCCTTTGATTTGATATTGATATAGATAATAAAATAGTAACGTGATATGATAGGATAATACAAGAAATTTATTGATCAAATAAACTTAACAACATTTTTAATAAAAATGCTTTAAAAACATTTTCATTTAAATTAACTATTTTAAGTTCTATATATATAGAAGATAGCAAAAATATCAGTTTTAAAATTGAAAATGAAAGACAACTGTTTTATATTAAAGATAAATTTTAATAAACAATGTCAATGATAATATAGATAAAATAAAAATGTTTCTCTGAATTAGATTTATTTCCAAAAAGACTGTTTCTTCATACACCTCCAAGTGTTCTTAACACATCTCCAAATTTTAAAAATATTCCTAAGCTGATGCCTAGTAATAATAGTTTTATCTTTGATTACATTAAACCAATGTAACAATGAAGAAAGAGGAAGGTGCCTCAGGTGCACTGAATGTTGATGCCTCATAAAAGCAGTGAACATGGACGGCGTGAGGTATAGTGTGTGAGAAGTTTTCAAGAGCGGCGAGCATAAAAGGATTGGTGGCGGCTTAGTATCATTTGAGAAAAGTGGGTTAAGGTGAGTTGTAGTTGTATTATGGAATGAAGTCTTTCAGAAATGCTATTTGAATCCGGACAACAGTTTTGCAATACCCTAATAACAAAAATTAAGTGTTTTGGAATTATTTTTTAACGTGAAGAACAGTTTTGGAATAATTTATTTTGTAATTGTATTTTTTGTTGGTCTACAGTTTTAAAATGAAGTGTTTCAGAATTAGTATTTGAATCTGGATGACAATTTCAGAACACTCTATTTAATAACTATATAACAACAAAAATTAAACACATATAGTAACACTCTCAAATTGTAAAAAACTACAAAAAAATCACTTAAATCAACCACAAAATGTTAAATAAATCATTCATGTCTCAAATGTTTGATAAAAATTAGAATATTCATGTCTCAAATGTTTGATAAATATTAAGATATTCATGACCGACGAAAACGTTATAAAAGAGTTTAGAATTCTGAAAATAATTTTGTTTGCACACTACTAATTTAGGGATATTTTGAAAATTTTTTAAAAAATTAGAGGTAGCTAAAAAAACACTTGGAGATACATAAAGAAGCCGCCTAACTAAATAGTATAAATTTAATTATTGTATTTCTTTTTAAAAAAAAAGTGTTGTTTCTAGTTTTCTATGTATTATGATAGTAATATAATCAGAACAAATATATACATAATTATTCTTTATAAAAAAACAGAAGAAAGTGACTAGTAAATCTGATATCTATGTATTATATATTATATATAAAAATATTTGGGTGTCAACCATACTAATTTCAATATATCTTTATTATTTCAACAATTATATTCCTAATATTATAACGAATTATTAAATAAATATAACAACCAATAAATATTCAGTAGTATATTCTACAATATTAAAAAAATAAACCAAATATTGTAATATTTTCCATTAGATTTTAATAAGTTGTACAAAAATATAAATATATAAAATACTTTACTGTCATGGGAAGTGCAAGAAGCAATTATGGAGGTGGAGGAAGCAATTTTTCATAAAAAATAGGCCCGTCTAGGAAAGCTGGTTATGGGCCGGACCCATTGGACAGTTTTTATCAAAGGCCTGAAGTAGGGAACCAAACCCCTCTGTCTGTGAGAGCATCGGATCTCAGAAATCGCACACAGTCTTGTTGATTCTATTCTTCTGCTCCTTTTTCTTCTTCTGTTCTTCTTCTTCTTCACTCTCAGGTAAATTCACTCATTCACTCATTACTTTACTCCAAACCCTAATGAAACTCATCCAAACTTGCTTCCATTCAGATGCTCTGAGCCTTCTTCGATTTCTCACTTCCTTTATTTTTTTCAAAATTGCTTTAGATATAATCAGATGAACATATATGTTCAAGCTTTGTTGTTTGGTCATGTTTTCTTAACATGGTTTCTTGTTTTTGTGCCAAAGAAGTGAAAATAGATTGTTGGGTTATTGAACAGTTGTGTTGGAGATTCATATTGACTAAAATAGTGAATATAGAAAGGGGATGACCCTTGTCGTATAAACTAGTTTTTGGAGTTAAATTAAGCCCCAATTCAAATTCTAAGAAAGAAAATTGTAAAATTGTATGTTTAAAATGGAATGAACTTGTTTGGAAGCTCAACAGATTAAATATAGTTGAGTCAGGTAAAATTTCGGTTAGGTGTTCTTCCTCCTGATGAATTATAGAGGAATATATTCTTAAACTTTTGCAGCCACTCAGTGCTTAGGGAAATTTTTCCTTCTTTTATCCAATTGTTGGAATATGTTCATTTGTCTTTCAGATTGTCCTTTTAACTAAGAAAATTTCAGACGGTTGTCTCTGGATCACCTGAAGAGAGCCAGATGGAAATGCACCTTCTGGTGTATGTTTCCTATAGTAATGGGTTTAGTGTTCAGTTTGCCTTGGACTATGATGGATCTCTGACTATTGGTTGGGGGGTTTTCTTGGTGCAAACCAAAAATGAAAATAATGGATCTTGTGGTTTGGTGTTGGAATTTTTTTTGAAGATAATGTTGGAAATATTAATTCCATTGAATGTTGATTATTGGAAATTTTACTTTTTGTTATTCTATTATCATATATAAATCTATTTGTGAACTGTGCTGGATTTTACTTGATGAATTTCAATTTGACTATTTTATCCTCTGAATACCAAAGCCAAAGCTAAATTTACTTGTTTCACTGAAGCAGCAGTTTCTAACTAGAATAAGTCACTTTAAACATGCAAGCTTGCTCCAAGGATCTTGTGGCTGTGGCCCATGGTGATTAATATGTGCAGAAGATGTTAACTTGTTAAGTGAAAAAATATTCTTAATATTATCTATTAATGCAACTCTGATCCCATCAAATATGCATTTCATAGATGACAACTTGTTTCAACTAAACATGGGTATCTCACATTTCAAAAATATTCATACAGCAATAACTAGAGCTTCTTTAAAAGTTAAGTTGTATACGTAGTCCATTTGAAATGAGAATGTGAGATAGCCAGTAGACATTTGTATTTCTCTTATTTGGCCCACACTGGATCTTGCCTTGTAATGGTATCATAAAAGATCAAGGAGCCAGTAACTCTAAATATTAGTTTAGGTATTATATGGTAATGGTATATATAATATTGGTTTCTGCTCATTGATGGGAATAGAAGTAGAAAATAGTTGGCCACAAGGCATTGATTAAGGAATGCTGAAGTTGCGGGAATTAGGAGGAATTAGGAGAAAATTGTGCTTTGTTCTACTAAATTTGTTTACTGAAAAATCTTTATTTTGTCTTTCAGACCGCTTTTTGGAAAGCATTTCAGATGGTTGATAGCAATCCTTCCTCTGGGTCACCTGAAGAAACACAAAATCCCAACCCAGATGGGAATGCACCAGCTGAAAGTGATCTTGCATTGGACAATCTAGTACAAAAAGTTCAAGAATCTCTCTCTCTGGACAAAAGACATAAATTTTGGGAAACCCAACCTGTTGGGCAGTTCAAGGATATAGGAGACTCCAGTTTGTCAGAAGGCCCTATTGAACTTCCAACCCCTTTATCTGAGGTCAAACAAGAACCATACAACCTTCCTGACCACTATGAATGGGTTACTTGTGACATCAACTCCGAGGAGATGTGTGATGAAGTATACAACCTTCTTGCTCATAATTATGTGGAGGATGATGAGAACATGTTTCGATTTAAGTACTCCAAGGAATTTCTGCGCTGGGCTCTGCAACCTCCTGGATATTTCAGGAGTTGGCATATCGGTGTTCGAGTTAAAAGTACCAAGAAAATGGTTGCTTTCATAACAGGTATTCCTGCTAGAATCCGAGTTCGTGATGAGGTTGTTCATATGGCAGAGATCAATTTCCTGTGTGTCCATAAGAAACTTCGAACAAAGAGGCTTGCCCCTGTCATGATTAAAGAGGTGACCAGGAGGGTACACTTGGAAAATATGTGGCAGGCAGCTTACACTGCTGGAGTAATTCTTCCTACACCAATAGCAACTTGTCAATACTGGCACAGATCTTTGAATCCCAAGAAGCTAATTGATGTTGGTTTCTCTCGGCTTGGTGCACGAATGACAATGAGTCGAACCATCAAGCTTTACAAGCTGCCCGAATCAACAGTCACCCCAGGGTTTAGAAAAATGGAAATTCATGATGTTCCTGCAGTTACAAGGCTAATTAGGACTTATTTAAGCCGTTTTGCTGTTGCACCCGATTTTGATGAAAATGATGTGGAGCATTGGCTTCTGCCAAAGGAGGATGTTATTGATAGTTTTCTGGTTGAAAGTCCTGAAACGCATGAGGTCACTGACTTCTGTAGTTTTTACACACTTCCTTCTACTATCCTTGGCCACCCAAGTTATTCACTTTTGAAAGCAGCATATTCATTCTATAATGTTTCCACTGTCACTCCTTTGCTTCAGCTGATGAATGATGCTCTCATTGTCGCAAAACAGAAGGATTATGATGTTTTCAATGCATTGGATGTCATGCAGAATGAGACCTTCTTGAGGGAACTGAAGTTTGGACCAGGTGATGGAAAACTTCATTATTATCTTTACAACTACCGAATAAGGCATGCATTGAAGCCGTCAGAGCTTGGGCTTGTGCTTCTGTAGTCTAAATTTTTGAAATTTGCCATGTTATGAATGAATTGGGATTCTTGATGGTTTTGCTGTAGACATTGTATGGTTGTGAATTATGTGGTCATCACGGTAGAACTTAAATTTTGTTTTTCCTTTTGAACAAACAAGTTTTACAAAGTCCTTGGTGGAGGCAACCCTGGAGTGTCAGTGATGCCATAAACTGGTATAACCTAAGGATTTCCAATTCTTGTTTACCTTTTTTTGTGCTGGCGATAACGTCATTTCATGTTAAATCTTTGTCTTCTAACTTTTTTTTTCTGCAGAGCATGTGATTTTGTACATGGACTTTAATAGCAGAGTAACAGGTTATTTTACTGCATGATAGCCACTAACATGAATTTGAACAGTGTCATTGGAAATCTTCCTGCTCCAACGTTGTAGCATTCCTCTACCCTCGTGTTTTTCAATATCTTGAAATTTTTTGATAGAACACGTCACTTTATGACACCGCTGAGAATTTCGGGGACTATATTTCCAAGCACTTTTAAAAAAAATCTTTGAAATTTTGTTTTGAAAATTTTAAAATAGTTTTTTTTTGTTGCAATATCAATTTTAATGAATACGGTATTCTTTACAGCAACTAGCAGAGAATTTACAACAGGAGGAAGCATCAACCTTTAATGTTTTGCACTTTCATCAATTATAATTATGAAGGCCAATTAAATTATTGTCAATTATACATAATTTTGATAAAAATAATCTTTATTAAAAATTAGCAATAACAAGCTTGTTTGATGTTCGATTATAAAACCCTTTTTCATTTGTTAAAATTTAAAATAAATAATATAATATAGTATAAACTTAAAAATACCTACGTTAACACCCACCAAATGAAATATTAACAAATATAAAAATATTATCAACTCGATTTTGTTTAATTTATTTTTCGGTCCATTTTAATCCGGTCTGTCATTAGTCTGAAAATGGTCAAGAAGGCTGTGGTCCACCAACCTTTTTTTCAATTTTTGAATTTTTAAAATTTATTTAATATGCATGTTAAAAAGCATATTTAATCATATAAATAGCCTTTAAATTTTTAATCAATTAATTTTTTTTAATTAGATAAATTGAAAGAATTGTTACTTTTACAGAAAAATGATCGAACCCGCCAAATTTTCATTAACTAAAAAAATCAAAACTCACTTTGCCACCTCTATAAAGTAAAGATCAAAATTAGATACAACTTTATATATTTAATTGTAGTTTAACATGAAATCTTAATCAAACTAATATTTTTACAAGTGTATAATCAATTACTTCATGCGTCTAAACTATACCATAGAAAAATGTTGATGATTTAATAACATTTAACATCACTCGTAGCTATCCTATGTTTAAATTTCACTTTCAATTAAAGGAAATAGATAGGATAGATCAAATTCTAGACTACTTAGACACATGAATTTCTATTGCATAGATTTTGGATCAAAATCAGGGCAGATTTGGTAGCTCGATAATATATTAATAGAGAATAGAAGATATGCACGGCCTATAAACATGACTTTTCATGCAAATAAATTTTAAGAATAAAAACTGTTAAAAGAATCTGGTACAATACACCCAAACAAAATTGTTAAACTCTATCTCGTTGAATCAACCAAATTTTATATTTGGAAATCAACATCAAGATTAATTATAGACCTTTTTCGTTAACCATCTTAGGCCAAGAGGATAATTTCACCACGGGAACCTGCATGAATAGACCCACAAGATCAATGGTAGTTTTAAAAATCAAAAGATTAAAAAAATCACAAATTATAGGCAGGAAAGATAGCCTATCTATAGTACATTGTTCATATATGTCTTTTGCTATCTGCAACATTGAATCACTATGTTCAACCAGCAATGATATTTTTTCTGCCTCCTTTACTGCTTCGGCAGCCAGATATGATTTACTTTCGGCATCAGCAACTCTGTAGGCTGCAGTTTCTGCAGCTTCCTTCATTGTCCCATTAGATAAAGTAAAGACAGAAGTTGGAGGTTGCCGTCGTGGTTGTAGCTGCGGTGGCCGAACATCCTTTGGTTTTGGTGGAGGTGATTTTGTCCCTGAGGAGACATCCTTTTTTATTTTGTAACAATTTTGCACCTATGGGATGGTACAGAGTAGAGAAATCCTCAATTGAAACAAGCTTCAAGATATTTAATATTTAGCAAACATTTAGAACACATTACTATTGCTTTATAATACAAAAATATACCAATAGTCAATAAATGATTATTACAATTTCAAAAGTATTCACGTGCATTTGTGACCAAGGGAGTGTTTGGTGCATGAAAAAAATACATAAATGCACAATACTGGTAAATGACTATAGAAAAAAATCCCCCACCCATATAAGAATGTACTTCTCCTACTATGAACATGTAACAATCTATATTTTTTCTGAGGAACTCCAATTAGATCCTTGAGTACAAATATGTAGTAAAGAACAATAATATGTTAAAAAAAGTTTGAATAAGGGTAAGGGCGACTTCCGAATTAACAAAAGGTCCGAAGGGCATAGCAACTTCAAAATAAGATTAAGGAGCATAGGAGGAGGCAGATGCTTGGTCTATAGGGGGGAAAAATAAGAACAATGATTCAGCAACTAATCACACGGACATTAAAGCCATGTCAACCAAGTAACATGCTTCGCTGATCAAACTGAGCATGATATTTACAAGTTAAAATAATAAAATTGAATAAATTAATACAATATACAAAAAAGAAAGTGCAATGCATGAGATTCCATTTTTTTTAGAATTGATAGTGGTGAGAGTAGATATACATAGTTTCCCACCAAGCAGAAAGGTTGCTTCCTGAATTTACAACAGTAAGAAAACAACCTCACCCATTGTCCCAAGGCTCACACTCAACTATAATATGCAATAACATCAGTAAAATGACCAAATTACCTTTTCAAGTTTTCCTTGACTAACAAGCCTCCTCAACCTTGTACTTAATGCCCTTCTAAAATTTTGAGGAACCTGATGTTTTTGCTGCAGTATTACGTGTAGTGGTTGTTAGTTACATCTAAAATTCTCAAATAAAATGATAATACAAAGTAAAGAAGAATATGCACAATACACATACCATGTTAAATTAATTTTCCAACTCCCCTCTACCCCATTAAAAAAGAAGCAGGGCCTAAACATACTACTTCTAAATGATCATAACAAAATCACTATTAGGGTCTTGTAGTTCAAGAATTGATCTTAAATACTCAAATTTATGTGAAGACGGCAAAAGGGATAAATTACAATATTGAAAGTCAGTTGCTACCACCAGAAATATTTATACTTTGACAGACAAAATTGTTTATACTCTCCAATAGGACTGCCCTGGTAGGTCAGAAAACTTAAAGATCAGCTGGAACTCAAAAACCCAGATCTATAAAGCATATGTATGATCACAGAGTTACAACGGAAATTGATATGCATTCCCATTCTAGGTTTTGAAATGTAAAACCCTTATCATATAATCTCAGAAACAAGAATTCTAAACCACTTTACAATATATATATATATATACATAGTAACTTAGTTGACAAATATAACGAAAACATTGGTAACAAAGATCTTTATCTGACCTCGATGAAACTAACAATGGCATTTAGATCAGATCCATTATTATCTTTTAGTGCCGATAGTGCTTCAAAAACCATTGCATTATACCTGATGAAAGGACAAATTACAGACAGCCCTTCAGATCATGATCTTAATTGGCAGAACAAATAGCTTGTCATGTCTTCACATCTATAACCAAAGAATTCGAATTTCTAATTGGGGATCAATGAATGTGATACACAATGACTGCAAGAGTGCTAACACAGTATGGTGCAAACTAATAAAGAGCAGAATACATATATAGTTCTTTTGTCATACCTCGGAAGGTTTTTGACATCTTGGTCATTCAGAGAAGAATCAGGGACAGAGACACCAGACTGTGTGTTTTGAGGAGCAGAAACCGCGTTTTGAGTAGTGGCGGTGGCGGCGGCGGCAGTGACGGAGGAGGTGGTAGCAGATGAAGGAGCAGGAAGAGCCTTGAGCTTAGGAACCCTAGGTTTGTCTTTGGAGCCTTGAGAACCGTTACTGACACTCAAATTCCGCCATTTGTCCTGAAAGAGAGGGATTGTAAAAACCCTAACCCTAACCCCAATTGCAATAAGATAGAAAAAAAAGAAAAAAAAGGTGTCAGGGGTTAAAGGGTTTACCTTGAGGTCGATGTTGGAACGGGAAGTGAGAAAAGGGGCAAATTGGGGATCTTTGAGAATGTTCTTCCACTTTCCGGGACCGTGCTTTTCAACCCCGGCTATGAGCGCATCTTCTTCGTCCTGCGTCCACTTCTGCTTTTGATTCCCCATTTACATTCAAATTCACATTCACATTTAATTTTCTCTTCTCTTTCCTTCTTCACTCTTCAGCTCTTCATTCTCATGCTTCCCTTCTCTTCTGTTCCAAATATAAGTCCAAATTTAATATTATACAAATGTTTTAATTTAAAGAATATTTTATTAAAGATGAAAAAATGGTGCTTAAGAAAAATTATGTCTAGTAAAGATAAAAAAAAGCCAATTACTTCTAAATAATGTCTTATTTAAGTGATGATTAAGTCTTGTATTTCTTAATCAGCAGAAATAGATTTTACTTTTATCAGGGAAAAATTATAAATATTTGTATTTTTGTGAATTTTGTAATTTACTAATTTATCATCAACTTTCTTTCCATATATTATATCATTGTGTATTTTTTAAAATTTTCATGTTTTTTACCAATTTGTTAAATGTGTAATAACATGTTACCATTTATCTAAAAAAAATAATATTGAACAGTATTGAAAAAAAATACAATACCCAAATCTTTAACTTGGATCATAAAATCCAAAGACTTCTCAAATGATTCAACCCCTGGAAAACCAGCACATTGAGGGATATTTTCTCCGCTTTGTACAGTTCATGAAGGTACATGAAGAAATGAAAGAAAGAGCCCTTATTTGCCCTCCAATACCCCTTAATAAGAATTTGTCCACAAGTGCCAGATTAAGATGAAAGGATTCAGTGACTTTTGTAGGCATTTTAAAGGACTTCAAATCTCTGCCATTCACAAACACATCAAAACGCTCTTCCAATCTGTCTAATATTCTTCCAAGACATCACTTCCTCGCTACAACATAAAGATTGCATCTTACTTTTTCCAAACCTTCTTACCTGCAAAACCAAATTTGAAATTTCTTTCGACTTCAGATTTCTTGAGACGATATCGTTAGGGTTAATCATTGTGTTTGAGGTATTGTTCCGATAAGTCCAGTAGTCCTTCGTCACTTAAGAGTCAGAGTCGAAGCTAAATACAATTTAAATACACATTCCTTCTCACATTCATTCTCTAAGGCTTCCCCTTTTAAAAATAAAAGGGTGATGAAATTCCAAATTTCAAAAACAGACAATACGTTCGAATGTGGTGATTGATCCTATCACTTTTGACCTTTTCTTATTTGAACTCTCCAGTAGTTTTCCATCCACCAAGTTAAAAGCTAGTATCCCCATCATTGCCATTGTCAGCAAACTCACTCTGCTGCATCTGCTTCCTCCATTTCTTAATAGATTCTATATCTTCCTTTTTCGGCTTAGCCCTTTCTTTTAACTTCTGAGCCTGAATCTCTTTAGCCAATCTCTTGGCCTCCCTGGCCTTTCTCCTCTCTTCAGCCTCTTCCATCTTTCGTTTCTCTGCTAATACCCGAACTTTAACCTTTTCCATGTGGCCATCTGTCTTTACCATTTCAGCATAATAGTCTGCAGGTCTCAGAAAAGGTAGACCATTGACTGAAGTTTCTCAAAGACCTGCCTAGTTCCCTCCAATGCCTGTGTGTAAAATGCAAATGCAAGTTCTCATGTCAAATCATCATTGACATCTACTTCTTGCTCTTGATCAACATCAATGGATAGTTTGTGTATCCATTCCACATTCTCTGGCCAACTGATATCTCCAAGTTTATCAAATAGAGCATCTCTATTATATACTGCATTTTTAGATGGTTCAGCTAATCTCACATCTTCTTCCTGTTCTGATTCAGACGATGACATTTCTTCATCCATATCTTCAGTTTCATCCTCAATCATTGTACCATCATTTTCCAAAGGCACCACCATTAAAGCTATACAAGCGTTCAAAATGGAAAAGAAACTTCACTTTATACCAACATAGTATGGTATACGTATACCATTTACAACCAAAACTGAACATCATCTAAGATTTAAGCTTTCACAACCAATTGGTGGAGACAATGCATTAAACTCAAATCAGCACCAAACCCTAGGATCAATGTCCCAAATAAACCATATTTCGGAAATAATGTTACAGGTAGAACCATTAACATAATCAACATACTTACATGCATGATAACAAATAAATAACTCACATACCATAGTATCAAAATTTTCTTCCTTCAATTCAAATAACTTAACATAATTATACGTGTAATAATGACAAACAAATAATAACTGATATATATTGGATCAACAAAGGAAATTAAATTTCCTTTATTAATAAAAAAAAGCCCAATGTTCAGAATATAGGTAGCAAAAGAAGTTTCTAAATTTTGCTAAGCATTGAATGCCCTGTGACTTAACATTAATTTGCTTTAACAGGGCTCTCACAACACAACTACTAAACCACATACCAACTTTGTTTTAGATGAGAAACATAAGAATGATCGTGGTTAACAAAATGGTGATGTGTAGCAAACCGAATCAGAAAACGGAAACTGACCTAATGGTGCTGTGAGGGCGATTGCGACGGCGAAGAAATTGAGCGAAGGGGAAGCCGAGGGGTTTCAGTTTAGGGTTTAGGGTGAAAGTTCTGAATTTTTTTTTTTTCAGATACCAGTTCGGATAAAAAAAAAAAAAAAAAAAAAATTCAGGTAGGTTCAGGGTTAAGGAAAATAAAAAAAAAAATTAAATATAATTTTAATAAAAAATTTTTTTTTTTTATATTTAAATATTTTTTTTTTTTTTTTATTTATAATTAAATTT
>Ga0099824_1005135_pt1 | contig 18561 bp, 17 predicted proteins | sample SiratrowhiteBW_FD_76837 | JGI IMG/M metagenome (GOLD analysis project Ga0099824, IMG submission 76837) | Root nodule microbial communities of legume samples collected from California, USA - Siratro white BW | ecosystem: Host-associated > Plants > Roots > Nodule | place: USA: California... | reverse complement strand
TATATATATATATCAAAAGTTGTTTTACTGTTTTTTTTCATATGTCGACATGTGTCATATTATTTTGTGTTAATTTTATACAGGACTATTTGAAAAATTGGGTGAAGTGTATGAAGAAGAAATTTCAAAAGCACCTGTCTCATTGGTAAAACATTTTGAATTTGTATGGGAAACAAAAAAAAAATCACTCACAAGGTATAAGAAGTATGTTAGATGAAAAGAAATGTAGAGAGACAACTTATTCAAAGTCAAATGGAGATGCACAAAAGAGAGCAAATGATTTAGAGTTAAAACTGCAAAATTTGACCAACATTATTCAAAAGCAAAAAGAGACTAATATTCAACTTCAAAGTGAATTGCAATCTCAGAGTCAATTGATCGAAAATCATTGACTTGCTATGAAAACTCAACATGACCAAATGAAGCAAGATATTGAAAGGAAGATGAGACATCAAATGACTACTTTATTAGGAAGTTTATCGTTTAACACTTCAATTATTCAATCAAACAAAGTAAGTTGTATTATTATTTAAACTTTTATTAATATTTCTATATCTTAACATTTTTAAAATATATTTTTTTTTAAGTTCATATTAGTGATTTATTTTATTTATTTTCCAAGATCAAAATCCTTGAAGATAATATGGACCATCCAACCATTTGACCAAGGTAGTCGTGGTAAAAGTTGTTGTTTGAAGTCATGTGCGAAGATTAACAACAACCACCAAACCATGACTCAACACTGTATAGTTGCTTCATTCGTGACAATATTTATTGCTCTTAAGAGTAAAAGTAGTTCTAAGGTCAATTTCTATCCGAAGATTTAGTACATATTAGTCTTCATGTAGTGTCATTTTGTATTGTGATGGAGGCAGGTTGTTGTAGCTTTATTACAGGTGTGAGGCACATTTGTGGTTATGGGATTGTTTTGCATCTCATCCTTGTATGTGGTTGTTGTTTCCTTCAATGATGAACTTGTATTTGTTTTTTGTGTATATGGGTTGGGATATCCCTGAAATGTCTCAGCTAATTTATTTTATTTATTGTTGTCCAAAAAAAAAATTAGAATTAAGTTTGATTTCATATATTTATGTTTCATGTTTTTGTTGTATATTTTATATGTTGTATTTTTAAATGTAATGAATATTTTATATTTTATATTTTATGTTTATTTATTTTAATTAATATGTATTTCAAAATTTTAAATATGATTTGCCTATTAATTATGATATGATATTTATTACAAATTATCACAATTTCTAATAACAATGATAAAATATTAATAATTAGAAATAATTAATAACTAATTATCATATAAATTTTGACTTATAATAAATTAATAATAATAATAACTAATTTATCATTATTGTTTTATATATTTGTGATATTTTATTATTATCACAATTGTCTTTTATATTTATAATATTTTATTATTATCACTATTACATAGAATTATTAGAAATAATTTTATTTGTCATGATAAAACTTAATTTCAATGACATCTAAAATTATTGTTACAAGTATAATAGTAACAAGAGTATTAGTGACAATTCAATTATTGTCACAAGATATAAATAGTGACATGTTTATAATTTATAGTGATGAATAATTTTGTCATTAAAATTAGTTTTTTTTTTTGTAGTGATATGACTTACCTTCATTAAAACCACATCATATAGCACCTTGTCAGTATATTGTCCCACGGAAAGGCACACTTCCACTTGCTAATTTACGATCAACTCTCCATCTTAAGTAAAGCCATTGAAGTTTATATGGCCTAGGATATGGCTTAGTCTCCAAATTTAATTTGGACACTAGTTTAGAGCTAGCCGCATTGGTACAACTTCCACTATCAACAATCAAATAGCACAAATTCTCATTGATATAACATCTAGTATGAAAAATGTTATCTCTTTGGGTTTGGTATAAAGCTTGTAATTGACTTCCCAACAACCTCCTAATCAATAAATCACCTTCCATTTCTTCCACTTCTATTGTTGTCTCCTTATCTCTTCACTATCTTAAGACTCACTGGTATATTATTCGTTATCTTTAAGGATGACAATTCTCTTAGTAGGACAGTCAGAAGCATAATGCCCCCTTCCTAATCACCTAAAACACTTTACATCCCTAATTTTAGTGGATTTCTCGTTCGAACTCTTTGAACCTTTTCCATGTGGAACAACCTCGGTAAGTTTAGAGGATGAGGATCCCTCCTTCCTGGACTTGTCCTTCCAATTCTGGTTAAAGTTGGAAGAACTCCTTCTTGTGATACTTTTCCTCTTGAGTTGTTGTTAAACTTGAGTAGCCTTATGCAACAAATCCTCCATCTTAACATATTCTTGCAGCTCTACAATATCTCTTATATCACTGTTCAAATCACTCCAAAATTGAGCCATAATCACCTCATTGTCTTCCCCAAATTTAGCTCTGATCATGGTAACCTTTATGTCCTTAAAATACTCTTCAACACTTTTATTGCCTTGAGTCAATTTTTGAAGTTTAAGCTACAAATCTCTATTGTAACTAGTTGGAACATATATTTTCTTCATAATACTTCTCATCTCACCCCAAGTGTCTACCATTGGTTCTTTATTCCTCGGCCTCTCCTTTTGATACTTGTTCTACCAAATGTGTGCATAATTAGAAATTTCAGATGCTACCATCCTAACTTTTTGTTCCTCAGTGTAATTGTAACAAGAAAACAAATGCTCAATTTTGAGCTCCCACTCCAATCATGCTTTTATGTCCTTTTTTCTTTTAAATGGTAGGACTTTAAGCTTTCCTTCTTCCATTTTATTTTGACGTGGTTCACCATCATTATCTCTTTTCCTCATTTTATTATCTTCATGATTGCCTCTATTTTTCATTTGGTCTAATCTTTTGTAGAGCTCATCATTCTGTTGTCTAATTAATCTCCGCAAAGAGTTAAAATTTGCATTTGTGGTGCTAAAAGGGTGGTTTTTGAAGAGGAAGAAGTAGCACTTGCACTTGACATACTTAAATTAAAAACAATTGTTTAGAAGTAATAAATAATATATCATTATTGCCTCTTCCTCACGTGTTTAAACTCAACACTCAAATGTATGCACTCAGTTTAGTTTTTTTTTATAATATAACTCTTTTGTCCTTTTCTACTCTTACGTTCTCCTTGAGTTCTTAACCATATCAACAAGAATAATCCACCCAAAAAGAGTAATTCTAACACACACAAAAAATTTGTAAGGATAACAAGCACAATGATAGCCTAAGTAAGAACACTTTGACGATAATTTTAATGATATAATAAGTATAGTAACAATCATCCACAGTTGCAATCAATATATCACTTTATCAGTACTTGAGTTTATGTTGTAATGACATAAACCATTAAGCCACAACATTTTTTTTTTTATTTTCTTTTCTTTTTTAATAGGCTTGACTTTTGCAATGGTTTGGCCACTAGCTTATAAAGATATTGACAGTAAAATTAAAGAAAGGATTTTACCAATTTCTCCAAGCCATCCCAATCCTTGCCTTAGAACTGAGCTCTGAAACCAAATTATAAAAACCCATATGTTGGGATTGAAGAATGAACCAGCCTAGGGTAGGAAATTGAATTTATTAAAAGATGGCAGGAGAATTGGTTAAGCTCAATCTAAATCACGGGACAAGAAGAGGGACCATATCCAATTGATGTTACAACAATTGATAGAAAATGTTTCTCAATCTCATGGAAGTCCAACGAACTCAGGATCGACAATTAAAGTTACTCCATTCAACATTATTTTTGTGATAAAAGGATATTTCGCTGGGTTTCCCTCATTTTGATGGTTATACTCCGGTGCTAGAGTGGATCTTCAAAGCGAACAAGTTCTTTAACAATCATAATACTCCTAATTTAGATCGTGTGGAAATTGCTTCAATGCATTTCGAGAAGGAGGTAGTACCATGGTTTTAGATGTTATAGAAGATCAAAGCATTCACCACCTAGACAACCTTAATCGTGCATTGAAGTCTCAATTTGGACCTTCACCATTCGATTGTCCAATGGTAGATCTCTTCAAGCTGCAACAAAATGGAACACTATCATATTACTATTTAAAATTTATGGCTCTTGCTAATAGATCGGGGGGTTTGACAGAGGAAGTTGTTTTAAAATGTTTCATTAGTGGCTTAAATGTTGACATTAAATGTGATGTAGCAACCATGACTCCATTAAATTTGTTGAGAGTTGTGTCATTGGCCAAATTTTATGAGGAAAAATATACAAGTATACCCAAAACATCACCCTCATACACCAACAGATTCAACCTCATCATCCTATTCCACTCCCTACAACTCATTACCCGTAAACACACCTAAAACCTTACTTGACCCAAATCAACTACACCACCCTTATTATCGACACCACGTGGCCCACAACTTAAAAACCGCAATGTCAAGAGAAAAAGGCCTATGTTTTTTCTGTGATGAGAAATTTTATTTCAACCACAAATGTCCTAACAGACAATGTTTTGTGTTGCAGCTGGAAGAAGAGGAACATGAAAGTGAGAAAGAACCACCGAATGATACAATAGAACATGAACTACCAACTAGGGATAACCATCATTTATCTTTGAATGCTTTAAAAGGAGGCTTGGGGGTAGGGACAATCAAATTTAAAGCTTATATAGGCACTTTCTCTATAATAGTGTTGATAAATGGAGGAAGTTTCGATAACTCTCTTCAACCAAGAGTGATAAAGTTCTTGAAATTTTTAGTTGTTCAAGCTCCAAGGTTCAGAGTCATGGTGGGCAATGGTAATTACATGGAGTCATAGGGATTGATTCAGGGCTTAAAACTACAAGCTCAAGGCAGTTGTTTGCATTTTTGTTACTGATGACTATTTTTGGCAAGTATACCAAGTCAAGAAGTAATATAGAGAAATAAGTATAAGTGTCGAATCAATAAGCAATGGTATTAAACGAGCATCAACTAGTGGAGTAGCTTAAGCGAAAAGCGTTTAAGGATTTAATGTAGAACAGATTGCAAACAGTACTGGGTTGTGTAAAAATAAATAGTAAAATAGAGTATGAATGCAGTAATGGGGAAACTATCTTGGGATTAAACTCATTAACTCAACTATTTGTATTCTTAACCATAAATCATTAATAAAGCATGTTTATCCTATGACTTTGCACAAATAAGATTCATTCAACCCAATTCCTCGTGATTTGAAATTCATAGGTTCTCTTGCATGATACTGTTCTTCCCAGCTTTCATGGAGGGTTAACCCGCATTAAGTACAATTGTTTTACGCAAACATTACAATGTAACCCATCCCTGGTGTTGCATTACAATAGTTACTCTCAATGATTTCCAAACCTCAAAACTACTTTCCAGTTAATTTCAAGATTTTTAGTTCAAGAAACAGTTGCACAAATGATTCAAGCATTAAGTACACAAAGAGAAATACAGTCTGAATAACTCATGCATTATCAAGATGAACAACAAGAATACAAAGTGTGAGGAAATTACATTCAATCCCAAAATAGATGAAAGTTAGTTACTCATGGCAGCCATGAATACAAGAGACATTCTTCTGCAGGACACTGTTCTTCACTGCAGTTGCCAGCCAGTTCCCTTTCCAATGAAGATTCTATCCTGTTTTATACCTCCTGCCAATTTTAGGTTTTTGTGCCATTTAAAACTTTGGTGACTTCTAGCTCAATCTGAAATTGACGCTTAAGCAATTTGTCACTAACAGTACTCTTCTTCTTTTTTGTATTTCTTTCACAACTGCATTGTCTTTCCTTTCCAGCTCATATTCTCTGGTTCCTCTCAATTCTTCTTGAAATCCTTTTCTTTATCAATCTGGAGTCACAATGCATTCTTCAATCATTTTCAAGACAAAATATGAACATTAATTGCTTGCTCTCAACATTAAAAACACTAAAATATAGCCTTTATTAGTACCAATTCTTGGGTGCAGATCTCATACTGGGTGCTAGCTAGCTCAAAACCTTAGGGCCTCATTTGGCAGATTATGATAACTTCAAATCAAGTTTTTACAAGGAGGAGAATTCACTACATCACAAGGTGACAATGATAATCGTCCTTAGACAACTCAATTACATCACATAAGGATAATAGTCAACACAAAGGCCATAACGGAGATGTAAAACATGCAAATAGTTCAAGAGGAATCCATTCCAATTTCCTTGCTAGAACTTCCTGATGATATGAAACCAGAATTGACACTTTTGTTACACACTTATAGTTTAGTGTTCAACACCCCTTCTGGCTTACCACCACCTAAGTCTCATGTCCATCACATACCACTGCTAAAAGGTTCAAATCTTGTTAAAGTTAGACCTTACATGTATCCTCATAGCCAAAAGGAAAAAAATTGAAAAGCTAGTGGAAAACATGTTGAGAGAAGGTATCATTCAACATAGTAGCAACCCTTTCTCTTCTCCAATCATCTTGGTAAAGAAGAAAGATAGATCTTGGAAGGTATGTACTGACTATAGGGCTTTAAATGCAATTACTATAAAGGATAGTTTTCCCATCCCGACAGTAGATGACTGATTAATGAGCTTTATGGAGCTTGCTATTTCTCCAAGTTGGATCTAAGGTCTGGTTACTATCAAATACTTATGAATCCTGAGGATAGGCACAAGACTGCTTTCAAAACACATCAAGGCTTATATGAGTGGTTGGTCATGCCTTTTGGGCTTTTTCACCATGGGCCTCGTGGAGTTGGACTTGGATGTTCACATAAGCAAATAAACTAAATAACATAAATAAATAGGACTTGCGTAATTGGATATAAATTAAATAACATAATAAATAAATAAGACTAACGTGTAACTCTAAATAAATTAAATAAAACAAATAAATAGGACTAACTGATGATAATTAAATAATATAAATATATAAATAAATAAATAGAATATAAGTTAAACATCATAAATATAGATAAATAGGATCACATTAATATAATAATATAAATAAAAATAGAGTAAAATAATACAGTTCAAAATAAATAAAATGTTAATAAAATACACATAATTTTATTAAGATTAATATAAAAAGAGAGTTTAAACTCATTTTCTATTATCTTTGATTGGAGTGACATGCTACAATTAGAGTTATAAGTGCTTTTAGAAAATTTCTTCTTGCTCTAAATTCCCTTTCTTTCTCCTTATCCCTTCTTCTTTTTCTTTCTCTTTCTCTCTTTCCTTCTCTTTCATTCTCTCGCATCCTATCTCTCCTCACATTCTCTTTCACGCATCTATTATATGCTAAAATTTATTTTTGGAGGAGGAGAATTTTAATTCTTACTCTGATGGTCATGGTTATGTTGGGATTAAGCTTAATGTCACAGTGACTTATGGTTAGAAGTTCAGGGATTTCATTTTAGTCTTTCTAGTTTGCACTTAATTGCTCCTAGTTCATGTCCTGTGGCTGTAGTCGGATGATGAAGGGGTGCAAGTTACTCAAACTCTTTTTTATTAGTTAAGGAGAAGTATAAATTGATTTTCATGTACTATGCCAATCAGGTGGAGCTGAAGTATTCCATAGTGATTTAGATGAGTTGAGAATATGTGTTTAGCCTTTTAGAAAACCTGAGAGATTAAGGAAGTATGCTTATAAGACTGCTAAAACACCTGTTTTGAGCGAGTACTACAAAAAATAAATGATGGAAGAATTTGTATACCCCATTTTGATTTTTTTTTTCTTTTGTTGTTTTGCATTTGAACATAAAAAATATATTTCTTCTAATTCTTCTTTTGATTTCTTTAGTTTTGTTTTTTTACTTTTTTATATTATCTTGTGAATTTTGTAATTTGCTTTGTTTTTCTTTTTTCAAAATGAATGAATTTGATGGAGTCCTCGTGATTTTTTTTTTTTTTCTTTTGAACATATTCTATACAATGAATGACATGAGTTTTAATAAAAATAAAATGTAATATCTTGATGTTGGAGCTCTAATTCACACGGGATACAAAATAATTATATTACAATTATTTAACAAATAAATTATACTTTTAAATTTAAGTAAGCTTATTAACTTAATTACTTAGTTAACACTAGCGGAAATATTTACACGGTTACACTTGTCATTTTGTATTTTGAATATATTGTCTTATTTTATTGAGTTAAAAAAATTATATTGATAGTAATTTCAGTTTTATATTATTAATAGACATGAGTGAATGATTTGTTTGGGTTAACACTTCAAATTTAGCGCATGCGAGCGTGATTTGTGTGCGATTAGCAGTAGAAATATTGAACTATTGTTTTTAAATAAAAATTTAAGAGAGTTTGATAGGTTATATAAAATTAGAAAATATTTATATTTTAATAATGTTATTGATTAGGAATTCAAAACTTTTAAAACAATTAAAACACATTAAACTTAATATACTTTTAATTAAACATTACTTTTTTTTATAAATTCTTTATTTAAAAGATAATTTGAATTTATTGATTTTAATTTTCTTATTACAATAAAGTATTCCATTTATTGCAAGAATACATACTTTTATTTCAATATATTTAAAAAATTAACATTGATATATTAATTGAAAATTATTTCATCTAAACACCGACTAAAGAATAACCTGAATGGATATAGAAATACACTAGTTAAGATACAAAAATCAATCTACTCACATTGACCAAAAACATTAAATAATGTCTGTAAAATAACTCTTGTTTATATTGACATAAAAGTAATCTTAATAACGTTAACTAAAAAATAACCCCTAAAATTGTCTAGTAAAAAAGCTTTGACTTACATCCTCCAATAGATCTTACTAATAAATATTGACGTTAATAAAAAAATTGACAAAAAAATTGCCATTAATAAAAAAAAATTTAACTTTGATAAAAAAAAATTGATAGTTATGTTAATGTTGGTAGAGAGAAATCCTAATTAACATTAGTCACACAATAACTTAAACCTTTTGTCCTGATAGGTAAAATAATCCCTAATAATATAAAGTAAAAATAACATGTCTTCATGTTAACTGAAAAAAAGCTATATTTTGATAAAAAAATTATTCACGTTAGAAAATATTACTAACATCAATGGATAAATAAGAGTATCTATATCAGCAGAACTAAAAAATGATTCAATTAAATTTAAGTAATAAAATATTCATCAACGTCAAATTAAAATATAATATCTAACTAATAACATCATTTTAAAATACACTATGTAATTAATGATGCATCGATCTCATGATAATCTTTCGAAGTCAGGTGGAGAAGAGAATATAAAAAAATATAAATTTTAGAAGAAAAAAGAGTGTAAATAATTTCAAATGATATTATTTAAATAATCAATCACTCTTTTATTTTTTTCGATGTATTGAAACATTATATTTTATTACAAAAAATTTCAATTTTTTATAAAAATAAATTATGCTGCAATTTCTTTAAAGATATTAAGAAAAAGAATTGCATGCACAAAACAGCGTTGTCCCATTGAATGCAACACTAGTAGATACAGTGAAATATTGAAACTAAATAATGTAGAGAAAAAAAGACAAAGGAAATCACAGAGAAAAGGGGAAGAGAGAGAGTTCGTTCAGTAATAAAAATGATGACATAAGAAGGTAGACACAGAGGCTGAGCGAGCACAAAGCGAACACAAAATGTGAAAGAAAAAATAGTAACACTTTCAACATTAATAAAACCAATGCCTACACTTCAATTCTCACTCCTTCGCCTCTCCAAATCGCAATAAATTCTCGCGGCAAAACCCGAATAGCGTTTTTTAATTCTTTTCGAGATTCGTTGTTCGATGGGATTGTCGCGCAACGCGGCGTCGCAGCCGGAGATCGACGACGCCGGCGGGGACATTGGATTCCATGCGATCCGCGGCGGATTCCCCTTCAAGCGGAACCCTAGCCACTATCGGCACCGGGGGTCGTTCGATCGGCAATTGCCACGGTTCAGCAACAGCAGCAGCAGCAACAGCAGCAGCCGATCTCACCTGCACAGCCGCCTCACGCGCAAGGGCTTGTTGCAGTGGCTCTTCCCGTTCTCCAAGTCCAAGTCCGGATTCTACGCCTTCATCATCGCCGTCGTGTTCCTCTTCGCGCTCGCCTCCATGGTTATGCAGAACTCCATCACCTCCGTCTTCCGCCAGCGCGTCGAGCGCGGCCGCTACCGCCGGGAAGGGCTCCGCTTCGGGACCACGCTCCGCTTCGTGCCCGGGAGGGTTTCGCAGGGGTTCCTCTCCGGCGAAGGACTCGATCGGGTTCGCTCCCAGCCCAGGCTTGGCGTTCGCCCGCCGAGGATAGCTCTCGTGAGTTCCCTTTTCTTCGGAATTTGTGTTGTGTTTCTTTCGTTGTTTTTGGATATCCATATTAGTGTGTGAATGTTTGATCCGTGTGTTGCTTATGAGTCGAGGATAATTGTCTGGGTTCGAGGTGTTACTTGTTTTGTTTGGATCTTGTTAACTATTGAGCTTAGATGTTTGGTTAATGTGAGATACAGTGTGTTTTATTTGAAGGATCCGTTGAATTGTGATAGGAGAATCGTGCAATCGGGGGTTGTGGAATGTTTGTTTGTCTCTTTTCTTTCACTGTTGTTTATGTAATGTGGCGAGGGCTTTAATACTGTTTGTTATGATGAGTTATGGCAATGCCAAAACGCTCTTACTTGTTTAATTGCCCATATCCCTGCTGTTTGATTAGTTTATTGTAGGATATCTTTTCTTCATTTGGATGTTTTTTTGTTTGGGAGAATTTTAAATTACGTTCCAGTTACTTAATTCTGGACTTTTTTTTAGTCCTTTAGCTTAAGAACTTGCTCTTCTTCCTCGGTTTCAAATAAAATTATCCTTTTTATTAAGGCTTACTGGAACAGAATGTCAACAATCTTGAAATATCTATGGCTTAGATACATTCCTAATCTGATTTTTGATTCAGAAGTTTAACGTAAGGAAATAACAGAGTGCACCAGGCCAGAGTGACCCTCCTGGACCGCGTGTGTTATTAAGTATTTTTTTTTTGGTATGCTATACTTATACATTGAACAAATTTAAAATGCTATTATTGCATTTGTACGAGGAAAAGGTGAATAGCCAATGCTTGGTGCAAATCATTACTTTTGGCATTCTTTTTTCCTCATTCACATATTATCAATAAAGATTGCATGCATTCTTGGTACAGCAATGCACGTACAAATGAAATTCTTAGAATTTGGCCTAAGTCCTTAATCAACCCAACAAAATTGACTTGTGAAGTGAAAATTGCCCAAGCCTTACAAGGATTACACTAGCCATATATTTACTCGACAGAGGATCTCAACATAAACTGTACAGCTTTACCAATGGCCTTGCTTGTAGTTAACTGGCCATATTTTCTGTAAGAGGAAGCACTTCATACCAGGTTTGGTACCCAAAGAGTGTTAAACTGTCAAAATACTAGAACATATAGCATCTTATTTTTAGCACCTAGTCTTGATAGAATTTCTCAAAATTGTTTTTGTTGGGGATATAGTTTAGCATATTTTAATTTGTAGAAGGTTGAAGATTTCAACATACTTAGTTCACTTATGTAATGGGCAAAACTCTGCACCTTTTTTTTCCTTCTATCTTACTTTACTATTAGAATTTATCACTTCATGGTTTCTATTCTTATTGTTTGGAATTTCCTATATAAATCTAAATGTCTTAGAGAACTGAGTGTTTACTTCATTGAACCGATGGACCTTGTGATATAGCTTGCTGCAAACTTCTAATTCTAAGTTATTAAAATAGGGTGATTACAAAAATAATAAAGGATAATGAAACTTTGTTCTTCTATTGACATTTGATATGTTAAAGTTTCAAGTGTGAGTTTGAGTCCCATATTGAGCAAAAAAATGAGAAAGTTGAGCAGTATATAATGAAGACGACTTACAAACCCATTGCCTTAAGGTTTTGGGTAAGAGGGGTGTCGCAGTCTCTTGTATGGTTGACTTGACTCATAGCTCATTGTTACCGAATCTCCCCAATGTATCTCCCTCAAAAGAACTAACAGGCGATGGTTCATCTTGGTGGCCAGCTCGGAAAGTGAGTGAAGAACCCTAGGTTTATGAATTATTTGTATCGAAAGTCTTTTTGAAAGGTATTTTAGGCAAACATGTCCCCTTAAGATAAACAACAATACAAATAAAGGTCAAAATCAAGGGAGAGTGTACCAATGTGAAAGGGACTCACACTTGAGGGGATATTGTTATGATTCTGAGTGTGAATTTGAGTCTCACATTGAGTAGAAATAAGAAAATTGAACAATATATAAGGAAGAAAACCACAAATCCATTACATTAAGGTTTTGGCTAGGAGATGGTGCCATAGTATTTTATATGGGTTAGCTCATTAGTACTGAGTTTTCCCAGTATATCTTCTCTCTAAAGACCCCAGTATATCTTCTCTGGAAAGACCCAACAAGATAGGCACTCTACTCTCTACTGCTGCATAGTAATCCCAATTGAAGTATAAGTGCAAAATCAATTCATTTTTTCTAATTTTATAATGATCAAACATTTGTTAAGCAAATCTTGTTCCTATCTGTTATTCAAACAAATGAGAAATGAAATAATACATGTTACAACCTGTACTTGGGGTAAGAATCCCCGTCTAAGACCTTTGATAATTACCTTCATGATTATGGGTCATTGGTTTTTAGGAACCAGCATTGGCTCAAAGAGATTCTTAGCATTTCAACAGCACATGGAATAACAATAGTTATAGTTTGTATTCCTGAACTCGACCTTGTATCCCTTGCGACAAAAAGGTTGACCCAAGAGGTATGGGTTATTAACTTGGCCCTCTCGTGCGTGTAGGGCTGATTACATTAACCTCTGTGCCCTTGATTGGGTCCTCACTTATCAAATATCTCAAAATTCAATTATGCATCACTCATCAGCATAGTATCCTGCATGTAAAGCATCTTATTAAATTTTATCATGATTACATCTTAATATATTTATCTGTGCCTGTTTTGTCCATCAGATATTAGGGCACCTGACAATCGATCCCCAGTCATTGATGCTGGCTACTGTGATTCGGAATCTACAGAAGTTGGGTTATGTTTTTAAGGTAAGGCGCATAATTTTGATTTTTTGTGAGATCTTATCTGTTTCATGGGTGCTGATAATGATTTATTCAAAACCTGGACTGGAGGTCCTAGTCTGGCCATAATTTATACTTGAACCATGGTCAAAATTGATGATGTTAATTTATATGTTTGGTTTTGTAATTAACTATAGATTTTTAAGGGGCCATACATTTTCCTGTCTCTATTAACAGATATTTGCAGTAGGGCAAGGGAAGGCCCACTCAATATGGGAAAGCATAGGTGGTGGAATCTCTAATTTGAATAGAGAGAAGCAAGGCCTGATTGATTGGTCAATGTACGTGCTTTACTACCTTTACTTTTCTTGTTTGCCGGCATTTAAGTTGGGCTGACCTATGTCAGTTTTAATGCTTCACCATTATTTTTTTCAGTTTGTTTTTGCTTTAATTTCTTGTTGTAACTTGATAGGTGTTAACCTTTGGTTTTCTTTCCCTTTTTGATTTCTCAACAGTTTTGAAGGTATCATTGTTGGCTCCCTAGAAGCAAAAGAAGCCATTTCAAGGTTGATTTTCTTTATCTTAATTGCAAAATGTTTGACTTCTGAACTGTGTGTTGGGCTGTGGGAGTGGGGGTGTTCCGATTTGGTCTCCTGGAGTTGAAACAATATTTCTATTCTTTGGGTGTTTTCCAAGCTGTCCTATGAACTGAAGTTGAGAGATTGGTTAAATAATTAAATTTATTCCATGGGTTATATAAATATGGTTTATGTTGATAGGATGCACTTTTACAATTTGTTTGGCTGATTAATAGGTGAGATACTTTGTTTGGAATGAAGAGAAATGCCATAATAAGGAACTAAATCAATAGCTATTAATGAGAAATATTTAGTAAGATATTTCCCTATCAAAACATATCATATCTCCCCATTTAAGGTCATGAATCATTTTTCCAGCATAATCAAATCATATCTCTAACACCCCCTTTAAGCTAGAGCATATCTATCTTGAGATGCTTGCTACAGATGTTATCAACACAACAACCCTTGAGAGACTTAGTATGCTTGTTAGCTAGTTGTTTGTCAAAGTTGACAAAGTAAATAATGACAAAGCTAGTAGATATTCCTCAAACACGACTTTCTTAGTTAAAGTTGCAATCAATCTTTAATATGCTTCATCCTTTCAAATCATATCTTTAACAATATTTTACTTTTGATAATTAATTTTTTTTTTTTGACGAGACTTGTAGGTAGAGTAAGCCTTAACCAAATCTTGATATTCAGACCCACTATAGGTTTTCCTTTACCTTTTTTTTTCATTTAGTTTAATTGTTGAAATTTTGCTGTCTCAACTCAAATGCGTATCCTTGTTGTAAAGCCTCCTTAATTGTAGTTTCTTTGGGTATTGCCTTAATTGCAGCTTTGACGGGGTGCGTTTAGTCTTTGATCGACTAGAGATACGAGTTAAATAGAACTTATAAAGCCTGAGCCAAATTATTGGAATGTTTTTGTCTCCTTGTTTATGAGTTCACTTGGTTGAACATTTTTTTCCTAGCAATCAGTCTGAGGAAATGAATTAGGAAGGCAATATGTTTTGATGGTGGTTTAGGCCTTAAGAAATAATATGTTATGCTTTATTTATCCTCGGAGGGTATTGGTATAGATGCATTTGCTTCCCTGCTTGCATGTTTTGACGGGGTGTTTTTAGTCTTTTGATCGACTAGAGATATGAGTTAAATAGAACTTATAATGCTCGAGCCAAATTCTTGGAATGTTTTTGTCTATTGATGTTTTTGTCTCCTTGTTTATGGGTACACTTGGTTGAACGTGTTTTTCCTAGCAATCAGTCTGAGGAAATGAATTAGGAAGGCAGAATGTTTTGATGGTGGTTTAGGCTTTAAGAAATAATATGTTATGCTATATTTCACCTTGAAGGGTATTGGTATACTGATGCATTTGCTTCCCTGCTTGAATGTTTTAATATTGAAAATAGATAAACCATTACTTGAATTCTTTGGACCTGTATTCTATCATTATTATCGTGGAAGGTTAATTTCTGTTTACACAGAATCCGATAATCTGAATTTTAACATTCAGGCTGTGAGCTTTTGGCATCTTTACATACTTTCTCTTTTCTTGTAGGAGATGCATCTTATTTGGAGTTTTAGATGCTGTGATTAGTGAGTTTTATATTTGTGCAGCCTTATGCAGGAGCCTTTTTGTTCAATACCATTGATATGGATTATTCAAGAAGATAGCCTTGCAAGTCGCCTTCCAGTCTATGAGCAAATGGGTTGGGAGCATCTTGTTTCTCATTGGAGAAGGGCTTTTGGCAGAGCCAGTGTTGTTGTGTTTCCAGATTTTACTTATCCGGTAAAGATGCTGTAACATATGCCCAAAGATACAACAGTATTAGAACGATAGAATCTATTCTCCATTAGGCTTGCCATAAAAGGTTTGGAAGCTGTTGCTCATTTTTTTATGTTTTCCTGCATCAGATGTTATATAGTGAGCTTGATACTGGAAACTTCTTTGTGATTCCTGGATCACCAGTAGATGTGTGGGCTGCAGAGAGGTATCGTAAGACCCATGCAAAGGATCAGCTGAGGGAACATAGTGGATTTGATAAACATGATATGGTGGTTCTAGTTGTTGGGAGTGCAGTCTTCTATGATGACCTACCTTGGGACTATGCTGTTGCAATGCATTCCATAGGGCCTCTGCTGACAAAATATGCAAGGAGGAATGATGGAATTGAGTCATTTAAATTTGTTTTCTTGTGTGGCAATTCTACTGATGGTTTGGACGACGCATTACAGGTAGTTTAAGGCCTACATATATTATGTTGATTGATGCTGATAAAACATAAGACATTTCTAAGAAGTTAAATGACAAATAATTGAGTATATACCTTCTGTGACTTTCACTTGTCAGGAGGAATATATGTAAAAAAAAAATTATAAAAGCAATTATTTTTAGGAAGTTACTTTGCTGTCAAATTCGATTTTAATGGGTAATTACTTCACAGCATTTGCACAGGTTGAGGTTGATGTTCTTTGATGTTATAATGGAATTTACCTGTCTAATAAAAGAATACATGGAACCGTAATGGAGCACTGTGATTTAAAATTTCATTTGTGGTTTTTCCTGGAATATGTATTGTAAAATAGCTTGGATTTAGCCATGTAATTTTTCTGAAGAATACACCAGTTTTTTTATTCTAGTATTTTTTTCTGTGGTAAAAAATGATATTATTGGAGGAAGCTCGTCCAAAAGGTTGGAAATTTGTTTAGTGGTCAGGTGGAGGTATGCCAGGATATCAGTAAAAGAACGGACAGGTTAGAAAAGAATATGTTAGGGATGAAGTGAAATAGTGATACTTGAAGAAAGAGAAACAGAATTCTTGAAGACGAGCCTTTGGAATATATTTGTGCCAATCTCTGCTTTATTATGTTTGACTTATCCTCAGTGACAATACCTGACACGAATAGATTCATATCAATATCTCAGCTTGAATGTGTTGTCTTTGAATTGCTTACTGATTTATTTGCTGTTGATGTAGGAAGTTGCTTCACGTTTGGGACTTCGTCAAGGTTCAGTAAGGCATTATGGCTTGAATGGTGATGTGAATAGTGTGTTACTGATGGCTGATATTATCCTATATGGTTCTGCTCAGGAGGTGCAGGGTTTTCCTCCATTATTAATCAGAGCAATGACTTTTGAAATTCCAGTTATTGCGCCTGATTTTCCAGTGTTAAAAAAATATGTAAGTTTGTTATAGTTCTTCCTTTTCATCATTCATTGATTTCTGAAACCATAACTAATTCCTTCATTTTAATTGAGCTTTTCTCAATTTGCAGATTGTGGATGGAGTAAATGGGATATTTTTTCCTAAACAAAATCCTGAAGCTTTGATGAACGCTTTTTCACTTTTGCTTTCAAATGGAAGACTTTCTAAATTTGCTCAAGCAATTGCATCATCTGGAAGGCGACTTGCTAAAAATGTATTATCTTTGGATTGCATAACTGGCTATGCAAGGCTTCTGGAGAATGTACTCAGTTTTCCCTCAGATGCTTTACTGCCTAGTCCTGTTTCTCAGATTCAACAGGGGTCATGGGAATGGAATTTATTTCAGAATGAAATAAACCTAGGCATTCACTTGTCAAATATGGATGGTGGTTTTCTCAATGGAAAAGTTTCTGTTGTTTATGCTGTTGAGCATGAGTTGGCAGGTCTCAATTATTCAACTAGCATCGTTGAGAATGGAACAGAGGTTTCAGAGGAAGATGAATTAACCCAATTGGATTGGGATGTTTTGAGAGAGATCGAAATATCTGAAGAGAATGAAATGTTTGAAACTGAAGAGGTATGGTGTAATCTTCTGTTTTGACTGTCTCTGTTTCATCCGCTTGCAATTGATGATTAGTTTATGTAGGGCTAGCTGGTTCCATAAAGTCATTTCTTTCTGTTGTAGGTTGAAGAGAGAATGGAGAAAGATGTTGGTGTATGGGATAATATATATCGAAATGCTAGAAAATCTGAGAAACTGAAGTTTGAAGTCAATGAGAGGGATGAAGGGGAGCTTGAGAGAACTGGACAACCTGTGTGCATTTATGAAATATACAATGGTGCAGGAGTGTGGCCATTTTTGCACCATGGTTCTCTCTATCGCGGGTTAAGCCTTGTGAGTATCTTTGTCCATAGAAGACATTTTATCTCTTGTTCTCTTTTGGCCTTTTGTTTTCTTTCCCTCTTTTTATTTATTTCTTTCAAGCTCATGTGATATTTTGATCTGTTTATCTTTATATTCAAATTTAGAGTGCTTCTCTTGAATTTGAACCTCTTTTCCTTTATGAACTGAGAGAAAAAACATCAAGTATGCTATTAAATTGACTGTGTAAGTTATCTGATGTATCTTTTTGATAATTTTTGCTCTATTTCCCTTGGGATGACCACTTGTTTGAATTTTATGAAAAGGTTTAGTTGAGTTAATCTTATTTAAATCTATTGGAAATAAATTGACCCTTTTTCTGATGATAACGAAATATTATTTCTTGCAGTCTAGAAGAGGACAGAGACAAAGTTCTGATGATGTTGATTCAGTTGGTCGTTTGCCTCTTTTGAATGACACATATTATCAGGAGATTCTCTGCGAAATGGGAGGAATGTTTGCTATTGCAAATAGGGTGGATAGCATTCACAGGAGGCCTTGGATTGGGTTTCAATCATGGCGTGCTGCTGGTAGGAAGGTATTCCTTTTGTTTTGTTTGCAAAAATTTACTGGTTTGAAGTGTAATAAACCTTTTTCATGAAGATCCAAGCTAAGTAGGTATCAGAATATATTAGTTAGCCTTGAAGTTAATTATCAAAATCAATATATCTTCTATTTTTAGGTTATGCATCAATTGATGCAAGTATTAAGTTTTCTTTTGAGAAAATTGGGTATTCTTTTCTTTTTTGTTTCATATATATATATATATATATATATATATATATATATATATATATATATATATATTTTT
>Ga0099824_1005129_pt1 | contig 18572 bp, 16 predicted proteins | sample SiratrowhiteBW_FD_76837 | JGI IMG/M metagenome (GOLD analysis project Ga0099824, IMG submission 76837) | Root nodule microbial communities of legume samples collected from California, USA - Siratro white BW | ecosystem: Host-associated > Plants > Roots > Nodule | place: USA: California... | reverse complement strand
ACACACAGCGAACCACTTATTTGAACTGAGCTAACCACTTAGTGTTTTCACCCCTCAGACACGTGTGTGTTCCAAAACTACACACAACGAACCACTTATTTGAACTGAGCTAATCACTTAGACATTCCACCCCTGAGATACATGTGTCTGTTCCAAAATTACACATAGCGAACCACTTATTTGAACTGAGCTAACCACTTAGACATTCCACCCCTGAGACACATGTGTGTGTTTCAAAATTACACACAGCGAACCACTTATTTGAATTGAGCTAACCACTTAGTGTTTTCACCTCTCACACACGTGTGTGTTCCAAAACTACACATAGCGAACCACTTATTTGAACTGAGCTAACCACTTAGACCTTCCACTCTTGAGACACATGTGTGTTCCAAAACTACACACAACGAACCACTTAGGTGAACTGAGCTAACCATTTAGACCTACCACCCCTGAGATACATGTGTGTGCTCCAAAATTACACACAGCGAACCACTTATTTGAACTGAGCTAACCACTTAGTGTTTTCACACCTTAGACACGTATGTGTTCCAAAACTACACATAGCGAACAACTTATTTGAACTGAGCTAACCACTTAGACCTTCCATTCCTGAGACACATGTGTGTTTCAAAACTACACACAGCGAACCACTTAGGTGAACTGAGCTAACCATTTAGACCTACCACCCCTGAGACACATGTGTATGCTCCAAAATTACACACAACGAACCACTTATTTGAACTGAGCTAACCACTTAGACATTCCACCCCTGAGACACATGTGTTCCAAAACAACTGCGTTTTCTCTTTCATTGTTATTCGGGACAAGACATGTCACGTCAGAGTGTCAAACAGAAGTAAGAGAAAATGCAGTGTTAAAGTATTATTTTTCTAAGATCTATACATGTTAGAATTCAAGCGGAAACCTTTTCAGGTGTTTTTAGGTTGATTTTTAACTATTTAATTTTGACCGAGCTGAAAGTATTTTGAAAGTAAAATTCAAACTTTGTAATCAAATACCCAAAAAGTCCACTTGCATAACTTTTTTTATGTTTAAGTCTATGAAAAGAACATATAAATATATGTGATTAGTATTTAATAATTAGAGATGAGATTAATTGAGAACTACCTGTGACATAAAATTATATTATACTTTGAAATTTGCAAATTCATTACTCGTTCTACATGTAACTAGGATATTATTTAAATCTCATATTCACATTTTTTTTTAGGTACCATATTTCTGTTATATATATATATATATATATATATATATATATATATATTCTCTTTTATTACCAATTTAAAACCAGGAAGTTATAAATTTTTACCAATTTACATTTTCCAAAGAACAAATCATCCAAATTAGATAAAGTTGAAAGGAAATTTAATTTGACTTCTGGAAGATTTGGTAAAACCAAAAATTGACTGTTGACTTGTACTATTCATACAAAAATGTAGAATCGAACCGCAGGCGATCCTTCCCTGCGGTTGGTGAAATTACAGTTCATTCAGTGCGAAAGGAAACTTGCTCTCTCTTATTCCTTCCCCCACCTCACAATTTTCACAAACATTTTTCACTGTTAACACCAACACACCCAAAACCTCAATCTTGTCGAGATCCCTCGCACCCTTTTTTCCATTCAAACTAGGGTAAAACCGAATCATCCACCACTTTGCACTCCTGCAGTTTCTATTGTTTCTGATTTCCGATTTTCAATTTTAATTTGTTCCTATTTTTGATAAAGGGTGCGGCAAGATGAGTGAGGTCTTCGAAGGGTACGAGCGCCAGTACTGTGAGCTCTCCGCTAATCTCTCCCGCAAATGTAGTTCAACCTCGCTTCTTTCTGATCAAGGTGCCTTCAAAATCCTAATTTTATTGTGGCTTAATCCACCCTTTTGTCGTTTACCACTTTTTTCTGTGTTGCGTTTTAGCATCTTGAAGTGCCCCTGTTGTGTTCTTGCTCTGATTGGCACGGAACGCATCATAGGATGCATATCTGGCTCAAGAGTTTGTGTGTTGGGAAATGGGTTTTCTCAAAGCTGAACCCTTCATAAATCAGGGCTATGAGAAAGGAAACTAGGGTTTATAATCCGAAATTTGTTGTACTAGATTATTCGAGTGTCATGATTTGGTCAAAGCTAGTAAAAGTCGTTATTTTGTCTTGTTCAATGATTTTTGTGCTACTTCTATGTGATTTGATCTATATGATTCGATGAAGTTTGCTATATTGTTTATCAGTTAGGTTGATTGTGCTACCGGGACTAGTCATGTTCTTGGATTTCTCAGATGTTCGCCGGTTGCTGGTGACATCGATGTGTTCATGTGTATCTTTTGTTGATAATAATGTTTACTTGTGGAAAGTGAGAAATTAGACAAATTTGTGGAGGAGGTGGAGGATTTTATTTACTGTGCTTCGTGGCAGATGTTTTCTGGAGTCTGCTTATGTAACACGAAGATGTATGGTGGCTCATTGTTTTAATGTTAAATTTTATTTACTGCTTTTTTTAATCAACACTATTTCAGAACAGAAGCTGCAGAAGTTTTCTGAGATCAAAGCAGGACTAGATGACGCTGATGTTCTGGTACTAAGATGAATGTTTTCTTATGTGTTCGTGCTTTTATCTTTATTGGTATTATCGTCTATTCATTTTTATATCACTTATCTCCCTCTCCAGATTCGGAAAATGGACCTTGAGGCAAGAAGTTTGCAGCCAAGTGTAAAGGCAATGCTTCTTGCAAAGTTGAGGGAGTACAAATCTGATCTGAGCAACTTGAAAAAGGAATTCAAAAGGCTAACATCACCTAATTCTGATGAGGCTGCCCGTGAAGAATTGTTGGAGACTGGAATGGCAGATACTCATTTGGTATATTTGGGACCCTAGATTGTATTACTTGGCATCCTTTTCTTAAATAAAAATAGCGAAAAGAGTTTGTGACTTTCTTGGTTAGAGATATGAAATATCTTCATCTAACAGCTTAAACGTTTTGGATAGTTAGTCCTTCCTTAACATGGTATCAAAGCTTTTATGACCAAGTGGTCTAGAGTTTGATAAAAAGAGTTTAGTTTCAGCAGATACTTGCATTATCTTTGCTTCAAGCCCAAAGGGGTCTTTCTTGAGGAAACATGTTGGAAATATAATGTAAAACTAGTGGAGATCCCACATTGGCCAAATATATGACCAAATTTGTAGGGTTGAGTTAAGCCTCATAAATTTTCTAAGAAAAATCATTAGTGTCTCTTCACATAGCAGCTCAAGCCTTTGGAATAGTTCTTTCATGATAGAAAATGCCATTAAAGCTTTTCAAATAGCAATTTTTTTGTTGAGATGTTTGATATAATTAGAGAACTTTTGTCCATTAATGTTGAAGATTCCAGATCGACTAGAGATATGATCAAATTATAATATATAAGTGTATGCAACCCTTATCTTAAAAGTCAGTTATATTAAGCTTCCACTTTCTTAAAATAGTATCAGAGACTATCCTAATGAGATCTATTGGTCTATTGTGTCAAATGTTATTGGACTACTCTCAAGTATCTAGTCTTATTTCAAGATGTTTGATGCTCAGCATGATGAGACATGTTGGATGGAGATCACACACTGACTAGAGACGTGATCAAATTATAATATTTAAGTTAGTGCAAATCTTATCTTACAAGTCGATTATCTAAGATTGAGTTAGATATAAATTCTAATTTCTTAGGAAACGTGATTAGGGAAATTATACCATCTTTCTATTATTCTATTATTTCAACAGGAAGATTAATTCTGGTCTTGGATTGGATTCTAGTCCCTAAACTTATGAGCTTGATGCCCTTAGCCCTGTACATAAATATAGTACTGTTATCATGAAATCAACGCACCATTCTTTAATTTGAACGTGGTATTAGGGCAACACAATCCTTTGTGGCGTATCCCATCATTACTTCATTGCTAAGCTCCCAAAAAGTCCGAATTCTACTTTAACCTCATGATTATTCTTGCAAATTAATCATGTTCCGTGCTGTGTCAGCCCTCCAACATCTTGTGATATTTTAAATCCCTTTTGTTATGTTATTGATTCCTATAAGTTTAGCCGTCTTCCAGCTTTTTTACTCATTTACCATCTTAGCTTTCACTGTGCCATTTACTAGTGTGTTTCAGACAATTTTATTGGCATATTTCAAACACAATTTGGCCACCTTCGTCTTCCTTTTGTTAGTCCCTGCTGTGTTCTTTGTTTTGATAATCTTTTTTCCTTGATCCCGCTCTCACACTCGTGTCTCTGTCTCAGTTCCTATCTGGTTTGCTATTCGTCTTTTAGCCATGTTTCCAATGATCTTTGGTCATTGTAACCGATCCCCCATTATTGTGTCATCATTATGATAAATTTTCTCTTTTGTTTCAAGTCATACACTACGAGATCAGAGACATCTATCTACTGACGTGACTTTACCAAAAGTATCAGTTGGCCCTACTATAGTGTTAAAGAATCGTCATAGTCCCCTCATTCTTAAATATTAAATTATGTAGTTTGATTTCTTTTATTTAAAGGGTATATTTGTTACTAGCTTAGAGTTTAACTTGAGGGGGTATGCTAAGATATCACAGGAAACATTGCTGAGATATTTGGTATAATTAGGGAAATGATGTCCTAAACTTATGAGATTGATTATAAATCATGGGTATAGTACTGATATATGAAAGAAACACATCATTCTTTAGTCTCAACCTTTTTTATTGGTTGAATGTTTTCGTAATTTCAGCATGAGATAGGTGAACCTGTGCGTTGTTACACTTCAAGCCCAAAGGGATTTTGCATGAGGGGACATGTTCGTGATATAAAATAGCATTGTCATTCTAGAGTCTTCCCTTAATAGCTTAAGATTTTGGGATTGTTGGTTCGTGACAGTAGCGACCATTAAAGCTCTAAAACAAGTGATCTTTTTATTGACTGAAAGATTTTGACCAAAGTAGGCAGTTTTGGAAGTATTTACCAGAAGGAGGCTGTTTTAAAACATATTACCGAAGTGAGATTGTTTTGACTGTTCACCAGATCAACTCGCTAGTCAGAGCAGTGAGTTCAGTGCCATATCAGTGTTTATATATTTTTTAAATTGGACAGACAGTCTATGTGACGTGCCATGTTGGAGTTGCCTGCCAAAATGGCACTTTTAGAATACGCTAAAAGTCCAACGAAGTATGTTACATGGATTACTAGTCCTTTTTTTTTTTAAGTATAAATGTTGGTGTCGTACTGAATTAGCTACTTTGGCAGGTGAATTGACCTGGTCAGTGGCCAAAACTGTCCCAGTTCTGTAACGAATCAAAACAGCCCCTTCTAATAAATAATTTCTGAAAGTACCCTACTCTGGCTAATCAACCATTGATTGAGTATTTCCATAATTACACCCTAATTTTTTGTGTCTAGCTTACTACTTTCTTTTACTGTTATGTTTCCTTTTTTTGCAAGTACATCATGTTATGGTATTTAATGTTTATATCTATAGCCTCTTTAATTTGTTATAGAATTTATGGTTCTAGTTTGAAGAAATAGCTATAACTGAATGTGGGTTGGATCTGTTACCTTTGCCAATTTAATTTCAGGCTACTATCACTTGAGTATTTATCGTAGAATTGTAATTTGCCTGTGTTTAACAGCCTGTGAATTAGGACATATTAATAAAGCATTATTGTCGTTGCTATTGAGCATGCCATATCTGATCATTAGGAGTGGCAAATTGGATGGATCGGGGATGAAAAGAAATCCATTAATTCATTCTGATCCGTTAGAAATTTATTTAAAAATCTGATCCATTTAATAAAAATCGAATTCATCCATCCATTCTCATGGATGGATTAATCCATCCATAAAAGTATTTTTTAAAACAAATTCAAAATAAATTTTGTAAAACATTTAAAAAAAAAATATTTTTGAAAACTTTTTTCGAAAGTTAATTGAAGATATATTTAATTATGAAAAAAATTTGTTGGATTGATTTTGATCCGTTAAGTATTTATGGAGATGGACCCTTAATCATCCGTAAAATTAATTTGATGTGAACCGTTTTTTTTCTTTCATGTTTTTGTAATGGAGGAATTTGATGGATTTTCTTGTGGATGGATGGGATGAATGATGGATAAATGGATTGTTTTGTCACCCGTAATGATCATTAGGAGTGTTATGCCTGTGATGAGAATAGGGTTTCTTGTTTCTTTCAAATAAGGTTGCAGACGTGTGCATATCCGTATCTTGGGCTCTGTTTTATACATATTGAGAGTGCAGTTTAGATGCATATTATCTAGTGCTCTGTTTGGCCCTTTACCGTATTTTTGTTTTCTGAATTTTGAAATTAGTTGGTTTTTGAAGTTGGTTGCATTTGCTGTAAGCCAAGTAGTGAAGCAGTTCTGATGTTGTTAATGTATTGTTTGGTTGGGAAATATGGATAACATTGCAGGCTTCTGCTGATCAGAGAGAAAGATTAACTATGTCTGTGGAGAGATTAAATCATTCCAGTGACAGAATAAGGGAGAGCCATAGGACCTTGCTGGAAACTGAAGAACTTGGTGTCTCCATCCTCCAAGATTTGCACAGTCAGAGAGAAACTCTACTGAACTCCCATAAAAGGGTATATTGATATGTGAAAGCTATTTTTTTTTAAATTTAATTCTGATTGTGTGAAGTTCAGGGGGGTTTTAGTCCTTTTTACATGCACTAGGAAAGAATCATGAGATGATCTTTATTCTCTGAGGAGAAGTATTAAAACCAATCATGACACTTCTTTCCTTGGGGAATAAGATTGTGAACCTCCTTGAACATAACAAGTGCAATGTAGAAGTTGTGATGATTATTTGTTGCTGGTCATGTTTCCTTGCGTTGCAGCTTCATGGGGTAGATGATGCTATTGACAAGAGCAAGAAGGTTTTAACTACCATGTCACGGAGAATAACTAGAAACAAATGGATCGTTTCATCTGTGATGGGAGCGCTTGTTTTGGCTATAGTTGTTATTCTTTTTTACAAGCTATCTCATTAGCTTATATATATATGCATACAATATTTGACACGAAGAAAGCAATGTTTAATGCTTTTATGTACTTGGTTGTATATAGGAAACATATAGACATATGTGGCGTTATCATGTATCCCTGCAATTATTTCGCCGCTGTTATTTTTAAGATTGGAAAGTTTTCAATGATATACCTTGCTTTCTATGTTCTTAATTATGTTTTTCTTTTGAACTGTAAGAACAATTACTTAATGCAAGTAACTCTGTCGACTATACTCTTTTTATGACATGATGCTTTTCCAGTAACATTTCTGAAGTTCATGAGTTCCAAATCTTTGTGCTAATGCTGTGTGCAAGAGCCTTGTTCATTGCCTTAGCTTCAGTTTGATTGCCGCTGAAGAGTGTTTTCATGAAAAGAGAGCAAAAAGAAACTTTGCGGAATATGCAACTTCTATTATCTTCTCTAAAATGTTTATGGTGATAATTCTTTTGTGAAATTTATTAAAATAAACCAGAATAAATTTATAGAAAAGGTCAGAAATTTACTTTTCTTAAGTTTAAATAAAATTAGTATAAACTCAACTAAATGTCTCTTATCTCTACTCACTATTTGTATTTATGTTTTGCTTAATTTACTTGAAGCCGTATTTGTCAGCAGTAACCCCATTAACAATCTTACTTTTAGTTTCAATTTTATTAAACTTTATTTTCTTCAAGAAAAATGAACTTCATTAAGATAATTTTTGTCAAAACTATAACAGAATCATTTTATCTGCATGTTGAATGTCTTACAACTTCTATGACAATTTCATTTCACAAAGCAAAGAAATTAATATTTCTAACAACTCTTATTTATTTAAAAACACTCATTTTGTTCAAATATATTCAAATATAAACAAAATAACTACTTTTTATACTAATAGTCATATTTAAAAAATAAAATTTCTCTATAGGATCATTTTTTAAACTTGATAAAAGAAAATTACAGAGTAATTAAGAGTGTATTTTTATGGTATCATTAAATAAAATAAAATAAAAATAGTTAAAGTTTGTTTGCATTTAAATTTATTAAAATTTTGGTCTATATAATTGTTAAAAAGTATTTTTATAATTATGTCACTAAATGAATAAAAATGGTTGAAATATTTTGTGTCATAATAATTGTTGAGAGGAAGAATAACAAAGAAACGTAGATCTTAAAATAGCGTGTAAGAGCTGTAGAGTATTTGTAGTGTACAAAATGATGAGGAAGTGAAGTATGAACTGAAGTTGGAACAAGCAAGATCCACGTGGACCCCACTTAACAAAAAATCTCCCAATTTCACTAACAAACTCCAACTTTTCCATTGCTTCTTCTTTCCCTTCCCAATTTCTCTTCTCTCTTCAATCGATTTGAATTCTCATGGATTCCCTTCCTTCGGTGTCGCCTTCCATGGTACTCCCTCCCAGCCACCCTTTCCGCCGCCTCCCTCCGCGCCTCCTCTCTGCCCGAAGCCGCCGCCGCCGCCACGTGTCCATCTCCTGCACCCTCGCCGGCGACGGCACCGATGACGACCTAGACAGGGCTCTCCACATGGACGGCGCCATTCCCGGCACCTCCAACGAGTTCGTCAAACGCGTCTCTTCACGCGCCTACGACATGCGCCGCAACCTCCAGCAGTCCTTCGATTCCAGCAGCTACGACGGTACCACACGCACCTTCTCTTTCCTTTTCTTGCATAATCATAGATACTGTTTCTTTTTATATGCAGTAATTGAAACATATTTCAATCATAAGAGCTAAAATGTATAGATTTTTGTTATGTATGGGACTAATTGTAGTGATCTTTTATAAGCCATAAGACCTAAAACTTAAAATAAAGATCATCATAATGACTAAGTGCATAGTTTAATGTTATTGTTGTTGATGTGTTGTTTATAATTTCCTTAATTTCTGATCAGTTTTAGAAGCCAACCCTTGGAGAGAGACTTCGAAGCCAGTGTATGTACTCACGCAAAAGGAAAATCAATTGTGCACAATGAAGACCCGCAGAAATAGAAGGTTGGGTTGATTAGTGATTCTATATGTTTGTGGTTTTTCTCTTAGGTAGTGTTTGGCATTTCTCCTAGCTGAGTGTGCTTTTTCCTGTTACAGTGAGGTTGAAAGAGAGCTGGGATTGTTGTTTTCTAAAGGAGGCAAGTGGGGATCTGGAATTGGAAATCAGTCCAAACAGGCGAGGGGAGGGACTACTAAGTTTCAAATGCTTGTGGAAGATGTTAGAGAAGGAGTACTGGTATGTATTCTATTACACATGATATTTTGACTTATTTATATTCATTAAGCATGTGGGGAACATTTTGTAATCTGAAATTCATGCGAAAATGTCGAAATATTATGATATATGTGCTTACCCTTTCTTTGAATTCAATCTTTATATGGTTACTTCAATTTGAAGCCAATTTTTATATAGTACTTCAAACACTTTGGTTAGAGCAAACCAGGATGCAAGTAAAAATTGCGGTTCTTTATGTACTTGTGGGACTATTCTCCTATTAAAGGATCTGCAAGTGAACTGGTACCAACCTCAATGTTTTGAGGTATCCACTGTTGCAGTTGTGACTGCATCAGCTGCATTTACTTGTAATTTCTCACGATTTCAAGAAATTAAACGGTGATCATAATTTAAAATCTTAAATTGGAGTTTCCACCTTGAAAACTTACACTGATCTCTCATGCAACTTTTCCTATGCATATTATAAAGTTGAAACTCCAATTTTGATTGAAGAACAACAGAAACAATATCTGAAGAAGTACATCCAAGTTCTGTCCCCAAATGCAATGAAACAATCTTGTGTTGTGTCCATAACATATTGCCTGGTTTATTGTAATATTCAATGTATTTGAACATAATTTAATCACTTATTACAATATGGTTGGTTGCAGGTATTTGAAGATGAAAATGAGGCAGTAAAGTATTGTGACTTGCTAGAAGGAGGTGGTCAGGGTTGTGAGGGTGTTGCCGAGATAGAAGCCTCATCGGTATAAATAACTAACCAATTATCTTTTGTCACTGTTCTTTCCGTTGCTTGGAAACAATGTCCCACCACATTTGCTTTGTTCTTGCAGATATTTGATCTTTGCCAGAAAATGAGGGCTCTTGCAGTTCTGTTCCGCAGAGGGAGGACACCTCCTCTTCCTGAAAGTCTTAAACTCAATCTGCGAGCTCGTAAAAGGTCCCTTGAAGATCAAGATGGTTTGATGTGAAATTCATATTCCCTTTTGATGAGAGGGAAGCATCTGTGCTAATTGCTAATATTCTTAGCCCCCAAAGGAACAAAATATGTATATTCATAGAAATTCATTCATCATATAATTGAAAATAGTATAGCATGCATATGATCCTCCAATGATTATGCTCAATGTATATGGTAACCAGAAATATGTATACGGTTGTCCAATGCTATTACGTGTGCTTGCTTAAAAAATTAAAGTATTTTAATAATTGATTATTGATAAATTAATTTTTGTTTGGATAAGTTATGAAAAGATGTTTTAAAATAATTATTTTTGTTTGAATGTAAGAAAAACATAAATATTTGGAATATGTATGAACCTGAAAGATAAAGTTGTTAAAATAAAAATTATACATTATAAATTTCCAAACTTATGAAAACAAAATATTTTAAAAGAAAGTCTGTTAAGTTTTAGTTGATATTTTAAACATAAATATTATTCTGAACGTTGTCCAAAAGAAACTCTAAACAATATTACGTAAGGGTTCTACATAATACTTTTATTGGATAGTTTTAATTTGATTTAGCAATAATATGATAAAATGAAGAGGAAACATTCGATTTAGTTATTAAAATTGTATTATTTTGTCATATTGATTTTTGAAAATTAAAATAAATAAATAAGTTTTTTAAAATATTTTAAGCAAGTCTATAACATTATTATTTTTTAATTTGGCTCTAGTCTGGAGATTTAAATAATAATGATATATAAATTAGTTTATTTAAATTTAGAATTCTAAAATGTCTCAAAAGTTTATTTAAACTTTTTTTCTTAGATTTATAATTAGTATAGCAATAAAACATAATCTGAATGACTAAATCAATTGTATTGTTTAGTCTATAATGAAAGCATAATCTTAATGCAGTGTGACAGAAGTTCTCCACTGAAGAAATGTATAAAGTATAAAATTTGACACTCACAATATAAATTGAACTGGGGGCAATCTATAAAGTGTGAAAATATTAAAATAGTAAAAGGAGAAAGAAACGTGTCGTACAAAAACAGGATATACCCCACACCTGATCCTAACGAGAAAAACAGAAAAAAAAAAAATGCTTCAAAGTGAAGATAATATTTAAAATTGGAATTCGAATATGGAATTTAATCAGGATTCAATTGATTAATTAAAGTGTAATGCACTTGAATAAATAATATTTAAATTCCAAATATAATAATTAATTCATTTTTTGCAAAAAAAAAAAAAAAAAAAATACAATAAAATTAAAATACAAAATAAAATAATTAATTCATTTTTTGAAAAAAAAAAAAAAAAACAAATACAGTTGAATCAGTAAACGCAGAATAACTAATAAAACTGATAAGAGAGCCACAAAACTTCACAATCACATGACACTAACAAACTAGAAAGAAGAAACAAAGCCACAAATTTGCACATTACGTTCTCTGATCTTCAATTTCATTTGCATTTGCGTTTTGCAGCATTTGATTTCCGTTGCATTTCGCGAGCATTGATCGAAACATAGCAACTGAGGAGGGTGGCAATCGGCGATGAGCACCGGCAGCAGCGGCTCGTCCGACACGGCGGCGAAGGAGAAGGCTCGGGTGAGTCGAACGTCTCTCATTCTATGGCACGCGCACCAAAACGACGCCGCAGCTGTGCGGAAGCTTCTAGAGGAGGATCCATCGCTGGTGATGGCTAGGGATTACGACAGCCGCACGCCGCTTCATGTGGCTTCGCTCCACGGCTGGGTCGAGGTTGCTAATTGCTTGCTCGAATTCGGTGCTGACGTCAATGCTTTGGATCGTTGGAAAAACACTGTACTCTCTCTCTCTCTCTCTCTATCGATATATGTCGTGTTATGATTGATTCGTTAATTAAAGAGGTTTTTACTTTTTATGACGAATAATTTAGTTTTGTTTTGTTCTGGAAAGCCTTTGGCTGATGCAGAAGGAGCCAAAAAAATGGCGATGATTGAGCTTTTGAAGTTAAATGGAGGCTTGTCTTATGTAAGTATATTCAATGGAAGGGCATGATCAATGAAAATAGAAATGTGAGCACGTCGATTAAGTGACACTGACACGATTGTTCGAGCTTAATCAAATCGTCTTCAGTTCTCGTCATGTTGCCTTGTGAGGAGAATGATACCTGTTGTCTCAAACCAAAAGATAAAATAAGAATGTATTTTTTTGTATTGCATGAAAACCAGGGAAGAATGAGTTTGTGATACTAATGTGAGTATGTGTTGTAATTCTTGATGAGTTTGGTGTTTGACTACGCAGGGCCAAACAGGAAGTCATTCTGAACATAGCCCTGTTCTTCCCCCGCTGCCTAACAAATGTGACTGGGAAGTTGACCCATCTGAGCTGGACTTCTCTAATTCAGTTTGCATTGGAAAGGTGTTTTCTACATTTTCTTGATCTCGTTGGCATTGTACTTTATCAAGATCTTACTTTGAATTTTTGAACTTGCACTGTATTTATTGTGGTAGAGTTGTAAGTATGAAACTGTGTCTTCGTCGTATAGACTGGATGTGAGTATGAAATTGTTGTCTTTATCATATATTGTATCGTATGTGAATACAATTGGTTGAGGCTTCAATGGTCAATGTTCATGATGACAATCTGGTCATCTATTATTTTTAATTTATTTATCTTGGTTTTTCTAAGTTTTTGAATTTCTGTATGCACTGTGTTTCTTGCTGTCATTTCTGCGTCATTACTTTTACTTTGATTTTATACTGTTGATGAACCAAGTCAGCTCTTGAGGTTTGGTCTTATTGTGGGTGTGTTTTCTGAAGGGATCCTTTGGCGAGATCTTAAAAGCCCATTGGCGTGGAACGCCTGTTGCCGTCAAACGTATTCTTCCATCTCTGTCAGATGATAGATTGGTGATGTAAGATCCTTTATTTAATTTCTAGAATTTTTCTTGATTTGATTGCTATATAGTTAACGGATTATCGGTGATGTAAAAGTCTTCTGATTGCCTGTGGTTGATCAATGTGTTAAAACAAATACCTTACTATAATCTGTCTTCTGTCAAGGCTTACTTGGGGCTACAGGTACTTGGAGCCTGAGAAGGCAGATATGGTCCCTCCACAAAATTTCTTAAATTTGTTTTTTGTAAATTTGACTTTGACATTTACTTTTTTAATTCAAAAAATTAACTTGTCCTTCGGAAACTAGAATTGTCTACTTCTGGACCCCTGGCTATGGGTAACCATTTCAATAATTAAACAGTTTCTTGCGATGATGTTTGTGCTGTTTGAACCAGCTACCTCTTTGGGCAAAATGGTTTACTTTTAGAGCCCCTGTATAATGAAAACCCTCAAAAATGAAATAATGAATAATCAAAAGGAGAGAGAAGGCAATATACAGACAAACTTGTCATTAAGCTGACCTTTTTTTCTATCTTACACTTTTTTCATTCACTTATCCTTTTATTTTTGTTGATTACTTTTTAATACAGTCAGGACTTCAGGCACGAGGTTAATTTACTTGTGAAACTTCGACACCCTAATGTTGTTCAATTTCTTGGAGCTGTTACAGACAAGAAGCCCCTTATGTTAATTACTGAGTATCTAAGAGGAGTACGTGAATGCATATGACTAGACACCTAGGTTCAGATGCTCTGAACTTACGAAATCTTGTGCTTTAAGATTGAACTTTCCTAAATTTCTATTTCTTGTCATTTATAGGGCGATCTTCATAAGTACCTCAAGGACAAAGGTTCTCTTAGTCCATCAACAGCTATCAACTTTGGCTTGGATATTGCTAGGTATGGTGTGTCATTCCTGATGTTTCCTTTATTTTTCTGTTTAAATTTGTTTATAAAGAAAACAAACAGAAAACCTCAAAACAAGAGAGACATTAACCCCCTAGATCTCTTCGACCTCTCTGTAAATCTGTTATACACTTATAAATATTAATCACTCCTAAAATGGATAATTCTCGGGGGACAGTGACAGAGAAGCCGAAACAACTGTTAAACTTGACTCCACCAAAGACCTGGGATTGCAAGGGGAGCACTATTGCATAGGACTTTACACCGTTGCCCTCTACGTTACTGAAATGGATGGACGGAAGATGTGCCAATTTCGAAAGAAGCTAGCCAAACCTACTAAAAAATTTTCAGAAGTAATTTCCTAAGCTGCCAAGCAACATCAAAAATCAATAAAAGTCAATAAAATATGATTGTTTATATATGAACTCCCAAAGCTCATATCTTGAGCATTGGTATAGAAAATAGTGTTTTACCGTCTAGCTTTACAATCTACTTGCTATAGGATATTGTGAATAACTGATGTCCGTGACCTTGTAAAAGTCTTGTGTCTTTATGGGTGTCTCTTTGCCTCTCAACTTACTTTGCAGTTGTATTGGACTCTGCTTATGGTTTTCTTTGGTGTTCTGGTTTTGGATGCTTCAAGGTGATGGACTGGGAAGTTTACTGCATTTTTCTATGTTCTAAGATATAGATGTACTTTTCTTTGTCTGCTACAAATGTAAAATCAAAAATCAAACGTTGTCCGGGATGCAAACAGGCTCTCAATCGCCTTTCACTGAAATCTGACTTCCTGAGTTGCTGATAAGTGAACTACAAGTTTTGATGGAATTGGTTATATCTTAAAAGTATAGGCTGTCTGGCTTTTCTTACTATAATGTACTTAAAAAGCTTAAACTTTGTTGGAGATAAGGTTTTAAAGATTTGGAACCCCGTAAAAGCAGATTCCCCTGTACCAAATCTTGGTGCTTGTTTACTTCTCACTACCATTGATGCAATTTAATGTTCACCTTGACTTAGACTATGACCCCAAGTTTCCTCCTAAGGAATAAGAATACTGGTTTTGTGCCTGTATTGAAGAAATTACATGGAGTAACACTTCTAAGACGTATATACGCCCTTTGATATGATTTCTACGTGATTTTTTTTTTCTGGTCGTAGTCAGTTTTGCCGTGTACTGGAAATGCTGTCCTAACTTGCCATATTTGTTTCAAACAAAAACTCTATTCACAAACTCACTAAAAAATCATTGAAGTTTTCTGTTATTTCTCTGTTAAAGAAACTGAGTAGTTCTTTTTGAGGTGAGTAGGGGAGGAGGCGGCCCTCAATATTGTTGTCGGATGCATAACTAAGCCCATCATAGAGCATCATGTATTCTAACAATGCTGATAAAACATTGTTAGGAAATCTAAAAACCTTTGAAAGCATGCAGCTTCATTGAATCTAACGAATATTCTAATCTATATTTTGTGAATATTGTTTGTAGAGGGATGGCCTATCTTCACAATGAACCAAATGTTATCATTCATCGAGACCTAAAGCCAAGGTAAATATGTTATTCTTACATATTGATTTCAATTTTTCTTTCTCCCAGATTTATGGTATCTAACATGATCTAGAACATGACACGAATTTATTTATATGTCGATGCAATGCATTACACGTTGAAATCTTTTTTACCCGAAAAATTTCAGGAATGTTCTTTTAGTCAATTCTGGTGCCGACCATTTAAAAGTTGGTGATTTTGGACTTAGTAAGCTTATTAAGGTCCAAAGTTCTCATGATGTGTACAAGATGACTGGTGAAACTGGAAGCTGTGAGTATGAGAAATTTCTTCAAATTAATAAGGGAAAAATGCATAGACATGCCATGAACTTTACCTTGTTTTGAAATATCCACCTTGAACTTGCATAATGAGGTGAGTGCTTAACTTTCTAAATCTGCTATCAGGCCAATCCGCTCAGTAATTAAGTTTAAATCACTGATAATATGACTTGCATGAGATAATATGTAATTTGTTTGTTTTATTTTTATTTTATTTTCAATTTCCATAAATTAAAAAATGTAGAATAATTAAAAGGAATAGAAAGTAAGAGTATTTTAAAAAATCAAATCAAATCATGAATAAGTACGAGATTATCAAATGAATTAATCAATACGCATGTCATATGATGAATGATTTTTGTTATGCGTATGCATAGAGGAGTCTAATTTAGGTTTAAGAAAGGTTAATATGAAATTGGAATTTTAATATGGCTATTTCAAGATGAAATAAACTTGAAGGAATGTATGCAATTTTTTTAATTAAAAGCAGTAACATTTCTGCACAAAATTGAAATTTCCTTCTTCTTTTGGGGGAAAAAATAGACCGCTACATGGCTCCTGAAGTTTTCAAACACCGGAGATATGACAAGAAGGTTGACGTGTTCTCCTTTGCAATGATTCTGTATGAGGTAATTCGGCACACTTAAGAGTTACGAATTTTGTTTGATAAAATGGTAAAAGTTAAAACTACTTCTGAACTTCAAATTCACTATTGTTGAAATTTCTTTTGGATCAGATGCTTGAAGGTGAACCGCCTTTTTCAAATTATGAACCATATGATGGAGCCAAATATGTGGCAGAAGGACACAGGCCTTCTTTTCGGTCAAAGAGTTATACCTCTGACCTGCGAGAGTAAGTCATTTCTAATTACCCAGTTCCCCGCCCTCCCTCTCAAATCCAATTTCTTCTCCTTTAGTATCCCATTCCTGTTTGCTATTTGTCAGAGGTATAACTTAGCATCCACTTCCCCTCTTTTCCTTTTACACCAACCCAGCGTCTATATGCTTAGTGTGTGAACAGTTGTTAAAGCTTGTGACGATCTGAGTCATAATGAATGAGAATAAGATTTAAGTTAACAAAACAGTGAGACATTTATTATTATCCTGCTTCTCTGTCGTACTTCGAAGAAAATTTTACAACTATGCTTATGCTTATGCTTACGGGTGCCGCATGGTAATACTCCTAGAGTCCTACTGTGACAAGCATAAATATGAAATCTATCATTTTGTGATCACTTGGTAGTAGGTTATGAATGTTTTACATTTAGGATGTTAGAAGTTCCGGTCTAGTCAAATACTCATCTCTGTTATATCAACTATTTCTTAGAGCAGCTTCAGGCTTGTAATTTGTAATCATATGAAATTTGACCTTGCATGTTCTTAGTTTAACAGAGGAGTGCTGGGCTGCTGAAATAAATCAAAGACCTTCGTTCATAGAGATCCTTAAACGGCTTGAAAAGATCAAGGAAAATTTGCCTTCAGATCATCACTGGAGCTTGTTCGCTTCATGAATTATAAGAGCATTCCAGTCCAGATATTCAGATGATTATTTGCTATCACCATTCCAAAAGGTTATCTTATCTACTACTGATGGTTTGTCAAAGGAGCCAACTTGGAATACCTAGCCGGGGTCATAAACCGTGTTTTGAACTGTTAGATGAGCGTAACTGGTTGATGCTAATTCTTTTAACAGGTGTTTAGATTCAATTACTTTGTCTCATTAAAATTCTTGGCTGAGTTCTATTCAGCTATTCTTGTGAGCAGATAATAGTGGTTGTTCAAGTGTAATATGTTGTGTACAAAACCAATCGAGGAAAAATATAACGATTCAAGCTAACTAATGTTTAAATTTTATCGTATGTTGAAAACTACTAGTAGTTTTCATTTCTTGGACATTGTTTGACCAATTCATGTGTTAAATTCTACCAACTACTATCAGTTTCCTTCCCAATTTTTCAGTTCTTGTATTGGTTGTGGTATTCCTTTCCAGTGAATTATGAACTGGGGAGTGGTGAACATCCAGAGCAAACATTCATACGCTTACCTCTATGCACTATTTCTTATTTTTATTTTGATTGATAGTGAGGTTCCTGAGTTCCAGGATGTTGATGCTCCGTGGATATATAGTGGCAAAGGGTGGAGAGGGTGTTCTTGCAACAATGAAATATTCGAACACCCTAGTTAGTGAGAGTTGAGTAAAGACTGTTAGATAACTTAGTAAAGGCTAAAATAGAATTTTAGTTCTTTCTTTTTCATAAAAGGTTTTATTTCAGAAAGCATCACTGTGAAGCAACCCCAAAGTTTCAACAATCAATTACTTCTAGAGGAAAATACATTAAAAAGAATATAAGGAAATATACAAAAGAAGGCAACACCAAACCCATTTAAGAATGAAGAAAACTTATTCTAGAATCCAAAGCCAAATTAGCAACCCTATCAGCATATTTATTTCTTTCTTTGTATACACGAAAACCATAATAGTCATACACAGAGAAAGGCAATTCATCTTTGCTAATAGACTATGGAACAATGAATGCAGTCTTTGAAAGAAGCAACCACAAAAAAAGAATGAATCTCGTTGAAACTAAAGTGAGGTGCATCTTCTAGCCACTGGCTCTTCATTATATTTGTCTTTCCATTAGTTTTTTTTTTTTTTTTTTTTTTTTTTTTTTTTTTTTTTTTTTTTTTTTTTTTTTTTTTTTTTTTTTTTTTTTTTTTTTTTTTTTTTTTTTGTTTTTTT
>Ga0099824_1005126_pt1 | contig 18580 bp, 8 predicted proteins | sample SiratrowhiteBW_FD_76837 | JGI IMG/M metagenome (GOLD analysis project Ga0099824, IMG submission 76837) | Root nodule microbial communities of legume samples collected from California, USA - Siratro white BW | ecosystem: Host-associated > Plants > Roots > Nodule | place: USA: California... | reverse complement strand
CATTCTTTTTTTTTTAGAACACCCTAAAAAAAATTAAGAAGATGAATTAAAACATAATTACTTGCATAAAAAAAAAAAAAAACAGTTAAAAAATTGAAGTCATTTTTGTCTAAAATTATATTAATTGAGTATTTCTTAATTTGGACATCATAATTTAAAAAAATATATATATTTTGGATAGAGAGAACGGTTTAAAAAGAGGGAACTATTCAACTCTTTCTATAACACATATTTTACTTGGTTGAAATTTATTAAAGATAACAAAATCACGAAAAGAAGTTGTTAATTTTAAAATTTTAATCAGTTTTGAAAGCATATTTTTTACTAGCATTTTCCGTAAGAAAATATCACGTTAGATTAAACTTAACTTATTTTTAAAATACTGACTTAACAAAAGTAAAATTTATCTCTATTTATATATTATAAATTAATCGATTTAGAATGTTTAAAAAAATTTGAAAAGAAAGTGCCCAAATTTCACTTTTATTTAGAAACTTTTTTTTTTTTGGGGATTTATGAGAAATATTCTCCCTAAGCCACCGGCCTCAAAAGCTATTGAATTGTTTGTTTATGAGCCTAACTTTAGCTATTGATCTAAAAGTTTCAACTCTTTAAAAAGATAAATCAAATTTTGTTGACCTAATTAACCAATGATTTGATGGCATTGCCATAGCAACATTTGAAGAGCAAGCCATAGAATTTGAGAAATAATGTTTTTAAGGTAAATATGTTTTTTTTCATACCATAGATTCAGTTGATTTTCATTTTAGTACAATAACAAAGGGAATCTACAACTAAAATTCTGTTTAGGTTTTAGTCGCATTTATTAATTTATTATATGTTTTTAATATATCAGATATTATCTATTTTATTTTTAGTACATTTGCAAAAATTTGATGAGTTTTAATATAATAGGTATAATTATGTTTATATTTTACTCGCATCTATTAATTGCAGAGACGACCTTGTAACTCGAAACTCGAAGAAGACAAATAATGTTACTCACTTATAACTACTTGACTTTCAAGTATTATTACAAACTAAACTAATTTCTTTAAATATAAAAAAAAAAGAAAAATGATATTCTCCAGTCAATGATTTTGAGTTCTTAATACAGAAATCTTTAAAAATTTAAATGAATATAATAATATTTTGTATTAATATTGTAAGTTAAAATAACAAAAAAAGTCATCTTATTAGCTATTATTGTAAGTGATTATTGCATTACTTTCCGTGTCAAAATCTAAATAAGTATTGAATAATATAAGTGCATCACAACACAAGAACAAGTGAATAAGTGTTTAAAATTTATTTTTAAAATATTAATAGATTTAGAAATTTTTTCTTGAAGTAATTAATTTAAAAGATTTGAGTTCAAACAATATTAAAAAAAAATTCAACAAGATTAGTTTCATTGTATTAATAATATATTTATTATAATCATTTTTTCTTGCATTCACTTAATGGATAAACTAAAACTCTTAAGAACTTATCAAGAGATACAAACTAACTCCACAAGAATACCAAGCTTAGGTTCAAAAAGAACCATAAAAAACGTTTGAAAAGAAAACACTTGATTGAGAAGGATCAAGAAAATAATTAAGAACAACTAGAGCATGCAACAAAGTCATAAGTGTGCCTTAAATGAGAACTTCTACAAAAGATTTTATCTCAAATATATATATTTTTTTCAGATTCTTAGACTTTTTCTTCAAATAATAAAATATTTAATCGTGAATATAATTGTTTATTCTAACAAAATGAAAACAATACAGAAAATCATTTTTAAATAATTTAATTAATTATTCATAATGATAATAGATTATATTATTCTTTATTATTGTACTTAAAAATAAGACATGAACAACTCAATCGATTATTCGAAGACATAACTAATTAAATGTGAATATTATATATCAACAAATATGAGACTATTGATTATTTTTTATTAATTGGTTATCTTATTTTTAGTTGAATCCAAAAATCCAATAAAAACAATCTAATTAATTATTTTAAAAGAAAGATTAAAATAATTGATTAACACTAAAGAAAATTATTATATAAACTATAATAATCTATTACATTAAGTTATAATTGATTGTATTAAATTATAATTGATTATTTTATTCCTAAAATTCTTTCAATTTTTTTTAAAAAATATGTTAAAGTTTAAATCATCGCTCGTAAAGAATCTAGTGCAAAATTAATTCAAATCTATTAAAATAGTTCACACACAATCATACATTAAAAGAATAAACAATCAATATTTTTAGTTAATTATCAAAATACATCACTTTTAAACAAAGTCTTCAAGTCCAAGATATTTTGATCAGCAAGTAAAAGCCAGAGACAATTATACATGTTTTTACTTAGAGCATTCAATTTTTTTCAATAAAGTTAACAATACGTATTTCATGAAAAATACTAATAAATTAATATATTATTAATATTTTCCATGTAACAAATGTTTAGGGTTTAACAGTGCAATCTCAAACAAAATTATAGTTACTATATATCTTTTATTACTGTATGAAAACAAAATTTGATAATACATATATTATATGAAGATGTAGGTATGAGGTAATTTGAGATTATCATATTAAGAAAATGTAAACGACACGAAAGTGAGCACGCGTGGTGACATAGCTGATGAGCCCCACGTGAGAATAGCAAAGTTCTTATCAAGTATTTGACCACAACATTTTCAGGGAACTCAATAAAAGCATTGGTTGAATAATTAAGCGTAAACATAAATATATTTTTCATATATGTAAAATGATAAATTTTAACTTTTATAGACAAAAGCAATTTATGCTTCAGCTTATTAAAATTTAAAATTATTACTTTTAATATTTGAGTATGAATATCACTTTTAATTTCAGTAACTTCTGTCTATCATTCAAAAAAAAAAAAAAAATTCCTAACATCTAATTTAGGATAGATAAATAACATATTTTTTAAAATTATTAATTTTTAAAAAAATTGTTACTCGTTTATATTATATCACAGTACTGGTAAATTAGAATCGTCAATTGACCTTTTGTTTAACATATAAACAATTAACTAGTGTCGGCATGATATTAAAGATAAAAATAATAATTTTTAACATTTAAACAACTAAAGAAAGGAAAAAAAATTATGCAAACTAAAATTAGAACATACCCAGGATAAAAAATATATTTAAGACTGAAAAATATTAACAAGATACTTTCAAATAATATATTCCTCTTAATAACAATATATTTTTTGTTGAAATATATTAAAAAACATAAAAAAAAAAAAATCATGAGACTGCCATTAAATAAATGCAAACCGTAATTTCTTTGAATTCTAAAAAATTTCACTAAATAAGAGATATTACTCAAAAGCGTAAGTCACGGTGTTAGTAACATTTTATTATTTATTTTTTCTCTTTAGTAAAATTAGAGGGAGTGGATACCCCTCTCTTATTACCACTTTTTTCTCGAGACCAAAATGATTACCTAAAAAGATGAAATTAACCTTTTTATATAAGATTAATTAATGGTAGATTAATATAAGATTATTTGAACTATATATATTAACTTTTCAGAAGAAAATACTTTTTACAAGTATACTACCGAAAAGAGTTTATCTTATGAAAAGGATATCTTAAAAGAAGATATCTCATAAAATATAAAAAAAAAAAAAGACATTTTCACTTTATTTAAGAAACTATTAATTTAATATTTAACTTTATTATTTATAATAGAGTTTTTTAGTTAAATTTAATCGTCATGAACCGATAATATAAATTTTTTAAATAGAAAATTAATAACAATAATTAATTGTTGGTATAGCATTTAGAATAATTATTAGAAAAGTTAACAAAGTTACACTATATATTTGTTATATATAATGGTGCATTTTTTTCTTGATATTCTAAAAATAGATAATTTTTTTATTTACTTACATGGACAAGTCATGTTATATAAAGACAACTTTGCTTCAAGAAGTTATATATTGTTAGGACAACCTAACTTTGATATTCAATGAATTACAAAAGCACAATTTTTGTTTCAAAATCCTAAAAAAAATCGTGAAAGAACTATATGACTTTACTTAGAATCCGATTATGGTTAATTAAAATCATGTCACTAAAATACTATTTCAATATAAAATAATATAAAACACACACGGATACAAATATTGTCAAAAGATAATCACAACCAAAGCAAAGTCATATAACTAGCTCACGATTTCTGTCTAGGATTTTGAACGAAAGTTGTGTCTTTGTATCAGAACTTTAATTTCGTTGAATGCGAGAAGTCGTCGTCTTGATGATACAGTACTTCTTCAAACAAAGTTGTCCAAGTAAATAAAACAAAATTATCCATTCTTGTAATATCTAAGAAAAATTACACTATTTCCGTGCAACTACTCATTAAGTGGCACAAATTAAGTTGAGTCTAATTTGGCCACAGAAAAAAGAAAAGAAAAAGAAAAGAGCCATTCAGTATTTCTAGATACATGCTTCATGCTTGCAGCTAAGCCATCAATATCTCCTAAACGAACAATTATTAACACCGCAACTGAAATTTACAAAGTGAGGGTGGAGCATATTATGAGAATCAATGGCCTTAATGCAGGTTAATGAGAGTTGGTAAACACTCAGACAGAGGAAGTTCACCTTGCTTAGGACCATGCTGGCAGGGATTACGTTTAAAGATTTTGGTGAGCTGTCTTTGCTAGGTGCTCAACAGTGACTTGAGTCCAACCACTCATGTTCATTGATCTTGGAATCACAACTCTCAAAAAAGCAAAAGCAAACATGTGAAAGGCAGCTTTTAACATATAGGTACTACATCCAAAAGCTGTATAGAGGAGGTTGCATGCTTTTAACAACAATGATGCATGTCATGTCCAATTCCACCCTCCACCGGTATCATTTTCTTGCCTCCTCTTTTAACTTCAGCAAGTCTCTTTCTTGCTTTAGTGAGGGGTCAGAAAACCACAGCATCACATGGGCTCTGGGAGCCATAACACCCATCACTAAACAGTGATTCAATACCCTGGCTATGTAATCTTCTACCAGATTATATCATCTACATGGGGATTCAGCATTACAGTTCAATTATTTGAACATCAAATAATTAATAACCTATGCAATGCGGTATAATATTATCTCTGTCCATGCATCTCAAAAATGCATTCTAAAATCAGAGAGAAAACAGCTTTCTGCTGTCACAATTTTTCATTTGGAAAACATTCAACATTTTCCTATGGGATAAGTAAATACGGTACAGGGACCACAATCAAGGAAAAAAAATTGAAAAACAAATACAGGGAGGCAGTCATGGACCACTAGAGCATGACCAATACACATTATCCCCGGATGTCAAAAGGTTTTAACTGTTCTAACTTGATATGATGTATAAAGTGAGAAGATAAAGAAAATCATTATTTCTTTTAATTGAAGTACTGCATTTAACTCAGATTAATACAAAGATACATGCAACTTGACTATTTACATTGAAACAAAGTTTATTTTTATTTTCAAAGGTTTGATTAACAAACTGCAAAAGTGAATTTTCGTAAGTAAAAATAAAATAAAGGAAAAGAGAAAACAAACCCTACTTTACAAGCTTAAATTCCTTTGTAGATAAAGCAATTAAAAAGTTAAGCAAACCCATTCCAGTGTATGACTAATCCTGAACGGAAGGCTCCACCAAGTCAATGATAGAAAAGGGAAATAAAATAAGCATTTTTAGCAAACCTCCAAAAGTGAGATAGCATTGGATCACCAACCAGTTAAGTTCACTGGTCAGGGGACAAGAGATGGTGGCTTCCACCCATGAAGTTCGATAGCATTGTCAACACTATGGCCCATGTACATGAAGCAATAAAAGAAATATCAAATACATATTTTATGCAGTGGAACTAGTTTAAGTGTATAAAGTACACTGTATCATTCTTGTAAGAAGAATGACATAATTGGAGCAATGCCAATCACAACAAATCTCATTACATTTCTATGATATTAGAGTACAAGAATTAGAAGTTCCATTTAGATCTTTTATTAAACAATTTGTTACCAAATATGTGATATTTACTTCTAATGGGAAAGCTTCTGATTCTTGAACAAAATTGATGTGTGCAACTGTGTAGTCGCCACAATTCTGTGTTTGAGTTTGAAGGGAGCGACATTCCTTCGCCCCTTATATAAGAATCCCCTTGAATGAACGTTATAATAAATGTCTAAAAAGGCGAAAGAAAGCAAAGAACAAAATTATGGACAAGGTTCTGTTCAATCAACAAAAGCAGTCAGATTTAATTTACCAAGCATCCCAGGTAAAAAGAAAAAAACAGACTAAAAAGCAGTAGAAAGAAAAGAAACAACAAATGTGCAAAATCATGCAACTCTTTAGCTTTTGTTCCGTTTAATGATTTGCATACATGTAAGCCGATTACTCAGAGGAATCCCAGAAGACCGAGAACAAGAAATAAAAAAGAAATCGAAAAACTCGTGTGATTTCAACCACACATCCCCCTAGTTTCTCTTTTTGACCATTGAAATCAGTTCTTTGCCTTCACAGAGTTACTCTCCTTGATCCTTGCCCGGTTCTTGACTTGACTTCTTTGCTAAGAGTTAATGCTTTGGGAGCATCAGCAGCTCCACCCCCTTTAGATCCTTTCTTTGCTTTACCAGAGGCAAAAGTTCGTTGGCATGCAACCCTGACTGCCTCTTTGGTTGTAAGAATATATCTTAGAAATCTGGCATGGTTCACTGCCACGACTTTCTTCTGAGAACGTAACTATATAGAAAAACTCAGTATGAATAGTAGTTATCTCACAGCTTGTATTCAACACCATGATTGCTTAGAGTTCAGATACCTACTTTATAAAGAAGATGCAGAAAGTGTACAACGCGTAATCTGAACTTCTACTTCCCGTATAAAATTTCTCCTAAAGAGTTTAATAAAATAAGATTATCGATCAACGGGCTTTAAAGAGTGCAAGTAACTAACAGGCTGCAGTTATAAGAAAACAACATTGCATCATTCCTCTCCTTTCCCAACCCCACACCTCCAGAACATTAATTTTTTGTGCATTTTGAGGTAAATCAACCAAAAATCAGTTGGCATGAATACATCAGCAATATGTATATTCTATCCAAAAGCATGACTGTTTAGTGATATCATCTTACTGTGTTTGATTCAGAGAGGAGTGCTTATCTTTCCTAACTACAAAGAGAATAAATAATTGAATAAAATGTAATTTAGGTCCCTCAATTTCTCAAAAAGTTGGTCTTAATCATCATACTTTAAACAGGGTGATTTAGATTTTAGTATTTTTTTCATAATTGGAGAATTTTGTCCATAGCTCTAGTGGACGAAGTTTCATAAAAGGAATGAAATTCACAAGTATAAAAAATACAAGTATAAGAGAGATGTTTTTAAATTATAGAAAACTAAGACCAATTCTGACCTAAAGGAATAAAATTCACCAAGTACAGAAAAATATGAGATATTTTTTCAAATTATTGGAACAAAGACCAATTGTGACAAAAAATTGAAGGATTTTGGTCCTTCAATTGTGACAAAGTATAGGGCAAGATTTGCTCAGGTCCCTCAATTTGATGTCAAATTTTTCTCAATCACTATATTGTAAAATCAGTGATTTTGGTCCCCGAAATTCTTATAATTTGATGAATTTTGTCCATCAACCAGTATAAGAAGTTCCACAAAAAATGCGAGCACAAGAGTTATCATTTTTAAAGCATAGGAACTAAGACCAATTGCATAAAAAAAAATTCGAGGACTTCAAACACATTCCACTCATAATACACTTGCATTTCCGAAGCAGAAAAACATAATACATATGGTTCTACAATCAAACTACAAACCAATATCAACACATTCAATTTACCAGTTTATACATTCTTTGTCAAGTGAACTATAAAAGAATGCAAATTTCAACACTACAAAGAAAACGCAAACACATCACTATCAATCAGAGTTTCCAGAAACAGTGTGACTAAACGCAATTTAAAAAATTAAAAACAAAAGAACGAAACATTGTCATAAAAAATAAAACATATAAACAAACAAAAGAAATAGGTATAAAAATATCAGAGATGTTACCCCAAGATTTAACCCCTGACAATGGACAAAGAGAACCGTTTCCTGTTAAGAAACAATATTACATGAGAAGAAATCAATCGGTGAAGTGAGGCCCTACAATTTGAAGAATACGGTGGAATAAGATCGGTGTCTCCGGCTGAGAACGGTGGTTTCTGCCGCCGTTCCTTTTATGCAAAAAGACGCGCGCTGAACTCCGAAAACTTCTAGCTTCATAACTGCGTGTGGTTCAGTTCAGAACATTCAATGACCGAACCCGAAAAAGGAACCACTTCTTTATAATGGGCCGGGATTGAAAGAAGACGCATAACGGCAAATTCTTCCTGCACCTCTGTGTTTTCCTTCTGCACCCGTACTTCCATAAATTTAAAAAATATGCTTCTAAAATTTTCAATAGAATATAGAATTCTTCCTTTGTGATTATTTAGAATGAAAAAACTGTATTATACGTTGGACTGTAGAATTCAAAATACAAAAATTGTATTGTACTTTACATCGCCCAATATAAAATATATTTTTTCATATTTCTCTATATTTAAAATATATATTTTTTATTTTAGAATATAAAAATTATATTATATTAAACATATCTTTCATTTTATTTGATAAATGTTGAGCAATGTTAGATGAAAAGAACATTATAAAATAAAAGAATTAAAAGAACACTAAATGAAAATAGACTTTAAGTTAAGATAGAAAGAATGTTTCTTCTATTTATTTATAAGAAGACTCACCTCACACATCAATGTTGAAATATATTGTAAAACATGAGTTAAAGATATAATGATCATTAATTCTCTTGACACAACTATTTTCAAATTTTAATTTAATTGTTTGTTTTATAAGGTGTGCATTTTTATCATAAGATTATACAAAAAGACTCTCAAAAAGAAGTACGTATTACCAATCATCCAATACTTTGCATAAAATAAAAGCTTTTAAAGCAACATAGAATGCATTAAATGTAACGGTTATGTTGAAGCTCATTAGACCTAAGCAGGATATGAAAGAAGAACTGAAGCTACTCAACAGATGTAAACAGTCTTCTCTTAACGATTATCTTCTTCTAATGCTTATATAAAGCTTACCATCAAGAAGAAGAATAAGAGAGCAGAGGTTGCACAGTGTCAAAACACTGTTTAAATCTAGAACAATCCTCAAAAGCTTTAAAAAAAGGATCCTAGAACTTAGAGTGTCAAAATACATGGATCCAATAAAACATCAAAGAAAACACTATGAATGTTTATCCAACTCTTTATGAGAGATTGTACACATTGAAAATTTAGATTGTGTATTCATCTCTGAGACGCTATCAATCTCTAGTAGTCAAATAAGATAATCCGACCATCACTCAAGCTTTTAATTCTTACATGTTAGCTAGGAGTGGCTAAAGGACAAAGAATACTCGGTGTCAGTCAAAGATGACTTGAGGAAAGAATACTGAAAGGGTTAGTCAGGAAGGACTACAAACAACTTGGGAAAAATACTCCTTGACTAGGAGTGGCTAGGCCTAAAGAATACTCATTAGTAGTGGAGTCAAGGATACTTGTTAAACTATAATTGACTTAGGAAAGAATACTTAAGGGGTTAACTTGGAGTGGTTATGAGCCTAAGGAATCCTCTAGTGTACTTCACAACATTAGCTTGCCTAGTTAAACTTGACTTGTTGGTTGTCGTGTTAACAAATGAAGCAATATAAATTATTGTGTGTATTTTTCTCTTTTTATTATCTCCTTTATATTGCATATTATTATCATCTATACTAACCCAAGAAAGAGAGGTAGTGTGTGAATAAATACTAAAAATGTTAAACTAACATGATCTATAAACTAAGTTTTTGGTCTACATCTGGATTGATTAATCAAATGCTAGAGTTGTGATATAATCATTTGTCAAAATAAACATGAAAATATGTTAATCAAGCTATTCAATTGAGTTACAAGATTTATACCTATTTGGACTAAAAAGAATTAAGGATAAAATAAGCTTTCAAATATGCATGTATGAACATATAATGAGGATATTTGTTTTATACCTCATCAGCGAAACCTATTGAAAAATGTCCATGAAAATATATCTTTTTAAATCCATATTTTTAATGAATCATCTTAGGTTAAACTTGCATCATGTGTAATCTATCAGACTCAAGAATCACAATATGATAATTAGTTAGAGTCAATGGAAAAATATTACAGACAAAGGATTTAGAGAAATTAGCAAATTGCATCTAATATGATACATCATATGAAAGACTTTTTAGTAAGTTTGTTTGTTTCACAAACTAAATCATTGTTTTAGCCTCATCAATCAAATGATATTTGCAAAATGTTTTTAAAATTAATTAAATCACAACTCAACCTTCCCTTATTATGATTTCCAGGTTTTTTATAGGTACCATTTACTTTACGAATTTGGTATTTCTTTCATTGTTTTTGGACAAAATTTGGCAAATGGAAAGAGAATGGACACCACTCAATGATTAAACGATGTGAACAATATGAAGATTATATGAAAAGAAAAAATGGAGTAGACATGTGCACATGAGGTTATCACAAGATGCAATTCAAATTACAAGACTGTTCACTCTTTATGAACATTGCCTCGTGCATATAAGTTGATTGTAGATAGTGCTACGAGTTTAAATGCTCAATTTGGTAATATCAATATTACAGAGTGTGAAAACATGCAAAATACATAAGTAAGGAGGGTTGAATTGTGTATTTAATACTTTTGAAGATTTTCACAAATGAGCGTTTGATAAAAGAGATCAAACGAAATTTTAACAACTCTCAATATTTAGTTAGATATAGGTCAATAATATGCAATTAAAAATGAAGAAGATGGAGAGAGATTTACACTGAGTGTTTGTACATTGGTTCATTTGAAAACTTACTCTATGTCTAGTTTTTTTTATCAACATGATCAAGTTCCATTGACAAACGAATGTTGTAAGATACAATACAAATACTAATTGAACCCAACCACTTCTGACTAAACATAGAGTATTGCTTGAACCATAGTCACTCTTGACTAAACACTAATTATTTTCTAAACTTACACTCACTTCTAGCTAAAATCGGAGTATTCTTTGGACTCAACCACTCCTGGTTAAACATTGAGCATTAATCACTTCTAGCTAAACATTGAGTATTCTTTGAACATGTAACCACTCCTGACTAAAACCTGAGTATTCTTTATACAAAGGGTGTGATTTAGGCAATCATAAGTTTGGTAACTAAAAAATGATAATGTCCTAAGATTGATACATCATTAAAAATACTCTTTTAAATTGTTAACAAACACAATAATGTTTTTGTTTACAAAATAAAGTTTCAAAATGACTAAATATTACAATAGCATTAAAATCTTTATCATTGTTATATGTAGATGTTGAGAAAAAAAGTTACTGCAAAACCTTTTGAAGTCGTTTTGAGTTTTTGCAAAGTTCTTCTTCTTTGTCTTGCATTTGTTCACATTCAAGCTTGAAGATGCCTTAAATGCTTATCATACATATTAAATGCATATATCTTTTTTATGTTAGTCTCTAATATGTGACATGACTTGTCAGACTTATGTTAGATTTCTTTCTTTCCAAAGTAGAGTAAACTCTAGGACCCAACATATGATTGAAATGCTGCCCTTTTAGAAAAGATGTTTGTGGGGAGCAACTTTAGGCTTGTTCTTCAAGAGACTTATGATGTAGACACTTGATTGTGAGATCCTCTATTAAGACATAGAAATATGAACATTCTCTACAAATACAAAATAACCATTTATAAGCGTTCAATGTGTATCATAAAATGCTTTAGACTAACATGTATATATCATTTGTCCGAGCGAAGGCTTATTAGAAGAAGGTATAAGCAAGATGTTATGCATATGTTCAACCAAATGAAAGACTTGCATCTACCAAGATCTAATGCTTTTAAAATCATGTTTTATACTTTGTTCTTAAGCACGTAATCAAAACCAAATATAGGATATGTTAAACTTTACTCTAACAATCACTCTTTTTATGGTGCCTAAAACAATGAAGTTTAAACACATATATTTTTCAAAAAATATTTCAGCAGATCAAGATTTCATAAACAAATTTTCAAGTTATATAATTTAGAGCATGGAGTAGAAGAAACAGAAGCAACTATTGTCTTTGTCTTCAACATTTTCTTGTTTTCACCGCTCTTAAACATACATCATTTGTCTAGCTCCAACTTCTCCATCTAAGATTCCCCTTAGCTTGATGTTTCTTCTTCTTTTCTTCCTTCTATCTTTATATTTTTTTTTTCTATCTTCTCCTCCTTAAGAACTATCAAAGGATGGCCTTGTTTAAGAGGATGCTTTCTCCTCCTTAAATTGGTATTATGTTTCCACCAAAGTCTTTACCTTGGGTCTGATTGCTTTTTGTTTTGACACAATGAATACATCTAATGAATGTCAAATGATGCTTTCTATTGCACAAACTCAACAATAATATTAATACTACATATATGATCATATCATTTGGTCAAGTGGCATGAATAAAATCTATCTCACTTCAATATGTTTAACCTTTAAGTGTTGGATATGACTTTTAGATAGATTAATTGCACAAGTATTGGTGCCAACCAGTCATACCTTAGTAGATTTTCTAATCTACCCTTTTAACATTTTCATCTTTGACTAGAGGGATAGACATATATATTGGTGTCTTCATTGGCTTTTTGTTTGTCATATTGAACTTCTTCAACATCTCTTTGACATACTTCTATAAATGGATAACAATGCACTTCTCTTGTTATTTTCCATGCATATGATCCTTTAATGACTTTTCTACATATAATGTGTGTCGAATGCTTGAATACATAGATTTAATAGTCTTCATCAATTTGTCCCTTTGAATGCTACCTTACCTTCGAGCACAATAGTGAATTCCTTATACCACCATTTACCACAATGAGACACGTTGTTAAAGTCAAGCCCCAAATTATTTTGATTATGTGCTTAAACAACAAAGTACAAATCATGGAAGTGCTTCATATAATAGATACGAGCCTTAGCATCAAAGCATGAAAAACACTAGTGCTTTGTCTGTTGATCAAATGAAAACAATATATGTATTTTGTTTGCTTCATCTAATAAGCGAAAGGCTTAATTGATAAGAACACAATTTTTAAGCTAATATTCTTCACGAAATATTCTCTATGCTTATTATGTATTTGAAAAGAACATCTTCGTCTTACAGTAAGCAAAAAGATCGTGAGAGCATATGTCTACATCAAAAATCTATTGAAAGATGTGCTAAAGTTTAGCTGTACCATCAATCATCTTGCATGCACTGTTTGTCAACTCTGGAAAGACTATCTGCCTTGTACGATCTCATGCTTTTGTTCAGTTTGAAAAAAAAAAAAACCTCTAACCAAAGTCTATTTAGCCCTCCTAGCTTTCAAGATGTTGCTTGAAGAGAAGAATCACATTTAAAGATGTATGTCTTGCATTTAATCCTTGAACATGAGCAGACATTATAAAAAAAAAACTTTTCTAAACATTCTCATAATAACTATATTATTAGCTTGTGAGCTAGTTTGACCAACACAAAAATATTTAGTAAGATATCTCTAAGTAGTTTATTTTAGGAGTTTCTAGCTTATAAGCTATAACCCACCTTAACTAGCTTTTAACTTGTAACTTACTTTTTCCCATTATCTTATACTTATATTTTAATATAATATCTTGTATATTTTAATAGAAAATATTTATTTTAATTATTACACTATTTTAAATATTTTTTTAAATTGTTACAAAACCATTTTAAATACTTTTGTGCTATTTTTCAGTTGTCTATGTAATTCAAATCTAAAATTATTTAAATTTTAAAAATAAACAAAAATGAAATTTAATTAATACTCATTGAATCAACTAATTTAAATAAATAACTTTTCCGAACAAAAAGTAGTTAATTTTTGTAAAGAATAAAGAGAAGTTCTAAACTGCTTAGTATAAATTTAATATTTTTTAAAAAACTAAAATTATAAATAATAATATTTTTTCTAGAAAAATAAACTTTATTTATAAAATAGAACTTATATAGTAATATTCTTTTATGTCATTTTACATTTATGAACTAATGTATGAGTTAGTCTCAACAAACACTTTCAATCCCATAAACAATGTACTAGCTTTGCAAAACACACTTAATAAAACTCGTTAACACAACTCATAATCATTCTATCAATGTACGATACAATTAAAGATCACATAAGTCTAAAATAATACATAAAAATACATTACAAATGCTTTATTAATGTAAAAAAACACACACACACATACACACATATATATATATATATAAATACAAAAAGAGAAGAAAAAAATATTGGAGATTAAAATTTTCAAGTAAAATAAATTTTACCAAAATTTTATTCAATTTTTTCTTTTATGGAAAAAATTGTCCAAGCATCCCATCAAATAAAAATGAATGAGTATTGATGAAAAATGGAAAATAAAAGATGCCACACTTCATGCTCTCAAGTTTTTCAGAAAAGAAATGCCCCTTGTTGTAGATGAAGCATATGCAAGTGAACCAAAAAAAAAAAAACAAACATTATATGAAGGTAAAATACAAGAAAACCAAATAAAAACAAATAGGCATTGCAGTAAATGGTAACCACTAAAAAATTTGGAATTTCTCTTCCTCTTTTCTTTATCACAAAGAGCCAACATCAATTGTTTCTACCAACAAGGATAGTTTCTCAATTTCCACAAACTAGAAGTTACATTGACTCAAAATGAGGAAAAGGTGCTCTTTTTATTGAAGGGTTTCATCATTGAAACAACTGACTCATTGCTTGCAGGGCAATGGTTGAATTTATTTCTTAAGAATTCAAAGCTGCAGGAGGGAACCTTCAATTTCTCTCAGAACTCCAATTATGCCAGACCACTCTGCTTCACAGTGTATCTTCTTCTCTTTAACAAGATGGTTTGTTACAAGCAGCAAAAAATGGCATTTTCCTCCATGAAACAAAACCCAGATAAAAGATCCACGCCAAGGACCAGCACATGCCCTTCTTCAGCACCACCATTTATCAAGAAAACTGTTCATTCCAGCTTAAATGAAGGCGATTTCACCACATGGTTGAATAAAAAATCTGCATCTGCTTCACTTCAATAAACTTAGACAATAATTTCACCACAGAAGGCATCACATCATGAAACTTCTCTTGGACACGAGAGTTCCCCCTCCTTTTTCCTTGATCCACGTACAAGTGTATTTTTTTTTAACTTTGCTGTTTTCAAATTCAATCTCAATAAATTTTCCCCTCCACAAAACCCTTTTTTCTTGTTCCCTATCACTGTTTAAGAAAAATTAGTTCTGTGATATAGTGCACACACTCACCTCAACTTTGCACAAAACCAAATGTGCAGATTCTGGTCCAATGTTTGTCACCAGATCATGAAGATTAGACTCTCCTAGCCATAGAGACAAAACTGATACATGGTCCTTTCACTGATAATAGTACATTCTGAAGCTTCCTCTCCCTCTTTCTCTGGACAATGCAGGAACTGATCAAAACAATTCAAACAAAGCGAGTCCAAACAAAATGTCTCTTCATAAAGGTCCTTAATGCATCTTCCACAGTGAACGCAACGTGTTATGCATACTGTGCAACCTCTACAGAGCTGAGCAGCCTGATGCTTCTGTTGACAACTCTCAGCAGGGCAATCATAAATAGGTCTCACTTTCTTGCATTTTGGACATGCATCTATGTCAATTTGACGGCCATCATCACGCAAGATATGTGAATACTCTCTACGGTAGAATTGCGGCTTCCGATCTCCCTGTTGAAAATGCTTGCTTGCATCCAGTAATTCCTTTAACTCTTCAAACTGCTGATCAGTCACATGACACATACCAGCAAGCCCACCAATACGTAAATGCTTTATACCAGATTTTCCAGATGACTTAAGAGCCCTGAGGTTGATTAAGATGCCCTCAGTTGTGATTCTAATACAATCTGGCACACTAAGCTGAAAAAGGTACGTGCAAATTTTGTTAGTTTCAAAGTACACATATATACAAGATATGTCATTTCAATATAAATTAAGCTATTAAAACATCACGTATAAACATGCAAATGAAATGGTAGGATACTTTACATCAATTCACCTTTCTACCACAGACCACCAGCTGAAGAGTACATTTGCATGGTAGAGCACATTCATCTTTATCGTTGCATGTCAATAATTGTCCCGTGATAAAAGTTAAGTGAGTTAAATCACGACCAAATTATAACGCTTAGACTACAACACTCTCAAGTAAAAAAGTTACATCTTAACCATCAACTATAGCTTTAAGTAGTAAGTGTTTGACATAACAATTGATATCAATATCAAGGTCACAGGTTTGATTCCTAATATTGAGTGATGTAGGCCATGTAGGCCAAATCACAATAGAAGAACTTGATTCCTAAGGAAATAAAATTGTTGCATATGCATCAATTAGCCAGGGCATAATAAGATATTATATATTGACATCATTCTATATTTACTACAAATAATACAAAATAATGCCAGCATGAAATCTAAAATATACAAAGCACCAACTTGGAAAAACCATAGCTCTTAAAAGATATATTGTAGAGAAAGTTTTGATGTATAAGAAAGGTTAACATAAAGATTCATCAGGTTAGCATAAGTTCTTAAGTAAAAACAACACCAAATCTGCAAGCTAGTGATGTAGGGTTAGCTTCAAGCAAGGTTTTAAAAGGAGATGTGAGTCAATTTTGTCGTGGTCCTTGATTTTATGGGAAATTGCAGACAAATGATTCCACTGATACCACAATAGTGGCTTTGCAGTTGTAGCCATTCCAAAACCCTTAGCATTGCAAAAAAGGGTTACAATTTCTGTTTTAAACATCGGTTCCAAGTGATAAATAATATGTACACATGTTATGTCTTCGATCATGTTACAAATACTAACCTTCATCAATCCAGTGTTACTTTGTAAAGCCCTTCGCAGACCACTGTCAGTGATCCATAAACAGTTCACCAGGATCAGGCATTGAAGGGTCCCTTGAGCTCTGTTGGTTAACTTTACAAGTGTATCATCCGTAATCCTTTCGTTCAATGGCTGATTAATGTGCACAGTCCTCCATAACAAAGGATCACCTCTAATAGCATCACGCAATGATCTGCAGACCTGTTCAAGAGAGAGAAGGTCCCGCACACCCAGATAACCCAACACAAAAAACAAACCATCATGTGGATCACCTCTTTCAGCATCACATTCAGTTTTGGTGCAGTTTTGCACTGCTTCCGTGCTTGAAACCAAATAGTCCTCATGCTTAACCCTCAGAAACCCCCCTGCACTTCCCTCAGCCACAATGCCCCCACCAAATACCCCATCAAAATTTTGATACCCTTTGAAAATATCACCTGAAACAGACATCTCATTCTCCTTAGAACCAAACCCCTGAGGTTGCAAATTCTCAGGGCCATTCCAAGCCCAACTCAGACCTAAAAAGTGAAGATGATCATGATCACTGATCTTTTCATGTGTTTCACCCACCCCAAACTCTAAATCCTCAGGTCGGAAATCCCATTCAAGATCCTCAATCCAATCCGAGAATGCTGCCAATGTAGATTCTATGTTTAGTTCAAAAGGGTCCACTGGCAAACGATCAAGAACATCATCGAAGTCATCATCATCTTCGTCATCATTGTCATCATCAACAACCACTTCCTTTGCATAATCCAAATCAAAACATGTCTCTCCTTCTAAATTCTCGTTGAAACAACACAGGCAGCAAGAACTGCCAAAACAACCACAACTGTCGATCAAATGGCCATCCAACACCGACCCATTTGAGGGGGGCAAATTCTTCTCTTGCGGAATCAAAAAACTTGATTCCCTAGAAGAATCAAAAGCCATTCCCTTTCTTTTTAGCAGTCACTGCAACAATGCCTAATTTCTCTCTTTTTACCCTGCCTCAAAGAATAACCGAGACTCAAAATACCAGCCCCATCAATCTGCAATGCCTAATTTCTCTCTTTTTACCTCAATTGAGTTGAAGGAAATCATAAAAACACGCCCCTTCAAAGCACAAATTGATGACTGCAGAAAAAACAAACAAAAAGGGAAGATTTTGATGAAGGGAAGAGGGAAGAATGAGGAAAAAAACCAAGAGGAGTACGACCCAAATGGATCACCAACCCAACAATGTTAGGCAGAAGCATGTTGGGCACAAAAAGAAGCGACAATGTGATTTGGAAAATCAGGGTTTGTAATAGCCAAGAAAAAAGGGGAGAGAGCAATAGAGGGAGAGAGAAATTACGCTACTCCATGGTTTTGGCCAATTCAAGAAAGAGGACAGAGAATGAGACAGTCAACAAGGAGGCAAGGATCAGATTCGAACCCTCCTCAACAAATGGAGGAGATTAAGTTCACAGATTCTTTGAGATTATCTTTATAAAGGTTTTTTTTTTTTTTTTTTTTTTTTTTTTTT
>Ga0099824_1005125_pt1 | contig 18581 bp, 7 predicted proteins | sample SiratrowhiteBW_FD_76837 | JGI IMG/M metagenome (GOLD analysis project Ga0099824, IMG submission 76837) | Root nodule microbial communities of legume samples collected from California, USA - Siratro white BW | ecosystem: Host-associated > Plants > Roots > Nodule | place: USA: California... | reverse complement strand
TTAAAAAATATTTTTTTTTATAAAAAAAAAATATTAAATTTAATTTTTTTTTTATTTAATTTTATAAGGTTTTTTTTTTTTTTTCAATTTCTTATTTAACTTGCATGAAAATTGATTTGAACTATTATATTTTAAAGTTTGTTTAGTTAGAAATTTTACATTGATTAAAGATAAGTCTTTTAATAATTTATAAGTGAGTGTAAATAGCATCTTATAAGTCGGTTTTGTAAAATTGAGTTAAGTTTAAAGTTTATTTTTTTATATAATATCAGAGTCTGTCTTAACAAGATTGTTGGACTTATTAGGTCATCCAGTATCGAGTTACTCTTACCTATAAATTTTACATTGTTGAGAGTCTCAGTATGAACAGAGTGTGTTGAAGATCTCATATTAATCACAGATAAATTATTTCAATAATTTATAAGTGAATGTAAATTTTATCTTATAAGTCAGTTTTGTGAGATAAAATTAAATCTAAAGTTTGTTTTTTAATATGTTTGGTCATAAAATATTTTAAGAATTAATAAACTTGGTATATTATTAACTTACGTAAACTATTAGTAATTATAATCTTCTTATATTGTCATATAACATTAATAGTGTGTATAGTATAGCATAAGATATTCTTTGAAAATTTCTTTTTTCTCCAATGCAATCATTTACTGCAACTTCCCTCTCACAACACAAGTTTGGCTTTAAATGAAATCACATGAAATTGAACTTCACACATACCACAACTTTTCCAAGTTCTACTGTACCAAAAATGGGGTTGGGAAGAACATTTATGGCTATGCTTTGGTGGTTGAGATGCATGGATGAAGAACAAGACACGCAAACATCGAAATAATGTTTTGAACATCCTTAAGAAAGGACCTCGTTTTGAATCCACTGTAGCTCCAAGGTGTAACCTGTTCTTAATTTTGCATCAAGAATATCTTGCATAACAAAAAATAATATTTTTTTATCAAAATAAAATCTTTGTGATAAATTAGAATATCATTGAAATGAACTTTATTTAATAAAGTGTTTTTTATATGCATTATCATGAAGTATTCAATCCAATTTTAAGATTCACAATGATTAACCTCGTGGATAAAAGTGATCCACGTACTACAATTTCAAAGACCTAGACTGAACATTGCCTATAATTTCATAAACAAAAGTGCGCATTTACTCTTTATTTTATCATTTATTCAATGAACTTTAATCTCTTTAAACCCTAACTTTCTTATCTCATAATAAAAGGTTTCCTCTTTCTTTCACTCCCTTCCGCGTATTACCTTTCTTATTCTTCTTTGTTTTCATACTCATTTTTAATTATTTTTTAAGTTACCCAATCAAGTTGTTACATGCACTACTTTCTAATAAGTAAATGTAGTAAAATGTTAAATTTATTTAATTATGAATTTTTTTCAGTAATTTATAATTCCAAAAATGGTGTATGAATTTTCAGATAAATATTATAAAACACAACAATTTATCATAAATAAATAATTATAAACCAAATTAGATAGGATAAAATTTTGCAAAAAATTAGGGAAAAAAGTTAGAGATTTGTAGAGTTAGTGTGGACCATCTCTAATGGACTTACATGTGCTTATCAAGGGACAATGTGTACTCTACATCCCCAAAAAATAAATATGACAAAACAACAAAACAAAACCTAAAGCCATGCCAGAGATACCACGTCCTAATTGTACAACATTTTATGCTACCAATCATTCATATACTGTAATATACAAGAAAAGAAAAAATAGAATAGCACTTTATCAAAAAGAAAAAGAAAATAATATAGCAAACAAATTTTATGTTTTTTTTTTAGTGCTTCGCAACAAGAGTTCCATGCTTATTATTAGTTTGAGCGTGTCCACTACACATTCGTTTTGATGAATTTTGTGAGTTTTCATTTTTATAAATAACAAGTTCTTATTTTAATACACTGCAATTATTCTATTGAAAAAATAATACCAAAATATAGTATACAAATTGACACCAATTTCATCTTCAACCTTAATCACTTTATAATATAGGATTATAATTTATTTTAAATTTATTAAAAGTATTATAATAAGGGAATGTGATGGGAAAAAAAATCAAAATTTTATTAAAAATGTCGCACTCTATATTATATATATGAAGACAATCATACTTAATAAATCAATCCTATAGGACAAATTTAAGTATAAACTATTTTGTGATATATCCAATACAAAAGAAAATTTATTTAAACGAGGAACTATTACCCTCGACAAAAAAAAAAAGAAATATTTTCCCTATAACTGAGTATTTTGTGTAATTTATATCTAAACTTGAACTTATTTTTAATAAAATTGATTACATATTACCTCGGTTATTCGGTCTAAATGTAAACTATTTTTATATTTTTTACTATTTAATTCTAAATAATGGTATTGTAGTAAAATCTATTTTGGTTAATTTTTAGTTGAATGATACATTAATGAATCACAACCCTAATTTTTCTATTTTTATTAAAATGTTGATATTTAAACAGCCAATTGAATTCCATTAGTCTAACGTATAATTAGATTTAATAGTGATTTTAACTTTGTGACTTTGAATAATGAGTATAAAAATTTGTACTTATTATTAATCAGGAGTTAACCTCAATGTAAATCAAAATTCGAATGGCAACTTGATCGAATTTGACAGAGTATGGTAGAATGTAGAGTTTGAATAGGAAGATTAATAACTGGAAATGAAAATGTAACTTGAACAAAATAAAATCAAAGTTAAATGACAAAAATTAAAGGAAATATGAACACTTAATAAATTTAGATGAATTTTGTCGAAAGCAAGATGAGAAAACGTACACACGTTTTTCAGTAGCCTATTAGAATACAATAAGATTCCTACTTGCTCCATTTTCAAAGCCCGTACATTTGTACGTAGCTCGAAATTCAATGCAGAAAACTAAAGAAAACATCAAGTGTTAAATGCTTACTGGTTATTTTGAGTACTTTGAAAGTAGTTTTTTTTAGTAGGGTGACGTCTGAGACTATTTAGAATAATACAGCTCAATTTTAAAAATAAAAAAGTTATTTTTATTTATTGTAATGAAAAATATTACCATATAAAAATGAAGTCTAAACTAAAAATAATGTAAATTGTAATTATTTTGAGCTTTTAGAATTTTTGTGAGAGCAAAATTAAAATATAACATGCTTGACAATGATATGGTAACTTAAGGATCACAAATTACAATTTCTAATATATAAAACCTCTCATGTGAATTGTTTTTTTTATTGAAAACAATTAATAAAAAGTGAAAAAAATTATAGATATTTGAAATGAAAAAGAGAAAAAATAAATAAATTACGTTGTTAGTTCCAATAATAATTAAGATGTTAGAATTTAAAGTAAGTAAATATTTTTGACATAGCTTGATAAAATTAAACTATATACAGGAATTTAAAGTAAGATGTGAGAAGAAGTTTTTTTTTTCTTTCTTTTAATAGTATCATTCTCATCGGGGAATTTTGAGGTGACCTAAAAAAAAGTGAGAAGAAGTTTTATCCTTTATATATTCATTATTTTTATTTTCAAAATTTTGCTTTAAAAAGTGTCAACTTTTTTACTTGTAATCTATTCTCAAATTTAGGTATTTTCATGAAGAAATCACTTTTTTTGGCGGCAATCCCCATTTTAACTAATTTTGCTATTTTGTTGTGATATTGGTAATAATACAACCCAATCTTCCACCACACAATTATCTGGTATGTTATTTGCAATAGGAAAAAAAAAAAACACTTGATAACTTGGTTCTAAGGGTAATATTATTAAGAAAACACATTTATATAATAGTGAAAAAAATAAAATAAAAACAGTAAATATTAAGTAATTATATAAATTTATTAGATTGTCTTATCTTTTGCAATAATGACCACCTAATTAACTCTCCAACAAGAAAGAAATTAATAAAGACAACTAAGCAGCACAAAGAAAATTGTTTTTTAGTACATCCACAGGAAAATCATTATTTTGTTTGCGGTTGTCACAATTCACAAGCAATACACAAAGAGAATAATTTATGTTTGTGGGGTCTTACTACTTTGTATTATTTAGTACAATTAGACACTCTAATCCTCCAAAACCATGATATGTCCCAAGATGGCTAAATGCATGTCTTCCTTCATCTTTAATTAAATTAAATTCACAATAATCACTTTTTCAACAATATATTTCCTTTTGAGTTTTTAACCCTTTATTCTTCACAATGTTCTCTCGTTAATATGTTGATGAAAGAGTCAAAGCAAAAACCACTTCGCATGATATTTTTTTAACATATATGGATCCAATTGCTATACTTTGACCAACACATCTCATGGTGTCTCATCTTTTATCTTTTCTTTTTCATTATTATATCTTTAACTTTTATCCCTTTTACCATATCTCCAACTTTTATCCCTTTTTTTATTATATCTCTAACTTTTATCATTTTTTATTATATCTCTAAATTCTATCTGGATCTGCAGAAAATATATTTTAATCATTAGAAACAATTGGTTAAGAATATAATAATTTATTTATAATTTATTATTAAATTATCATAATCAATTTAATTTAATGTTTCTTTTCCAATGTTCAATATCATTATAATAAGGCGAAGAAACAATACAGAAAATAACATCAATAAGTGGAGAAACGAAGAGAATAACGAAGGTCTTTCTTGTGGAAAAAAATATGACTTTATAAAATAATTAAAATTTAACCACTAATTTTATTCCTTAAAATTATAATAGTTGGTTAATCTAATTCTTACATTTAGTAAATACTTATAAAAATTGTACATTACTAAGCACATACCTTTCAAAAAATATAATATATTTATAACATAAAATTTAGTTGATGAATATTTAATTGAAATAAACTTTATAAAATTGAACAATAATATTTGTCTACTTTTATAATAGGAATATATTTAATGTATTTATATATTTTATAAATAAATGTATTCTATCATACGATTGTTTCAAAAAATAGTCAACAAAAATTGAGAATCTAAATTTCAATTAGGTAACAATCTGTTCGAAATATAATTAATCAAACATTCTATTTTGGTGTATGAAAATAAATAAGTTTTACAAACTTAATCTACTAACAAATTAGAAAAACCGTCATATATATCAGAAGTATCATTTGCAAATAGTAATAGTCTATGGTATACAAATAAACTATTATAATAGTTTAACGAGTTTAATTGTGATATTCTTTTTAGCTGTTTCTCACTTGAAAAGACAAAAAACAACTTTAATTATAACTAAGTGAACTATAGACACCTTATCAAGTTATTCTTGACATTTATAATTTATAATCCTCTCACTTAGGTTTCATTGTATCAATCAAAACAATTTTAAATAATCAAAATTACGCAAAAAAACAGAAAAATAATATGGACTAATATATAAATAACAAAACTTATGTAAGAAAATTATGTTTTACTCATCAATATTTAAAAGTAATAGAAATATAAAATTAAAAGTTTGTATGGCCAATATTGTTTTCTAAGCCCGTGATACTATCTATGTATATCAATTTGGATAATCTAGATGAAACTACTTAATTACTTGGAGGAAGAATATAGAAATATATTGTCTAAAATGAATTTTTTTTCTTATAAAATTAATCAAAAATTAATTCTATTTAAAACCACATTCAAAATAATCGTTCTTTAAATCTAGTAGCAAATGACAGTGTTTTTCACATAAATATGTTTTGTACCACCATAATTATATAAAAAAAGACATTATATTTCTAAAAATATATTATTATTATGATGCCTTTATATACATATAGTTGCTTGTGAGCCACAAATTGTAACAATGATGTATGGTCTTATGTTGTATCTTTCTTTATAATAATTTAACTAGTCAATAATAAACCTACTTTAAAATTAAAATAAATTTTAAATTTCAGATTGGTAGAGATGCATCATGTGGTTGATGATCCATATCTTCTGTACTGGGTGTGGGACATGTTATTCAATGTTTGGGTGAGAGTTTCTTCTTTTTAATAAAGTTTTTTTAGTTTTTTTTTTTTTTTTGCTTTTTAATTTGTATTACCACCATTTATATATTCTGTAGAGGAATTAATTTAGTATTCAAGAGTGTAATAGTTAGCCAAATTGGCTATAATAATAAAAATATGAAATTACAAGAATCAATTTAGTTCCTTTTTTGTTAATTGGTATTGCAGGTAATATATGTCTAAGTGGTTATTACAATACTTAACGTGCTAATTCAATTTTTTTTTATTTACATTAGATCACATAAAATAATAGCTAATTTTCTCTTTAAACACTTTTAAAGATAAAAAGATAAAACATATAATTTTATCAATTATGTATAGAAATATATATTTCTAAATTTTTATTTTTAACTTGTGTGTAATTAAATTATGGATAAGTTATTTTTTTATTTCTTATTTAAAAAATATTTTTGGAAAAATTTGTCAAAATTTTATAAATCATTTAATGATTTACAAATTAAGAGAATATTTTGTCACTTCTTTTACTCGAAGATTAATTTGATCAACCTTTAGAATTTAAGCCTATTGACTAATAGTTTATAATTCTATAATCTTTTTTTATCATTTTTTAATGTAAGAAACTAAATTGGTGATTAAAAAATAATTTTTACTTATAACAAATCAATAGCATTTATTAATAAATAATTTTTTTTTGTGTTTAAAGAGGTTTTAGTTACCCGCCTTAACGTAGTACGGTTGTACCGACATATTCTAAGAGTGAATAAAATATTTCGAACGCCTAGGAAATTGAAACTAAAAGTTTTATTTGTGATTTTTTTTAATTTCAACAAATATTGTTAGATTTTATTAATAACTCAACAGTTAATAAGTTTCTTGAGATACAATACCAGCAGGACAAGTTTTTAGGTACCCGTTGTTTATTAAATTAATGTGTAAATCGAAAGTGGTCACTAACTCATGGATAGTTTATCGGTAAGCTAAAAGAAGTTTATTACAATGATTTATTTAAAATTATAAGGAGATTTAACCATAAACATTTTCCTATAGCCAGAATGTTAGAGTTGTTATTACGATTGTGCTTCTTATTTAGGCTTCTGTTAGTGAAAGATATTTGAGTTAATATATGAGATTTTCTCATACAGAGTAAGTTTCTCCATTGAAGCTAAGAGACAAATTTCAATGGCTGACATATTACACTGTTCATTGACATAGTGGGATTCTGTAGGAATTAGGATAAAGGAGGGGTCCAAATTTTTATTTTTATATAATTATGTAACTAATTTTGTATATTATTTACATAAAAAAAGAAATTTATTGTTTTGTTTACATTTTCAAATAAAAAACATTATTGTGTTGACTACTAAACAGTTTTTCAATTTATTGTAACATTAAAGTATCAATATGTACTATTTCAATTTATTGAAGCACATAAAGTATCAATATGTACTAGATTCAGGATTATATATTTCAAATATTCACACTTTTTAATAAGACAAAAAATAAAAACTTAAATCACAAAAAATACTAAACATTTACATAGTAATAAGGAACAAAAATATATAAAATCTTTAATCAGACAGAATGTTTTATCTGTAATAGAAAATAAAAATAAGTGAAGATATTTTATTTAGAGACAAAAACATAAAAAAATTAAATTATAAATATAAATTCATAATTTTAAATATATAAGAAATTAAAATTATAAAAAATGTTGAGATTATAAAAATATAATAAAATTTAATAAGGAAAAGTTTGAAATTATTAGAAGTGAACTTTAAGCCTAACTTAACCTTAGAAAATCGGCTTGTAAGATGAGGTTTGCATCCACTTACTATTGAAATACCTCATCTCTAGTTAACGTGGGATCTCCAACATATCCCCTCACGTCAAGATTGTTCAACTAAAACGTGAAACTTATATGTAAGGGTGGTCCGATAGCAGGTGCCCGAATAGGCTCAACAACCTTATTAGGATATGCTTTAATAACATATTATGAAAATAAATAGATGAATAAAAATGTAAAGAATATGAAAATAAAAATATTCTTTTTGTTTTCTTTATTTTGATCAAAAGCAAAAGACTGAATATATATAAATAATGTACTCATTCTAATATAACTAAAGAAAGAAAATAAATAAAAATACTACAACCTGGTACTATCATAAAATATAAAATAAACAAAATTAATGATAATTTTCTTCTAGAAACCTTATATCCATATCATCTTGAAGTAGACTTTAATTAACTCAACCTTACAAAATCAACTTGTAAGATGATGTTTACACTCACTTATAAACTATCAAAGGCCCTTAATCGATGAAAAATCTCTAACAAAAATATAAATCTATCTATTTTAAACTCATAGTCTTGACTTTTATGTTTATTTTTTTATTTTACGAAACGGTCTCTCACTTTTTTCACGATGAAGTTTCACTTTTGTGTAAATGTTAAATAACCTAACAATATAGATTAAATAAAATTTAGTTTTAAATACGTTTCTTTATTTCTTTAAAACTTTGTTTTTCTTTCTTTTGATATTTGGCATACATAGGTTGAGGATGTACGTGGGATTTAAGCAAAATAGATGTAATTTGGCTAATTTAGATATGTAACGATGTGTTTTATTTGTGAATAAGGTTTTTTAGAAATACCTTAAAATTTCTCTAACTTTTCTAAAATTAACATAAGAGAAATTAAAATTTGTCCAATTATAAATAAAAATACTCGAAATTTATTGCGTTATTTTGGTAATTTTTGTATGTTTACATGATGGATGATGAATAATAAAGTACATAAATTAACTATAAAATGTTATGGGTATGCTTGATATTATTTTAGTAGGTTGAATTCTAAATTAAGTTTGAATGGTTTATATGATCTTTAGTCTACTTTAAATTGAATGTTAGTGTATCATAGGGTTTTAGAGTTCAAAAATAGGAGAAAATTTACTTTATAATGGTGTAGGATACCCTAGCATGGCTTAGGTTTATAGAGGTAACTTTTGGATTTATGGGTATGTATTGATATGGGTTGTGAGGATTACAAGTGGAATGCAAACTTGTAATATAACATGAGTGAGAGATTGATATTGCCAAAAAAATTAGTTGTAATTTGGGGTGGTTAAAGGGGGAATAATTGAAGTTAGGAATATTATTGATTCAATAAATTGTTTTGGTAAATGAAATTTTGTGTTGAAATTAATTAGATGCAAATGATAAGTTTTTATGTTGATTTATGATGTTTGTAACCGATTGAAAATGTGCAATAAATACTTTGATTAGTCAGGTGTTAATGTTTTTTGGCACAAATATTTGAATCAGGGAAGTTTGACCAATGCTTATATTTGTATCAAAGTTTTTTACAGAAAGAAGAATGTGTTTGTACCCACATATTTGTGGAATGTTGTTGATACTTTTTATTTGGATTATAGTTTCATCTATAAGGATGTGAATGAAGCTAAAAAGGTGTGTGAGACATGATAATGTAAATAATTACATGCTAGATTCGTGTAAAAAGAGTTGAATGAGAATACAATAATGTGAGTGAGAGACACATTGCATAGAAAATTCGTCTACAAATGTGATGAGAAATAGAATGCATTTAAATTTTAGAGATTTGCAATGAATTAGAAAAAAATATCAACCTAAAAGTTATAAATAGTTATACTAATTTTTTTTTTTTGTTAAGAACCAAATGTTTATATAACTACAAGACTCACTTGTATAAATAATTAATTATATAAGAAATAGTCCACGAGGTGGGGTTGAAATACAAGGATGTGAAAGGAGTGTTCTAAAATGCATTTCAATTTTTAGATAATTTAGAGGTTCCTTAAGTGTATCTTTTTCTGTCCAAATTAGAAAAAAATTCAATATACAAATTATAAATAATTATATTAGTATTTAATCAAAATAAGAACCAAATTAATAAAATTAATATAACTCTATATATTACATTTAAACTCTAGAAACATGCATAAATAATTGTGAATATAATGAATTAATTAAGTTAGATAACATTATATAAATGTTGTAGTTAGTTATATATATTTGGCAAAGTATGAGAATAAAATATTATGAATTATATGAATTTAAATATTGCTATTTTGGAAAATTTTATTTCTGAATATGGGAAATAATATGGATGAATGAAATTAATTATGATATATGAATTTGATGATATTGATTAGAATTAGAATTATCTAAGGATTAATAGACTTGATTGTTTTTAACGTGAGAAGTTAATAAAGGTTCTTTTAATATTAGTTTGATACATAAAATAATTACCCTAACTACATACATTATCCATAAATAAATTCTAAGTAATAGTTTATAATATAAAATAATATAATATATTATAGTTGTGGCTAAATTCAAATGTAACAATTTGCGACAAATTAAGTAAAGATTGTAATATCTCTAGTTACATCTCCTCCAAACTATATTATATAAGATAAATCTATAATTAATATATATATATATATATATATATATATATATTAATCAAGTGTTATAAAATATATCTATTTTTATATAAATTTTAAAATATAAATAGATATCAAAACAAAATATTAAAAAGTAACGTAGAAAACTCTATTTATTTATTTAATGTGAAATCCTAACACCTGTTAAGTTTGTATGTAATATATTATCATAACAAATTTTAAATAAACACACACAAAAAATATTAGATAGAGAATTTTAAAAAATATTAAAATGAATTTAAATTTTCATTCGAACAAGTTATAAACATCTCAAACTTCATACTTCATCTCTTACAATGTACTAAATAAGAAAGTGTTTTCAAATAACTGATAATCAATATTATTCATGTCAGAAATCTACTTACTAACATATATATACATTTGATCTTACTTTCAAAAGACCCGTGCTCTGTTCTAGACTTACAGGTATTCCACTACGAAATCCACATAATCATATATGCATATGAATCAAATCAACCTCATATGACAAAGTTAATCCATATGATATATTCTAATCAGCTCTTTTTCAAATCTCAAACTTAATCATATGAACTTCTTTCAACTCTCACTACCTAATAATCTTTATCTATACGATTTTAATAAATAATAGAGTTAGGATATCTCCTTTTAGACAAATCCCAAATCAATGCACATCTTAATCATTCTCAACACGGTATTTTCTTTTCTAAAAATACTATGTCTCAAACACATTTCTACACAATTCATAGATTATATATATAATCTTATGTCAACAAAATCCATTACACAATAACCAAACAAATAAATGTAACTCTCAATCACTCAATAAGAAGCAAAGGTTAAGAAAAGAGAAAGCAAAATTCACAAAAATTAAACTCAACGCTACTAAAGTGGAGCCTAACGACATTAAAGTCGAAACCTTTGCATCCTAATTAGGCCCAGTGTCAAGTGCCACTTGAACATTATTATCATATTTATATTTATGTAATTTTATTTAAATTTAGAATTTGAATGATATATTTTTTATTTAATTTATATTTTTTCAATTTAAATTTAAATATAACTTGTTATATTTTTTATTTTTTTAATTTGAATATTATTATTTTATTTTATTTTTAAATTAAAAACATAAAACTATATTTTTTTTATAATTTGAATCTACTTTTTAAATTACAAATTAATATTATAAAAAATAAAAAAAATTTACCTACGAAAAAAATAATTATTAAAGATAATATCTTTTAAATAATCATACTGAAATGAAAAATATAAAATAATCTTAAATAAAATTAATTTAATATTATTTTAAAAATATATAATATATATTATAATAAAATTAATTTTTAATTTGTAACATGTTTTATTTTTATATTTATAAATTAATTTCTATTAGATGAATTTTTTTATTTTTTATATTTAACTGAATTTTTTATAGGAAATTAAGATAAATATATCTAATCAAGCTACTGAAGATGAAACAAAAAGCATGTGGAGATATGTTTCAAAGTTAAGAATAACTTTTGGGTGGTGAAAATAATATAATCAAATGCAATCTATGTTATTTTTTATTTAGTGAATCTTACACTAGAGTATAAGCTCATTTGTTGAAGATTAGAAGAGAAAGAGTTAGAATTTGTCTTGTCAAAACTTGTTGAGTTTAAAAGATTAGACAATGAAACAACATAGAAAATAATAAAAAAAAAATCAAAGTAAAAAAAGGGTACCTCTACCACTTGTATTTGATGAAAGAAATCACACAAACAATGGTGTTAACCCCAAACTCAAAGGTCCTTTACAAGCTTCTTTCAATATTCAAGTGACACATATTCTTGTTTGTGAAATTGCAAGGAAGTTTTATTGTTATGGTCTATCACTTTCTTTAGCAAGAAGTCCTTATTATAGGAGTATATCAATGTTTAACAGCTTCAACTCATTGAAGTTGTTTTATATTGCTCTAACAAAATTTGCTTCAACCACAAGCCTGCTCAAAATGTTTAGAAGTTCAAAAGAAAAAAGACTCCAAGAAAAGAAATGGTTATTAGTGAACGATTGTCTTACAAAAGAGGATAACATAGATATAGATAGTGCACAATTTCTGAAAGAAACTTTGTTAAATGGTAATTGATGTATGAAGATTGATTACATACTTGCTTTTAAAGTCTCTATTTATGATGTTCTCAAAAAAACATATACGAATATGGATATTTTTTCTTAGTATATGAAATGTGGGATTCACTAATTGAAAATACTAGAAAGGTTATATTCCAACATGAAAGAAAGACAAAAGTTGAGTATTGATCATTTTTTGAGGTAGAAAAGTCAATATTAATTGATCGTTGGATTAAGAGTAGCACATCTCTTTATTGTCTTGCTCATTCTTTAAATCCAAGATTACATCATATAGTTAAATTATTTTATTATTATATTTTGTTTTGTATATCTTATTTATAATATCATAAATTTATAATATTATGTTAATTTGTGTTATATTTTTAATGTTGTAAATATTATAGTTATGGTTAAGTGAACACAAAGACTTGTCTCACAACAAGATGTTGAACTTACTCGTGAAATGAATAAATGTTTTAAGAGGTACTTTGATTATGTAAATATAAGGAGACAACTAAATATAGAATTTGTAAACTTTTTAGATGAAAGAGAAGATTTTGTCGATACTAAGTCTTTAATGTACAGAGGTAAAATGGATGCAAAAACAACGTGAATTGTTCATGGAATGCAACACTTTAGAAGATAACTCTTAAGTTAATTGGATAACCATGTTCTTCTTCTTGTGAAAGTTAAGTTACTTCGATAACCATGCATGGAGACTGGATATTTATGAGTGGTGACCCGATAGGCCCATCAAACTTGCTAAAAGACTAATTCAACCTTATAAAATTGGCTTGTAAGATGAGGATTGTCTCCACTTATATATCATAAATTGGCAAATTAGGCTTAAGTCAACTTCTGATATGGTATCGCAGCTTATTCTAACAAGGTTGTTGTGCCTATCAGGATCACTTATTATCATATCACCTTTATATATATAGTCTCACACAGAAATTAAAAAATCTCGGTATGATATGGTGTATTGCAAATCTCACTTCGACTAAAGAAAAGAGCTTTTATAAGTTAATATAAGTTAATACAAACTTCAATTATAACATTTACTTAGACTTAAAAGTCCATATGTTCTACCAGCGAGAATCTGTTTCATTCATATACTCTCAATCAATAATAGCTTGATGCAATTCTTGGTTTGTGGAACTAGAGTGTCAACTTCTTTAGGTTTCCTTAATTCTTTCTGTTTCTTTAATTCATTATGTTTCACTCTATTATGGTGGATCTATTAATCTGATTTAACTTAATTATGTTATGATGAATTAAGTTAATTAATATTATTTAATTTAAAAAATTAAAATCATTTTAAACGAATTACTGATTAGCTAAATTTTAATATCTTTTATAACTTCAGATTTAAATTTGTAGAAAAGTTTTAGTTTAAGACAAATGGTTTCCTTAAAAGACAACCAAAGTGGTTATAGAGTAGAAGGTGACTGACGTCCACTTTGTGAACTATCTATTACTAACAACCTACGTGTCTTTATTACTATTATTATATAGTATGTGCAACTAGATAAAAGGTTTACCATGATTATTACTATAGAATCCTGTGTCTGATTAATTGTCCTTCACAGTTCGAGACATCGACCAGATAAAATAGTTTGAATAAGACCATATATTCATTCACGTTGGACAGAAAATATTTTACAAGTGGGTAGGTGGAGATTACGTGATATAATAATAAGTGGATCATTGAATAAAAAAAGGTCGTTTTTTAAGTATTTTGGCAGGTATTAGAATCCAAGTGAAAATCATACTTAGCTCGAAATAATGTTGACAGCATGAACTTAAAATAAGAAATAGCGGGGGCTTTGTGATTAAAATAAATAAGCAGGCCTTTAGGTCAAGTATATTTTATCTGTAAATTATTTTTAAAAGACCCATATATATTTTATAGTCCTCAACTTTAATATATTGAATTTAAACTCTCATGTTTAAATATAAATTTTTTAGAATATACTCCTTTTTATTAATTTACATGTTTATTTTGCAAATCTAAGGCCCTCATGACTTTAAGTTTAATGAATTATAATAACTTACTTGTCTTTTATTATCACTTATAATTCTATCATAAAACTTATTAAAATTTTAAGAATAAGATTACACAAGACTGTATAAGAATATTTTGCTTCATTTGATACTATTTATAATTGTTTATTATTTTCCTATTTATCACTACCTTAAGCATGTTGTTCATTTTTTATCATTATTGACTTTATTATTTATTACTATCAATATTTAATTTTAAATAAGAACATTTGACACTATCATAGCTAATGTAATTTTATAATTTTAATAAGAAGTTAAAATATGTCTAATTCATCAACTAACAAGATAGAGATAGATGATTTATTATCAACAATCTCAACATTCTGATTGAGAATATGTATACAAAACTTTTTAACTTCATTGGAAAATATTATAACTTAAAAATAATGAATGTCTAGAATAAATATGACAAATGAACTTGTTTATACTAATATAGCCTGAACTTATTTTAATTCTTATAAAAAAATTCTAAATTAGATGGTTATGAGTTTAGGTATGGGCATGACTAATACTAATTTTTTAAATTAAATATAGGAACAAGAGATGTAGGTATATACTGGTTCCCTTCCCGTTTGATATCCATTCTCGTTCCCATACTTTGTTCTTACTAAAATATATTTAATTTATTAGATAACCCAAAAATCTTATATTAACTTTTTTTTTCTCTTTAGTTTAGTAACTTATTTTTATGTTATACATTTTTATTTTTTTTATAGTTATTTAATATTTATCTAATTATTATTTGATATTTTCGTTTGATATTTATACAATTATAATTTCTTTCTTGATATATGATATTGGAGAAAACAAAAGGTATATCCTTTCAATATTCTCATGTTTCATTTACATAAAAAAGTGTTGTGATTTTTATATAAAAAGTTAGTTAATTAATATTTATAACACTAAGGAGTCAAGTATAAACGAATTACACGTATGCTCGTTTTCCAATGGATCAGGATGAAATAAAAAAATTTTACTCATTATGTATGAAAATATAGATGAATTTTTACTTTAAAAATAAAAATAATAATAATAAAACTCACACTCATCTCATTATCATACCTAGTTTCGAGATGCAAAGAAAGATAAAAAGATAATAATGAGAATGCTCAAAATACAAACACCAAGCTAAGATCAAAACATTAATTAAAAATTTCAAAGACAAGTATATAAGTCTCAAATTAATTATTATTCTAAATACTCTCAACATAAAACTCAGTCTCATAACATCAAACCAATCCTTAATCTAACATTTATCTTTGACAAGAAACTCATAATCATCTGTATCAAGTTAAGCATTAAACAAGTTAAAAGACAATTATCATTAAAATTAAAGACAAAAGGTATAATTAATAAAAAAATCATTAAGTTTTAAGTGTCTTCTTAAGTCACATGACATCTTACTCATGATTAATCATGTCAATATAGTCTGTATCATGATTTACAACATAAATAATATCACCATCTTTTCATAAAACTATCATGGAACCTCTTTTAAATTGTATTACAATTATTCTACTTATATTGGTAAGCATATAAAGACATATTTAGGTATATTTGACTTAAGTAAGTTACTATTCTATCAAGTGTTCCTTATGACGCTCAAAGAAAAAGCATTACATTCATATCCAACCTTACCAACAAATTATATCGATTTTTCTTTTTTAATTTTATCTCGAATGTTTAAAACTCAATTCACAACTAACCTACTTCATGAGACTACTTAAACAATCTTAGAGAGTATTAAATAAGGGGACAAAGAATCTCTTCTTAAATCTATGAAGTAGTTTTTCAATGCATCTCTCAAGATTCATAGTATCAATACTGACGTTGCAATGATGATCGTTGGACTACAAAATCAGTCCTTTTACATTATTTTTATTAAAATCTTTAATCTGTTACTGCATTAAATAAATTAATAAAAACAATATGATATTTATTATTAAAAATTTGTTTTTACCTAAGAAGTTAGACTATTACCTCTTATAGAACTGTTTATGAAAACTTTGCTAAAAATGGTTTCGGAAAATATAGTTTCATTAAAGTATTAGTCTTGAAAGGATAAATTAAACGTGAGAATATTCTTTCTCAACCTCCAATTCTTGAGAAATTAAAAATATTTTTTTATACCAAACACCTTCTTCAGGAATATCTCTATACAAATTAGCACTTTATATTGGTTAAGCACAATTTTCTTCAAAAGCAAACAGAGTCACACATAAATATTGATGCTCTTTCTTTTTATCAAAGCAATATGCATAATTTTAAAGTTACTAAGTCTAAACACCTTCTTCAGGAAATATTATTGAGAAATTAAAAATATTTTTTCTAACAAACACCTTCTTCATAAATATCGTACAAATGATTTTACATTGGTTAAGCACAATTTTCTTCAAAAGCAACCAGAGTCACACATGAATGTTAATCTTTTCAAAAGCATCATTTTCAAGTAACTAAGTCTATCTTTAGCTCTCTAATTTATCTTTTCGACTTACATTTTTATAGTTTTAGACAGATGACAAATCGGATTAGTCTCACTTGTTTTTGTTCAATTTATCATTGGTCTGTCAAAAAGAAATAGGACGGACTGGCTCGCCAAAATGAAATAAGTTGAAAATTTTAGTTAGTAGACGATTCATGGACGGGCTTGCCAACTTTTTTTTTTAAATGTTCTTTAAAATTTTGCACTTTTAAAATTATATATATATATATATATATATATATATATATTCAACACATATTTAATCATATAAATATTTTTTAAGTTTTTAATTGATTAGGTAATATCTCTAATCAAATAAATTAAAATAATTATATTTATATATCAAATTATTATATTATAATTAGAATTTAATTTTTAAGTATTAATAATTTAAGTTATAATATTATTACATATTTATATCATTTAAATAATACAGTAAAAAAACTAATCTTTTAAATTATATTTTATTTTAATTTTTAAATTAAAAAAAAAATGACAAGTTGGTGAGTCCTATCTCACTAGTTTGACAAATTAAGCAAGACAAGTTAAAACAACTAAAAGATTAAATATATTAACTACCTTAATACTTGATTTTAATAGAAATAGTTTACATTCTTTTTATAAAAATTCACACATTAAAAAATTGTATAATTAAAAATATCTTTACATTATTAGAGATAAGAAAAACATCATTCTGATTAAAAATATTAGATTAAATTCTAAATGGTTAAATATCATAGCTTATGAATCCAATTCACAATTAAAAAAAAAAAAAACAACAACACCGAATTTCTACGTCAATGGAGTTAGGTTAAAAACAATTATTTATGAGCTGTTAAAAATAATTTTTAATTTGAAAGATATTCTTATTTCGAAAAAAATAACAATATCCATTTAAGCTTCAAAAATTAAGTTATATCCTTCACATATTCCGTCACTCGAGTTCACAAAATTTGGATTTAATTTTATTTGTAAACACAAGTTTATGCACAGCAGAACTCGAGTACTAGACTTTGTTTCCTGTTTTCCTTCCTAACAAGTCCTAGACTCAAGTCTCATGATTTATCCTCTAACGATGCTAATTTTATTTATTTATATTTGTTTTAGTTAAATTAGTTCATTAACCACTTAATTAAATACTTTAGTTTAATTTATCTCATACTCATACTTGATCTATAGTATACTTATATTTAATTTATATAACAAAAGTGACATTTATGTCTCATATTATGTTTGGATCACAGGACAATCACTAAAATTAGAGAATATAATTCATTTTTTTCAAATATTAAGTTTAAAATATATATTGAAATTGTTATATATGTAAACAATTTAATCATTGGTGGTGATTGTGATATATATATATATATATATATATATATATATATATATATATATATATATATATATATATATATATATATATATATATATATATATATATATAAATATATTTTT
>Ga0099824_1005124_pt1 | contig 18582 bp, 8 predicted proteins | sample SiratrowhiteBW_FD_76837 | JGI IMG/M metagenome (GOLD analysis project Ga0099824, IMG submission 76837) | Root nodule microbial communities of legume samples collected from California, USA - Siratro white BW | ecosystem: Host-associated > Plants > Roots > Nodule | place: USA: California... | reverse complement strand
TATATATATATATATATATATATATTTACATCATATTGCATAATGTTCTAGACATAGTTGGCATTGGACTATCTTTCTTCTCTATTTGATTATTAGCATCCCATCGGATTGAGATCCCAAACATAGAGATATGATGACTCAAGTGTCACCTTTCCTTAATGGGCACACCACGTGCCTAGATTTTCATAATTTTTTGTGTTCAATAATCATGCACTGTCAGGACCACATGCACATTGAACTCAATTTGATCACATATATCTCATATGGATAGGTTGGCTTTGCCTGTTGAAGATCTTGTTTGGACTTTGCGAGAGAAGCACTTATTTTGAAGCCATGAGAAGGGACATAAAATATAACAAAAAATCATTTTTGCTTTGGCTGCTTCCAATGGTTTAAGGATCATATTTCTGGGTGATTTCTCAATGGTTTAGAATCAGTGGTGTTGTATTTTATTATTGTTTTGGCTGTGTCATTCCCACTTCCAAGAAAAGAGATGGATAATTGCGGCATAAACTACGTAAGATTTCACCAAATGTACTCGTATTTACATTTAGATGTGAATGAAACAGTAAAAAAGATTCTTTCATATCTGAATATTTAAAAACACAGATATACATCATACAAAAAGTAGACACATTGCTTTACTAAAATAATACCTTGTTACTATATTGAACAAATAATATAGTGTTAATTTAATTACTGTTTTATTGTAATATATTATTCAACTTATATTGTTTTTTTAAAAAACACATACAAGTAAATATATTTTATATAACATAAGTATGATAATAGGATTGGTTGGAGATTGATTTGACTAATTCCATCCTCATCCTTACATATAGTTCGAAAATGAATTTATATAATTTAAACCCATACTTTATCTCGTGTAAAATCGGGAAAAATTGGTCAGAATGATCTACAATTTGAAATATATAGATACTAATTTATGCTTATAATTTAATTTAAGTTTTTTTATATATATTTTACTTCATCAAACAAAATTCTAATTTTTATTAGCAAACACACTACTACATTTTTTATTAGCAAACAAATATTTCACGAGAATTTAAGAACTCATAATAAGAAAATTCCATAAAATATTAAAATATAATAGTGAAATTAATTAAGTTTTATATATGAAGGTATAAAACATACCAACGTCTAATGCATCTCACTGGTACCAATAGGAAAAAATATTGATTCCTAAAATAAACAATAAAGCGAGAGAGATAAAATAGAAATCACTAAAAGGGGAAAGAAAAAAAGACCATATCTCAATATTTCATTCACTGAATTTAATATCTCAATTTTTAACTTCCGTCTAAATGTGATGTTGAAAGATTCAAATTATTTTTTCAAGAGTGATTATGAAACTCTTGCATCACAAGTGCTCGATTGGCCAATTTATAGGAAGTACACTTCCAATATAGAAAACATTACCTAACTCTTCTTGTAATTTATATTAATTGTACAACAAAATCAAGTACCATCAGGGTATGCTATGATCTAATGTGCAGGTGATGTTATAAAAGGACTCACAATTTTTAGCAGACTAAAGAACTAATTATGAAGTGGACGCACAAGAAAAAATTAAATTAAGAGCAAAAACTCTTATGAATATAGTCCCATAAACTTAACAATAGAATAAATTCTAATACCATTTTAAAAATTAGACTTTAAGTTTAATTTAAATTTACAAAACTAACTTATAAAAACAAATTTGTATCTATTTATAAATTATTAAAAGTTTTATTTCTAGTTGATATGATATTTTTAATCAATTAATTAAGTTTTAGAACTTATGGTAATTTATCATTATAACTTTCTTAGAAATAAATATGTAAAAGGATTGAACATTTATATATCTCTATTCTCTGGAAATGGAATATTATATGTTTTGAAAGAAAATGGGTAATGAATATAAAAGATTTATGAAATCAAAGTTTTATTTAAGTTTTTAAACATACAAACCTTAATTCTATGAAGTAAAATTATTTATAAGACACATTTATAGTTGTTATTAGATTTTAATTATATATAATTATTTACCTTTTTTATAATTATTTAATATATATATATATATATATATATATATAATTATTAGATATTTTATTTGTTTAATTATAATTTATTTTTTAATATTTAATAAGAAAAAAATGTGTCTTTTTAACTTTTAATTCTTAATAATATTATACTTTTCTATAAATTTTTATTTTTTTATAAAATTATTTAATTAATATTTAAAACAATAAAAAATATATAGTAACACACAAATTTTATATTTATGTACTTCAAAAAAAAAAAAACAGAAATAATCAAACATGCCCTTATCCTACAGTGCACTTGTCCCACTTTACCATCCATACGTTAGGTCCATGTCTACTGTTTAATTTATGAGATATGAGGAAATGTCGTTTTTTCATTTGCATTGCAGATGCATGTTCCAAAATCTCTTGGGTAAGAGGTACACTCTGAAGTCAAAATCAACCCATAATTATTCTTCGTTTCAATTGGAATCATCAAAGACCACAACGATCACGGGATCAAATCTTCTTTAATTATGCTACTCGTTGAAAATCAAATTTCCCTTTAATTATACTAGTTGAAATTTCAGATTTTCAATCAACGTTTCTTTGAACTTTTAGCTTTCAATCATTTAATTATGCCGGTATTTTCTCTTTCACACTATGATATTGTTGACAAGTATAAACACTGTATTTATTCTTTGTTGAAAAAACTCACCTAGTTGGTATTTATAATTTTTTGTTATTTTTCTTTATAAAATTCGAATTTAAGATTTTTTCTTAAAAGATGTGTGTAGTTTTACTAGAACAACCAAAATATTTTAATTCAAATATGAGGATACCTAAACCAAAAGATGCTTTCCGTATTCCATCTGAGAGAGGTACAAAGGATTTTCACGTAAAGCCAAAAAAAATAAAAAAATTACAAGAAACAATGACAATAGAAAGATACTTAAGGTTTTGTACATACTTGACACTTCTTGTAGAACTGTGAAATAGTATTTTTTTATCGTTGAAGTTATTATTCTTCTTACTAATAATACAGTAAATGAGCTATGTTATTTGTTTTTTTTTATCTACACAAAAAATAAAATTATTTAAAAGCATAAAAGGGATGTTTTAACTCTTATACAAAATAATGTCACAGAGTTGAACGTATATTGAATCAAGAAATTCATACAACTATTCTAAATAGCTAATGTAATGGTATATTATTTATATATATAATCCTTGACCTCAAAATCAGAGTTCACTATCCTTTGAGAATCAATGTCATGACCATAGATATTATGAACGTGTGATTATCAAAATTTGTCATATCTCATTTTCTCGATTTTAGATATATATAAAAGATACAACTAAATTATTCTTGGTCAAATAAAGTTGAGACTTTAAACTAGTCATATCTATTTTACACGTAGAGTATGTTTGATCAAATTTAACATTATTCTTTTATTACATATCCTTTTATAAAATATAAATATAAGTAAGATAAGAAATTAGAGAAATTTAAAGATTTTTTTTAGACTAAGATATTGAAGGAAAAAGATAGCATGGACAAAGTAGGAAGATCTATATAATCACAAAAGAATAGGAGAATGTTAGGGATATCAAGCTCTTCAATATAGATTTGCTAACTAAGTAAAAGTGGAGACTAGGGTCAACAAACCAACTACTCGTGTGAAAAGAGATCTTAAACTCTAAACATGGATCATGAAAAAATCTAAACATAAGAGGAAATAATAGATACAAATATGGTGGAGATATTTGAGAGAGTTATGTGGAGATGGGTCAAATGATAAGTGGTTCAATGATAATGTCAGACTGGAGAGTAGAGAAAGGATCACAGATAAATCTCTACAAAGATAAGTGGTGAGGATAAATGTCTTTTAATTTCCTAAAATATATGCCAATGTAAAGTTAAATAAGAGTTGTAGAAGCTAAAAGATGGGATATGAATGATTGAGAGTGGGGTATAGAATGTAAAAGAGAATGATTTCAATAAAAAAAACCACAATTTCTATAGTTTATGTAAAATTTGAGTTAGGTAGTTGTACATAATGACAAATAAGATAAATGGGTGTGGAGAGATGAGGAGGAGATTGTGTATATTATGCAATGACAAAATAAGAAATTAGAGAACAAGAACAAACATAATTATTTAATTTATTCTTAAAAGTAATAGGATTACCTTCTACTCAACACTTTGATTGGAAAGTATTGTTAAATAGAGTACCAATAAAAGTAAATTTGAGAGAGAGGGAGTCATTGAAAATACTATATGTGTTATCTTTGAGGAAGAAAATGAAACAAGTAGTCATTTATTCATATATCCTGTAAAATTGCTTAAGTAAATGTAATAATGGGATTGGGGTGAGGATGATGTAACATAATCAATTCAAATTTTATTTTAAACAATTCAACATTTCCAAGTTTAATGATTTTGAAAATAGGATATGGAGAGGTATGTGAATAACTATCATTTGGTATATTTGGAAACAAAGGAATCCAGTCATATTTAAAAATGTTAGAATAAATATTGACCAGATAATTAATAAAAATGTGGGCATGGATATTACCAATGTGTGGCATAATAATGCGAAAAGTCACTTTTACCCATTTTATATATCAGGCTTAAGCAGTCATAAAAATAGGATTTGGAAGTGTATGTGGGTTGCTATAAGGTGCTCCATTTGGCTACATAGGAACAATAGTACATTTAGAAACTATGTGATAGATGCTGAAGAGGTTTTTAATTTAGTTAAAGTTAGGGATGAATCACAAATAAGATTCAAGGAAAAATTTTCATATTCTGATTGGGTCTTGTGCCCACTTGAATGTCTCAACTCAATTCAATTAAATAGAGGTACACTGATGAGTACATGAGGATAGGAGGTTAAAATGATTGGTTGCAATGATTGTAGTTACATTTATTATTAATTTTAACTATTGTTGGAAATATTTGGAATGGTACTATATTGTTTTTACAGGTACTTATGGGAGTTCAATGTAGGTACTTATGGGAGTTCAATGTATTGGCCTTTTGTATCCAATGGAGATCAGAATGTTGTTAGTTTTTGGTTGGAAACTCTTGTGTTGTGGCTAGAGTTTAGAATTGGACAAAATTCAAATTGTTTTTGGCTTTTGATATAAGGGTGTTTTTGGCTTTTGATATAAGGGTACAGACAACAAAGTTACAGAGTTTTTTATTTTATTGGCCTTGATTTTATTGAGATTTGCTGGGAATGTTTGATTGTGGTTTGCTTGCATTGATTTTACATATATAATGGATTAGATAATTATCGATTTTTGAATAATGGAAGGAGAATTTGACTGGGTCAAGCAATCTTGGATACTTATAATATTCTGTAATTGTTTGACTTATTAAATATATCTATATTTACTGGACATGATATAGTTACGTTGTTTATATATGGATTAAAACACTCCAAATATTCCTCATTTATTTATTTATTTACTTTTTATTGTTACTTAAAAAATAAACTTCAGTAAAGTTGCTTATCCTATTCATGGTGCTTATGTCTATATCTGTATATCATAATGTCCACTAAAATAGATATTATATATAATGGTCACTAAAGGAAATAGAAATGAAGAATGAAAATTAAACATGGAAAAGGTCTGAAAGTGGGATAATAAGGTTAACATATGTGGCAAATTTTTAAACTACATTTCAGTATGAGATGTATATGTGTAATTTTAAGGTAGTGTCAACACAATTTGTCCCTATTAGATGTAACAACTTTGGTTTATAAGGATGGATAATGTTTGATTCACACTACAAGTTTAAATTTATAAGAGTTAAATGGGTCAATCTGAAATGGTGCAGAAGGTAATAAATTCATAATAGAACATAGATCAGAACAAGTTGAGAGAATAAATAGACTCTGATGGATGGATTGCCTTTTTTATGTTGTGACCTATGTTAACCATGCTTAGGCCCAATAGCCATAATGTGTTAGTTTGCAGTTATGGCTCAATTATGAGAATGCGTTGTGAAGTGGAGGTCATGAAATGTTAAAAATGGCATAGTAACAGAAAGATTGAAGATCACAAATGGTGGTGAGAAACAAACTATAGAATGTCATATACAAGGAATCTAGGTACTGCAATTTATCGTCGAAAAAAAAATATCATTCAAGAAAATAAAGTCCTTTCAGAAAAAAATTGCAAAGTGAAGCTATATTTAAATATATGTCAACTATAATAAAGTGGTATTTTTGAAGCATGTGAACTGAGATAAATGTAGGAAAGGGTTAATTACATCTTAAATATATTACTGTTTCTTTTGCAGTGAATACCTTCACTTATATCCTAAATATTACAAAAATGAATACTAGATACAATGCAATGTAATTAATATGTTTAGGGTTTAGGGTTGGAATATCCTTAGTGTTCCATATAATTATATAATATTTTTGTTCATAAAAAAATTATCACACACGGTTCTCTAAACCCAACTCTATTTTCTAAACGAACGCTGAAGGAAAGAAAGAAAGAAGTTAACACCAAAAGCATCTTAGATCATTCACTAAAAAACAGGAAAATAGAATAATTTTGAGAAAAATTCAACTTTGATTTTAGAATCTAGTTTATAAAATATATAAATTAATTTCGAATAAAGTAAAGACTTCAAAATAGGTCATGTTCATATGTGACACTTGCCTGTGATTACTCCTACTTTTATAAAGTAAAGTAAAAAAAAAAAAAAGTAATTAATAGCATTTATATCACTAAAAATATGTAAAATAGATCAATTGAAAGAAAATTTGAACTTGAATATAACACAAGTGTATCGGGCATATTCACAATTTCCACCCGCTTTAGTTCTTCATATGTGTAATTTCGGTCCTTTTATTTATCTTTTTTCTTTTTTGCAATTTAACCTTTATGTTTAAAACATTAAATTTTCGGCTCAATTTTAAAAATTTTACTACAATTTAATTAATTAAAATTATTTCTTTATGGTTTCTTAAATGAATATATTAGTTTTATAATTGAGTTAGACAGAAAAGAATAAATTACAAACATAAGATCAAAATTATTGATTTTATAAAATTTATTGACCAAAATGATGAAAAAAAGAACTAAAATTTGTGTATGGAAATTAAAGTAAACTCAAATTACAATTTAGTTTCTTCTAATTTTTTTTAAGGAATAAGAAGAATAAAGCTAATCTAATTAAATTTCATGACCAATTATTACTTATACTTGGCAAGTTGCAAAGAAAACGAGGGAATAATATGATTATGAAGATGAGCTAATTGATTCTTTGTTATGCTCTCACCATATCCCCATGAGAGATATGATGACTCATGGGATTCATATTTATGTGTCCTTATTAATTATATAATGAACACATATGTTCCACACATCCAAACTTTTACCATATATATCTATTTAGGGTTTGGATTTGTCTAATCTTGTTTGGACATTTTAAGACTTACTTGGTTTGAAACATAAATTGATGGACCAAGGAAAATAAACACCAAATTAAGAAACTTCATGTACAAGTTGGACAGTGATGTTTCTTACTATTGTGCTTACTTTCCAATGGCTTGGGATGAGTCATGAGTGGTGTTGTCTTGATTCTTACTTTGATTATAAAGCAGATTCTGGAGATATAAACTATGTAAGCAACTAATCATTATTATTCCAAAGGTGAGAAAATATACTCTCTTTTTCTGTTGGTTTTGTAACTTCAAAAATTATTTGCAACTAGTTCGTGATTTTGCTATAGACAATGAAAATCTGGTATAATGTAAAAGCTGTCATGTATTTGTCCTTGATACGTACTGAAATTTCAAGTAGTGACCAATTATTTGATCAATTATACAAATAAACTGTTGAATCAATGTGAACATGCAGTGTTAGACACTGGTAGACATGTATTTGACAGACATAGAAGTTGTCTCATACCTGAAGATGTAGAAGCATTTTAGTGTTAAATATGAATTATAAGAAATGTCATCTTATGTGTAATTGAGAAACGATAGAGATTCAATTAGTCTTTAATATTTAATAAAGAAATTTCATCATTTCATGGTAATTTTAAAATATATCGATTTTTTTTTCAATTTAAGTTATTTTATTTTTTTAAATATTTTTTAAATAATAATTGATAATTATTGAATTTCAATTCTTTTTTGTTAGGATAAAGTGTTTCCATTACTCTAAAATCCAAAAATTGTTTTTATATTAATTAATGTTTTAAAAATATGAGTTGGTGATTCTTTTGTAATTAGTCAAATTAATGTTTGATTAAAATTTAGGAATAATTTTTAGTTCTTGTGGAGAGGGACTTTTATCCATTTATATTAATTAATGTGATTTGTATTTAGATTATTTTATGGTACACTTTTCGACCTATATTATTTTCTAGATTGATATTAGTCACACTTTCTTTGTCAGTGATTATTGTACTGGCTTTTGAAAAAACAATTAAAAAATAGCTTTTGATAATAATATTAGAATCGACGTCAACCAAGACACCATTGTAAGTTATATGCTTCAACAACGGTTAAAATTGTTATCATATTTTGGAGTTATGAGGAAAAAATTTTCTCAAATCATTTGTCGTAGCGCTAAAAAGACAATTGTTTATTTAGAAACCATTATTATAATAGGAACATTGAAATAAAAAAAATGGTTGTAATGACAATTGTGGTTTAGAACCATCATTCAAATGACCAAACGTTGACTATTTTAGTAAAAATTGTTGTCATATGTGGATGTTATTTTGTTTTGTTTGGAGTATACATTTATACTTTTGTGAAGTTTGTAATTGTGGTCCTAACAACCTTCATCAATGCAATCATAGGATCATTGGGGTAGATATTTTTTTTCTTTTTTTTCCACAGACAGGTTTGTCTAACATGGGTGCTACACAGAAAAAATAAACATTCACATATTAGTTAGGATATCACATATTTCATATGTAAAATCATTAATACAAATATTTGTCAAAGTGTCTAATATAAGCCTAGTGAAATGAAGGTTTGTAGTGTCTGTATCATAGTAACAATCTCGGATGTAAGTCACAAAAATTGGTGTTTCACAATGATGGACCTTATCTACCATGACCTTTAGCAAATGAGAGAGAAGGGACACATTACGTAACACAATGGCCCCTCTAAAGCACTTCCCAAAAGTCACTAATCATTGGGAAGAATCATCATACAACTCGCATTAGCTAGTGGAGTCAATGTTATCTCTGCATGGATCAACAACTGCACAACTTTCTTCTTTAGTGTTGACTCTATGAGTAAGAGGCAAGTCAAACTATACCACAGCAGGTATTTGTTGTGAAAGCTCTAACGTCTCCAACCATTTATCAAACTCTCATATTAAGTTTCGTGTCAGCTCCTAAGTGACCTCCTTCTTCATCTTTTGCCTCAGCGACTGAAGATATTCCTCACTGTGTTCATACAAGAATGAGATTTGCATTGCGACGAGGCTCTAGAAAATGACCAAATTCCCACACCATATATAACCAATAATACAAACATGACCAGAGTGTTCAAGTCATTCAATAGCAGCATCATGAATACCCTCTTGACCATAAGGAGTAAAAGTATCCTAAGTCCTGTACATAGATAGAAAATCTTACAACATGGCTGAAAAAAATTTAATACTTTATATCAAATATAAATTAAAAATAACATCGATCAAACATATTTACTCATAAATGATTTCTCATGATAGTAAAGTGAAAATGGAAATAGCATCTCTACTAAAAGCATCCCTAATAAAAGCACAATATGTCAAATACTCCACATAAAAGATAAATTAAAATATATCACTATAAGATAAGTAAAAGAGAAAGTGACTCAACACTTGAGATATAGTACACCTAATGTAAAAATGCACTTTCTTTTTTTATTCAACCAAAATTATCAAAATAAGTATATTAGCTCTTCTTATATAAAAAAATATGATGGGAAGGAATAAAACAAATACTTTTACTCCTTAACCCTTTAATTATCTAAAAAAATAATATCCATTAAATTTTTTAATTAAAAGAATAGAACAACTACAAAAAGTTAAATACAAAATAGAAATTTCTATTCTAACCTTAAACCTTCTTCATTCATTTTAATTCGTACACTTCCCATATTTACCCAAAATTCATTACAATCAAGTATTTTGAATCAAACTTAAATTTAATTCTAAATCACACTTTGTGAAGACACCATAAATAAATTCTAAATTAAATCAAGCACCTACTTTTTCAATTCTTCACCAGATGCCAAATCTACTTTTGTGTTACAATTCAATCAATTGAATCACTTAAAAGCTTGTCACACGAGTCCCTATATGAACATGGCACCATTTCGAATTGTTTAATTTCCTCACTAAATTCTTCAGTAAATTTGTACCAACTCTGCACTGTTTCCAAGAACACCGAAAATGACTTGCAATACTTGAAGTTAATCAATCCATTGTGCCAATTCCTTTCAGTTGTCACTTCCAACAATTCGGATCAGCGTGATTGTGTCTTGTGCCACTTCAGCAATACACAATTGGAATATTAATAGAAAACAAAGGCGCTAAATGGAATTCAAACTACTTCAATGAACAACACTAAAATTGTTTTAAAATAAAAATCTGTTATTTACAAAAATTGAAAAAAAATAAGCACCTGTTCAATCAAATCCAATTCTGAATCAGTTTGAGTGAACTGCTTCACGAATTCAACAATCTATTTCATCAACCGTGCATCAAAACATATAATTCTCCAACAAATTGTTTGAATTAATTCACATTGTTCGTTCTGCTGTGTTGCTAATTGTTCACGCTTTAACTGTTAAATAAATTCACAATCAATTTCAAACCACCCTTTCAGTTCAATCCAATAGATGGCAAGAAACTAATTTCTCAAATTGAAAAATAAGATGTCCTTATAAAAAATTATTCATTACTTAATAATGAATTAAAAAATTTATTCATTCTTTAATATTGATATTGGACTGGAAAATAAAATGTCATTGATCTAGGTGCAAAAGTTGGAACTTCTTTTTTTATTATAAAGAAGTTAAAGTTTATTTTTATAAAATATTATTCATTCTTGAATATTAGTATTGGACATGTCATAAAGAAAGTGACCTAAACATATTTTTAATAATATTGAGATTTTAAGTATAATTAGAGACACTTCAATAGATCTAAGAACATAATTTATATTATTGTTGTGCTGGTCTAAAATATGAAATGGATCGTGATAAAAAAAATAGATGACTTTCTAAGTATGAATGAAAAAAATTACTTCATGCACTCCATCAATTGCTTCTTACACCCCATCGATTTTTCAAAAATCCCAATTTTATCCCTATCATTTTTATATGAAAGTAGTGGTGTAATGGCATTAATGGCGGACTGAGACAACTACGGTAGCGGCGGCTCGAGCAGGTGGTGATGCATTTCTTCTGTGACCTCTTGTGAATGAGTTTGTGTTGTTTGAGAGGTAAGAGAAGACGGTGCGGATAAGTTTACGGGTTTTTCGTGCAAAGAGGGGTTACAGGCTTCTAAATATCAGGGTCCAGAAAAGGCATACAGAATAGATATTCTGGAAGTCATTTGGGAGGTTCCATAATATATTTATTGTGTTATGGAATAGGTTTTCCGGAATGTTAAATTTGTATTTCGAAAAGAGGTTTCCGAAAGTAATTTGGAAGGGGTATGTGTTGTGTTTCGAAATGTGTATTTTATAAGTTTAATTTTCCATTTCAGAAAGGACTTTCCAAAAATCATTTAGGAGGGGTACATTTGGGAAGGGTGTGTTAGAGTTTCAGAATGTGTATTTTAGAAGTTTAATCTTCTATTTCGAAAGTAACTTTCCGAAAATCATTTGACAGGGGTGTGTGTTGTATTTCGAAACATGTATTCCGGAAGCTTAACATGAAAGAGCTTTTCAAAAAGAAATTATTGCATTCTAGAAAAAGTATTCGAAAGTCAGTTTTATATTAACTCAAAAGGACACTTTTATCCTTTTCTTCCATTGATAAAGTGCAAGAAAACATTTGTCATGGGTGAGGCTTCAAATATAGAAGCCCAGAGTTCTGAAACGTTATGTATTGTTTGATAATAATTTTAATACATTCAGACGGATCTATAGTTACATTGTTTAATTGCTAATGGTCCGAAATTCAATATTATATTCTGATTATATAATTCAAAAACTCTGTTGAAGTGTACAATTTCAAATAGAACTATGATTCAGAAGTGACTTCTAAATTACAAAATTTAAAAGTACTTTTTTTTCGGTAAAATAAAGCTTTCGAATTGTGTAATAGTTCAACCCACTTCCCTTCAACTCACCCGTGGTCTCCTCCATCACCACCTTGGAAAAAGAATGTGAAGTAATGGAAAAAGAACAACACCTACCACTTAACTTTTCTCCTAAATTATCAAAATTGTATCTCATCTTCCATACCCTATATGCATTTCTATAACTATCCACACTCCACAAATAATAAATAGTCCATGACACAAAGTTCACACACTTAGAAAAAAATTTAAAACAAATTATTTCTTTACTTTGTGTCATCACAATCCTCATCGTACCTTCACAACAATCACATTTACAAGTTTTCAATGCAGTAAAATTATTTGCATATATCATTCTTTTAAACAACTAGAGGTTCAATATCTAAATTTTGAAAACATACCAGTTGTAAATGGAGGATCCCAAAAATTTAGAAAAAAAAGGACTCAAATAATTAATACAAACAATTCATATATTACAGCATAGTTTATCTACAATCAAATTGGCCAAGTCCTTCATTTACAACTATGCTGAAATATATAAATTAGGATTATTGGGTCAAAGTAAACGTGGTGTGTCAAATTAGCAAAATGAATCAAAATAAATAAATAAATAAATAAAACATTGCTTGTTGTTATTTTATCCTTGTTGGTAAAAAAATTTAAGGTAATTGGAATTGGCCCAATTTGATTCATTTTGCTAATTGGCACACCACATTTACTTTGACCCAATAATTCTAATTAACTCTTCGTAAAATTTTTACTAATTAATTTATTTACAAATTAATTTATGAAGTTAAAATTTTATTTTTTCACTTATGTAATTATATTTTATTCACACTTTAGCTAATCTTTCACATATTTTTAAATTATTGTTTTAGCATAACTAAAGTTAAATTTCTATAAGTTACTCAATTTTACACTTAAGCAGAAAAAATTAAATTTTTCAAATTAAAAAAAACAGCAGAGAAATTTGATCATCAATATTTTTTTTTATAATGTAAGGTAAAACAGGCTGTAACATTAGATTATATAAGGGAAGTTAATCTTTTTGGAACTAGTTTTTCAGGAACTGGTTCATCACCTTTTTTAGTGTTTTTGATGATGATTTTTTGGATGTCCAATTCCGAAAGACTGGAAAGACTGTATGTATATATGCATATGTAAAAAGTTAAAACACTTCAAGTTCTCTATATTTACTTATTATTGTTGATAAAAAAAATGTATAACTTATAAAATAATATTAGCTATTCTATTCGGAATTAAAATTGTTGAAATTATATATATACGTATGTATGTATGATAATCTTAATTAAAAATATATTTTTCTAAAGAATCTTGGTCATGAAAGACTAGTTATTAATAGATTAAGTTGAAAAAACAGTTCGGAAAAGACTCTATGAAGAGGATACGTGTCTAAATTTCAACCGCGCATACATCTTCGTGTATTTCTGGTTGGTATTTGTATATCAACATTCAAATATCAGTACATAAATAATGGAACTTGTTTATGTGTATAGTTTCGGGACTAGTTTGAACTATAATATAAAAACAAGAAAAAAGAAAGTAATATAGGTTAAAATTAGTTTATATATAAATTAAAAATAAAAATTTAGAAAATTTATACACAAAATTTTATATAAATTAAATAAGCTAATTTTTTTTTTAAATGAGTTTAAGATAAGTTGATAACAAAAGTATTCACAAATTAAGATGCCGGTCAAACGAAGTTAATTTATAATGTTACTCATTCTTCCCTTCTTCCATAAAATTCCAATCTTTCACACTCTCAACGAGTATGCTTTGATGAATGGAGTTTTCTAGAAACCATAAAAAGTATGAGGGTATTCTTTGAGAGCATTCGTCCACAAGAATTGGTCTAAACCCTTTAAATAAGATTTCATGACTTAGTCTTATAAAAAATCTTAACATATTACGTCTTATTTAATAAACATTTGTTGTGATATTTATTTTCATAAATTTTAATTACACTTTTAAAAAAATTTAAATCAGTTATTTTTATATTCGATATAGATTATTTTTTACATTCTATATCGATTAAAGATTTGATATAAATATCATGTAAGAAGTGCAAATTTTTCTATATTTATTAATAGATCCCCTAAAACAATTAACAGTTTGTACAAAAAATATTCAATATTATAAAAAAAATATATTTTTACATCGGTTTAAAACTTCAACTGATCTAGAAATCTATATATAACATGAAGAAATTAATGTTATATGTATTGTTCAATCGATTCACATTTTAATCATATATTGTATTTTTTTTTTTAAAGTTGATTCTACTATATGTGTTCCTAAATTGTACTTGAAAATAGGAACTAGTCACAAATATATTTTCTCAGAAGAATACATTTTTCAGTATTCAATTAATAAATTTTTTTAGTATTCACATTTAAATGTAAAAGTTAATTCAAAACTAAATTAGGTATCATTACTAATCAAAAGTAAACTAATTTACTAATTAATATCTAAATATTACAATTAAATAATAAAATTTAAAATTGAAATAATATTTAATATTTATCTAATTCATACAAATATAAAATAAGTAGGTAAAACAAATGAAATAGTAGCATTTGGGACTATAACTCGACGAAAAATATGTCTGAAAATTTAAACAATTTAAAGGTAGCATTGTGACCAAAATACGTTTTCAAAAACAGCATGATATAACTAGTTATATGTAATAGTTGGTATAAGAGAGAATTACAGAAAAAAAGCAATTGGAGTAGAGGAAAAAAAAATAATGGCATAATCACAGAAAAAATGAAATGTTGGCAGAATATAATAATAAAATATAGCACATAGTAAAAAAGAATGAACACAAAAATGAATATGTCCTAATAAAGCAACATATTACATAAATTGTATCGATACAATATATTCCTATTACATTACACTGATTTGGTTAAGAATCAATGAAATTTATAATAGTGTATGACATCATAATTAAAAAATTGCTATCGTGTTATTTATTAGAATAGTATGCACAATACTTTTCTTGATAGCTACTTTTCTCTAACTTTATAGTATAAATATATGCTACTTTCCATTCAAACCTCACATACTGGATCAATCTGTGATCTATATAAGCTTTGGCTTTGTACCTTTTTCCTTTCAAAATAAAATGGCTTACTTTAAGAAGCTTATCTTAAACATGGTTATGGTGTTTGTGGTACTCTTCTCAATGAATCTGGCAGCAGCAAGGGTGCCCTCTTGGATGTCAGAATCTCATCACAAACCATGTAAGTAACATACCATTCCCACAACAAATTATTTGATCTTTTCAAGTTGAACTAATTAATGTTTCTGATGTTGCAATAAGTGCTTCAAGTTTCAACTATTTTTTCTTCATTCCTACAGTTCTTTTATTTGTATTTTTTTTTAGTTTAAATTGTGTTTAATTCAGTTTATCTATAATAATTTTGATTACTGACGAGTAAGTTTATTTTTTTTTGGGAAACATTAAGATGGACGCCTCCTTCTAAAAGCAGACGATCCACAGGGCCATAATTATTATGTTCATCATCCATGAGGAGTGAGAGGGACAGTGCAGTATTGGGTTTGAAGGAATGCAGAAGCATATATATATGTAGTGTAAATAATTAATTATAAGAAGAAAATTATTATATATATATATATATATATAAACCATATAAGTAGTAAATGTAATTTTCTCCTTAATTATATTGGCTTGGTTTGGAGTTTCAGTTTTGAGTGTCATTAGTTATATTAATAAATTAAATTTCACATTTAGTTTTCCAAAAATTATTTATAGTTTTTATCGTATAACATTCAATTATTACCATTTTCCTTTAACTTATCTTAAGTATACGTCTTTAACTTATTTGTTAAAATAAGTTAATTTAAAAAAATAAATACGAACATGTAAAGTGACTCACTTTTATAGTATAAAGAAAATATATATTTATTAATTACTAACAAACGATTTAATATAATTCGCATTATAAACAAATTTAAATTATAAATTTCCATTTAATTTGTACTTTTCAATATTTTCCATTTAATTGTATTGTAGTTATCAGTCTTTTATTTTACTTCAAAATTAGAAGATTATATAAAAATGGATATGATACGCACGTAACTAAATGAAAGTGAAAAAAACAAGACATTAAAACGGAAAAGAGATGGTTTTAGTTAAAGGAAAGAAATGTGATCGTGAAATTGTTTCTAATGATAAATGAATAAAAAGAATCCATCAAAGAAAATATCACAATTAGGAAGATTCTAAGTTGTGGCATATGGCTGGAAAGAGGATTGTCAAGATTCAATAGGTAAAATACGATCCATAATTTATGAACTTCTAAATAAGATAATTTATGAACTTCTAAATAAGAGGAGAAATATTTAATAAATTTTCTTTTATTAATTTAAAAGTTTCTTCATAATTAGCTTAACTACAACATCTCTTAGTAATCTTAACTGTATTAATCTTAATCCAACCCACATCATATATCTTTTAAATAACTTGAATAATTGTAAGATTAAAGTACTTATAAAAAAATCATTGATATTGTTCTTCATTATTTTTATAGAAGACTTACTTGATAAAGAAATATAACCTTTAATTATATTTATAGCTGCTTTCATATAAATGTTTTTGTTGAAATCTAGAATGATTCTTTTCCATGTCACACAAACATAAAAAAAAAGTAATAACAGTCAAGCAAACTTCTTTAATAAGAGGACTACCTTCAACTTTAATAAAGTGTATAAAATCAATAGAAGAACAAGAGAATTTGCATTAAAAAAAGCTTGCCTCAACCAAGACCAAATTTTAAGTGCTACGTAATATTCAAAAAATAAATGAAAAGTGCTTTCTTTACATTTTTTACACAAAGAACATATAGAGAATATAACCAAACTCCTTAATTGAACTTGTTTATCGATAGACATATAAATACGCAACAATTAAAAGAACAAAAGAAAATTAGTAAGGGGAATGAAGTATCCCTTGTTTGGTATCGTCTAATAGATAAACATGTATTGGTTGGACAAAATATAGGCCCTTTATGACAACTAAGTTATTAGCGATGTCACCAATGTTGGAAGGCCCAACTCTGTTAGAATTAAAAAACAATATGAAGAAGCGGTAATAAGTTATCTTTTGCCACTAAATGCATGCTTCAACATTGGGTAGGGTTCTCGTGAAACACTATTTGTCAAAGATATGGTGACAGTCATAAAGACAAGTTGGTGAGGGTAGACATGACTTAGTCATAGGATTAAACATGGAGGGCTTTTCTAAGACAAAGGTATAAAGGTGCTAAATGTAGAATAGTTTGATTTGGGTACCACAAGAATGTAGTGTTGGGTCACTTGTGTGAATAGAAAACGAGTAGGTTATGGCTTGGTTTTTAAAAGAAGTTGAAGAAGAAATTGAGATAATCTCCTAGAGAGAAAGTCTCGTGGGATGTTGATTTTTGAGTGGTATGAAAGATTTATCATTTAATATTTATTATATTTAGTCCAATTAATGAATGTCAAGTACAATCATATATTCAATATTAAATCAAATACTTATCTGGAACTGAAGATGATGCCATTGTAATCATTGATCAGAGAAGATTGAATTCCCCTTGATGTAATTGAGTAAGAACAAATCTTGAGAAAACACAACAAAGAAGAAAAGAGCATAGAAGGGTGTTTACGATATTAAACTAAGAGAATTAGGCAGCGTACAAAATACTGCTTTATTTTTCTCTTTAATAGGGTAGAGAAAAACTAATATCTGGTTAACCGTAGGGACCCTTCTTTATTAATATAATTAACATAGGACTAAGCCCACCTATTGTGAGCCTATCCATATCACATAATATTCACATCTCATAATCCATAATAATACTTTAATAAATCTGGATCAATTATTTTAATTTATGAATGTCCACAAGGATAGATTAATCCAACATTCTCCCACTTGGACAACATAAATTAAATCACAATAACAATCAATTATCCAGATCAATTAACAATATGTGGTCACAACAAAATGCCAAAGTATGTTCAATCACAAAGTATCTCATCATTGCAGAAAATCATACTCGAAGGAGTAATAACATCATACAGAAACAAAACACCTACATCACAATGACCTTCATGAATATGAAATATTTATACACATGTCCCAATCATCCGCCCCAGATGCTATATATAAGATCAAAACAATCTTACCACAATAACAATTTGAGACTGGGTCCAAAACGTCTCAAAATTATGTCATAACATT
>Ga0099824_1005122_pt1 | contig 18584 bp, 8 predicted proteins | sample SiratrowhiteBW_FD_76837 | JGI IMG/M metagenome (GOLD analysis project Ga0099824, IMG submission 76837) | Root nodule microbial communities of legume samples collected from California, USA - Siratro white BW | ecosystem: Host-associated > Plants > Roots > Nodule | place: USA: California... | reverse complement strand
GACCCTTTTTACGTATTCAGATCCTAGGGTTTGGTAACTGTCAGACTATAAGAGAAGAAATCCGGGTCTGAGATTGGAAAAGTATTAGTAGTCTTGATTTATACACTCATATTTTTTTGTTTTTATTAGCAAAATATATTTATAAACTGAGTACATGGCTGTTACAACTCTTTTAAACAACATGTAAATCAAGAATACATAAGTTTTTAACTCTCGTACATAACATATATAGATATATATATATATATATATATATATATATATATATATTCCTGTTTCTCTTTCACAAGAACATCCTCTTCCTACAAAAAATCATATAACTATTGGTAACTTATTACATTTCTACTTTCTCCTACAAATATATTATAGCAGGATTTGGTCTCCTTGTACTTTCCTTCATATACCCAACTTTTGATATCCCTGATTTTTCCTTACATATTATTCTTTATACTGATCATTTTTCATTATAAATTAACATATGCATGAATGTGTAAATAGTTTATGTCTTGATATGTCTAATTACAAATTATTGTATAGGATTATATATTTTTTAAAAGTTATATTAATTATATTTTTTTATGATTTTTATCAGCAAGAAACAATAATATAGTCGTTGAAAAATAAAATTAATTATAAAGAATAAAACAAAGATTTTGCAAAAGGAGTTTGCCCGATTCTAAATCATCAGACCGCATATGCTATGCATTTCATATACAAAGCTCATTAATGATCAACGATATAAAACTAGTTATACTCATTGATTTTGCACCATTTTCAAAATCATATATTAGAATATCTTTTTTAATCGGCCACATATTAAAATATTAATAGCAGAAACTTAGGTATTATAAAATACTTAAATCTCACATTGAATAATAGGAGATACTTAATGAAGTACTTGTATCTCAGTGCTTTGGAAATTACTATCCACTTCAAATAGTATACAGATGATATGATTTGAAAATGATACTAAATTTTACTTTAAAAGTTCAATATAATAATTTTATTGAGTCATCTTTTAAGAATATATTTAGTGAGATGGAGGTTAATGGCCTACATTAGATGGTGTGATGTTCTTAAAAATCAAAGGTGGAGGAGAGGGGGAGGTTAAGGAAGTCACGTGAAAGTGTGTGGAAGCTCACAGAGTCCAAGACCAGATGATTTTAACTTCAGATTTATTAAAACTTCAGATTTATTAAGAAACTTTGACACACAATCAACAAGGAGCTTTTCCAGCTTTTCCACTTGGTAGAATTTCATGAACATGACACTTTTCCAAGAGATGTAATGTTTCGTTTATTTCCTTCATTTATTATATATATAGTTCTCAAAGTGTTGGAGACTGTATATCTCACTCATTGGATGTGAGTATAAGGCGGTGTTAAGATGCTTAAGAATAGGATAAAAAGGGTGTTTGATAGATCAACGTCAAAGGGAATTTGTGGATGGCAGGAATATCCTACATGGGAAGTTTGTTGCTAAGGAGGAGGTTGAGGAAGAACAAAAATGAAATGCTAATTAGTGTTTACAGTAAATTATGAGAATATATATGACTTGGTGAGTTAAGATTCCTTCTTTATATGCTAAAAGAATTGGGGTTTTGTGATATGTGGATCATGTGGATAAGAAAGTTACTAACTCATTGTCACTGTTATTCAATTGAAGCTTGTATCATCATTTTAAACCAAAAAGGATTTTTGTCAACGGGATGAATATCACTTTTATTGTTTATTATGGTGCGGAGGACTTTTTTTTTTTAACGGTTATAAATATAATAAATAGGAACACTTAAGGAGTGTTCTAACCCTATTACAAACACAAGAAAGAAAACTTAATCACTACTCTCTCTTAAACCACCAAAAACATAGATTTAATAAACTACTAAGGGATCACTACTCCCACAAACTTAGGAATACACAAATCTCCCCAATAGTGGGGAGGACTTGGTACTTAGGTATAAAGATTTTGAGGTAGGAGAAGACAAGGTGGAGATACATATCTTGTAAGATGTGGATGACACACATTTGTGGGGCAAATGTCATTAGGAAATGTACTAACCATAAAAGCATGTTAAGGTTTTTAAAGTAGTACAACAACATGTTTAGAGACACAATGATCATTATAATATTTCATGTTTGGTGAATTTTTTTACGAATATTTTTGTGAAATTTATGAAAAGAATTTGCAAGAAACTCATTTAATGCTAACTTTTATGGACAATTTTTAGAAAAAGTCTCTTGAAAATAAAAAAATTCTAATATTGAATGATAGAAGTATAGACCTTTCAAAGTCATATTATTGAGATAATTTGTATAATATTATTATAGAGCTCGTGTTTATTACACTATAAGAAAAAGACTATTTAAAAATCAATATTTAGCTACCAAATAAAATGGTTGCTAATTGTGACTAAAATAGTTACCAAATTAGATTTTGATTGCTAAATAACTACAAAATAAAAGTAATGATTGAATTTAGTGACCAATTAAGTCAAATAATTGGTATCTAACATTAGCTACCAAAGTTTTAGTGTCCTATGTCATTATTTAGCAATCAAAATCTAATTTGGTAACTATTTTGGTCACAATTAGCAACTATTTCATTTGTTAGCTAAAATTTGGTCTCTAAACAACTTTTTTTTCTTGTAATGTTAATATAAACTTTTTATTGGATAAAAAAATTAAACAACTAAAAATCAGTCATCTTATATGTTTTTTTTTTTTCAAAACCAGACAAAACATTACTTCTCAGTATACCATCATTAAATAAAATTTACCCAAATACTCAAACCATTAGACATAGGCATACCTGACTCATCCTGTTATTCAATACCAAGTCCTTGGAAAATTTTGACAAGAAAGCTAGAATTTTTCAAAGATAATATACATGGACTCAAATTTCTTAAATATAGTTTGTATTTAAGCCTGGTAAAATATATGAATGGAAATTTTAATTATATATATATATATATATATATATATATATAAATTAAGAAATATTTAATCATTTTAATTATATTAATTTTTTCTTCTAATAATTAGTTGAGTAAATGATGATTTGATTTCTTCTTCTCCTTTTTCATTATATAAAATAATATTTTAAAGCTATACAAATTAGACAATAAGATATCTATAATTCTGAATAATAAGTATAGTGTGTGCTTAATTTTGTTTATGATTTGTGTGTTTTAGACTTTATACATAATTGTGTTTCTCTTCTCAATTGTGATTTGTGGTTCTTGTTTGTAATGGGATTTCTGTTTGTGTTCATAGTCTTTGTTTTTAACTCTAATGTGATTCTTATTTGTGTTACAATTTCGTGGTTGTGCTTATGGTTTCAATTCTCATATGTGATTATGATTTGTGTTTTTGATTTTGTTCATACACGTTGTTCTTACTCATGTTTGCAGTTTTGCTCATGCACATGATTTTTGTTTTTTGCTAACAACTTCAACCTAGTTTGTTTCATTTTCACATTAATTCTCTTTGTTTCATTGGGACTATGTTGTTTAACTAATATGACAACTTCAGATAAACACAATTTTGTTTACATTTTCAATGACAAGAATTATACAACTTGAAAATTTCAATTCAAAACTTATGTCAAAGGGAAAGGATTATGGGATCATCTAGATGGGCTTTCCAAGCCACTGACAAAACAAATAGTCTTTGATTCATGGGAAGTAAAATATTCTTATATCATCTCTTCAATTCTCAGTAATATTCAATGATCAATACTTTACACTCTTTCTCAATTACTTAACAAATATTGGATTCTTTTTTCAACAAATTTATAGCTAGAACAGTACAACCAAGCTCTTTTAGTTTGAGCTAGAAATAGCCAATTACAAACAAGGTTATTTGTCCATTCAAGAGCTTTATTTTGATTTTTCTTTTGTATTTTTAGACAAATCAATCTGTTAAAGTATTTGTTGCCTTTGAATGTCCAAGATGTCTACAACACTAGTAAGCGAGATAAATTTCCCATAAAATTTAGTAGGAGTTTTAGGCTATTAGAGGTGGTTTGCTAAATAGGAATCATGTTCCTTCTTTGGATACATGTGTTGAACTTCTTAGGGGAGAATAATGTTTACTTATCCAAGGATCTATGTCTCATGATATTGCCTTTCTGAAATCTGTGAAAGTTGCATATGTTATCCAAAGTAAAGGTAAAGGTCATGATACGCATCAAGTCCAATGTTTTTCCTTCAAATAGTTTGGACATGTTACTTGTAATTGTAGTACAAAGTTTTGTCATTACTACAAACAATAGGGTCATCATACCTCTAAATGCCTCATACTTCCTTCACAAAAATTACAACTATTAGATAAAAGTTTAACAAACTCTTTATTTAAATTCAATTATATGCTTAAACAATAAAGCGTTAAAATATAATCTTTATAATTAGGTCTTATCAGATGCAAGTGTCTTGTTTAGCCTAAAAGATGCAAGTAGTATGGATTAAATCCATTAGTAGCTAAACCAAGTCGCACATTTCGAGGGTATGAGGAAAATGTTTTCCATGCTTCAAAATCTCTTAGATGTCTTAAGATGTCTTCATTTGTACTTTTCAATACATGACATCGGATATATGCTTAGCTACTTTAAAAGACATAAGCATCCTCTATAAGCATGACTTCAAAGGAAAATATCTTAAAATCTTTGTAGGAATTTTTTTTTTGTTTATTACCTGTTGCACAACCAATTCTGTCCCCTTTTTTTTCTTCAATCTAGATGTTTTACATTTCTTAAAAGAATCCATATATGTGTCTTCTCCTAAGTACAACATGCAATAATTCGAACAAGCAAAAATTTGGGTGTAATTAAGACTAAGCTTGTTAATGGTTTTCTTCACCTCATAAAACAAAAGTGAAATTTTAGCATGTTCAAAAGCATATGCTAACAACTATGTATCATGGACATTGCCTTGTCACTTATTTTGCATAGGCATATGATCTGATATAACTTGATCAAGAAAGAAAGTTTAAAATATCTATCATACCCTTCATATAAACTCTCTTGACCATCTTGCATTAACTCAACAAAATCTTCAATATCATCATTCATAGTATGGCTTGACTCTACACTCATTTCTCTATCATCCATCACGACATTGCTATATTGATGATACCCAAATGCATCATTAGCCATGTCACGCCTCAGATTATTAGCAAGAATTCTTTCATTATCTTTTTGCAGCATTAAAATTGTTTCATTTGTCACATTTGCCTCTATTCTCTCCTCATGTGGAAGTCACACTTTATATCCAATTGAAAAATGTTTAATAATCAATTGATCATGCATTACTTTACGACACTGTCATTTGTTAAAGTTGTATTTCTAACATGGGCATATTATCTTTCCCCTCACACCATAATTAGCAAATGCAAAGTAAAAATATTTATGCAAATCTTTCCTATATTCATGTGTATCTCTAGGCATATTTATCCATTGGAATGTGGGTCTGTTCAAGCCAAGATAATTGACACATCATTTCAAGAGAACAATAGCATATATATCAATAATTTTATTGTGTCGCATTAAAAATTGGGTTATATTTAGATAGAACAATAATTGTCAAAACTATATTTTGACGTTAGCTAATTAGTTTAACAAAAATTAGTTAGTTGAAACTGATTAAATATCTATATGTATAATGATTACTTGTGTATAAGATGGGTTCTCTTGTGAATTCAATTGTAGAAGTCTTTCTATTTATTCCAGAAATTGTCACTTATTACGCTCTTCAAGTTAATTCGATAGTTTGTGGAATTTTATTACTTGAGTTATTATAAATGACCTCTACATCTCTCTCTAACAACCGTTCATGTTTTTCTTTGATTTAATTTTTCACTTTTTTTCTACCATAGATCTCTTTAGATGGTTATGTGTTTTGCTAAAATTCAATATTTTTCTATCATTCTTTTTTCTCTTCTTCACTGTTACCAAAAAACAATTTTTCTGCTACAATTATGATAATAAAGTTTCATAACCCACTTGTATACAATAACAAAATACAGTAAAAATAAAAAATGGACAATATAAACAAGAGAGAAACCAGAGAGACTAGAGGAACCGGAGAGACCCGAGGCACTGAACCCACGAAATGCACAGTAATTTCAGCAAAAATGCACTACAGTTCTAGAACGAAGATGCATCAATTGATAATAATTTATTCACAAAAGTAAACAACACACTAAGAGTTAGTCATAGAAGTGATCTAGGGCATAAGAAATGGGGAAAGTGAAAATCAATTTTTAAAACCAAATAGGGTAAAAGGAAAACGAGTATACCAAATAGGACACAAGTAGAAGGAATATTGGTTGAGAGATGTAGATCTGTACAAGAGTTAGAAATGATTTACAAGGAAAAGTCCCTGTACAAGCAACAAAACGTGATTTGTCTCTAAATGAAACCCTACGTTTTTATGAACGTGAAGTGTGTAAAAAAGATTTCAACGAAATTTCTCACATGTTGGAGTTTCTTAAAAAAATTAAAATAATAAACACTTTACTATATTTTATTAATCACCTAAGCATTAGCAATTTTGTTGCCATAGCACCCGACATAGACTCATTCATTGATCCTAACACAAGGTAATTGCATTTGTCCATTTCCTGCATTGTTCCATCCGCACCTGCAACACATTTCACACACAAAACTCTCGGACAACACATTTCACACACAAAACTCTCGGACAATAACATGTTAATTCTGTCAAGGATCATATATTATACAACCCACTAATAAATTTGAGTTATCATTCCTATCACCTAATTGCCCCTTATAACTAAGTTGCCCATATCTCATTCAACCATACCTAAGGTCCTATCAACCCAAGATTTTTAAGCATGTTAGTGGGTCAAAGCACCAATCAGAGAATGAAAATCTCAGTTTTTCATATTTTGCACCAATGAAAGTCCACGTATTAACTTGAGTTACCGCGAGCACCTCAACCATATTGTATTTCCAATTCTTAAGTATCACATCATTTCTCTGTTTCTAGAGATTTTGTATAAACTCAACCAAATCATTCTCTACACGACATTATGTTTCTTACCCAACCTAGCCCATTCATAACCTAACCAGTGTTTTGCGTCGTTATTATTGTGCATTTTGCATGCCAACCCATTTATCACACATTTGCTAAATGCTACTGGTTTCCTTACATAACAAAAAATAAATGATTAACACTTTTATCGCATAAGTTACAAAAGATATAGTTAACATTATTAATTGGGATCCCTCTCTTGTGTAACTTGTCATGGGATGGTATTCTATTATGCAATATCCTCCATGCACACAGCTCGACAGTAAGGTGATCTCGACAGTAGGGTGATCATCAGACATTCACAAATTTTCAAGGGTCTCCTTAGTCTCCCTACCACAATTCTATTATACACCTCACTTACTTTATATTCATTGTTATTAGCCCCACTACAAACCCATTGATTATGTCTATCTAATCTTGGAACACAACTCCGAATACTTTACATGAACTCTTCAAGCATTGGCTTTTCCCACTCAAACCCGCTCATTCTCCAATTCATATTCCACTCCCAAACTTTCTCATTCCATGCCTCCATATTTGCTACCTTCGTCCCTTTTTGTTCTAAGTTTGTTTAAAGTCATATTTTAAAATCATTTCTCCAACCTAAAAATCTTCTCAAAAAAGTATGTCACTCTTTTTACCAACCTATCATTTAATATTATCATTAAACTATTTTCTATTTTTCCCTTTTTATATATATTTTTCAAATCTCTCCACCATCTAAACTTACTTGATTTATCATAATCATTATTCAAGACCCTTCATTATCCATACGTTGATATAATAATATCACGGCCACAATCCCGTGTCTTTCTTTTCGTAATCTCCATTTTCATTTTATTTAAGATAATCTTTTTTGTAATTCCCGCAAATTTTGAGGCATCTTTTATCCGTATATTCTTCCTATATTTAGTTTTATCTTATAAGGGACATTGATTTTTCTTCAATATTAAAGAAATTAATAATAAAAGCATAGTTAATTTTTCAAATAACCAACAGTAATTTTCAAACAATTCAATTTTACAAGACTTTAATTAATGTTTTTTCAGCTAGTTTTGTTCACTAAATAATTCCACTGTGTATATGTAAAAAGGATTTGAATTGTCTTTTCAAGTGTTTACAATTTCTACCATAAAAAAAAAAAGTTTATTCTATAACAAAAAAAAATATATCAAAAGCATAAGTTTCTGAAGAATGAAGATAAGGAAGTGCATATCCCAATCACGCAAAGAATTCAGATCCAAAGGAAACGTTGAACTCCAGTTATGGCAAGTATCTATCAACCCAACTAGATAATATAGAATGATAAAAAGAGAAACAAACAGTACAAATTTTCAATCTTAAATTTTGCAGTACGTTTAAGATGATTTATCAAAACTTTTGTTCATGAATACTTTTTATTGTGAAATTTGATTGACTAAAATTTAAAACTTTATTTAAAAAGATTGTGTTAAATATTTTTTAATGATCTTAATTTTTTTTAAATATTTATATTTTATTTTAATATTCAAGATAATATTTACTATTGTTTTAACTATATTTTTACTTTTATTCATAATTATTATATGAAGAAGAAATAAAATGGATAAAACTAGAAATCTCATAATCATTTTATTAGCACGAAAATATACTTTTTTTATTTTATTTTTGCTACAAAAACCTTAAATTTCGCTTAAAATGAGAAAGTAAACATTATTCATTTGAAAATAAATTCGGGATGATTTTTTGGTTAGAAATTTAATGATTATGAATTTGAAAGTTTATATATATATATGTGTGTGTTTTTGTGTGTGTATACAAACATATACTCCTTCGTTTTAATATTTAATTAATTCACTTTTTAAGGTTAATAATAATTAAAATAAATAAAAGTATTATTATTATTATTAATCTAAAAGTGTGGGACTAAATAATAATTAAAAGATTAAAATATAGTTTGGCTGTATAAAATATATTTTTTTTAACTCTTATAACAATTTATTAATTTTAATTCTAAAGAATCATAAAAATGTGTTTTCAGTTTTAAATGTTAAAAATAGAAATTTGAAAATTGCAAAATATGTTTTTTCATACCAAGATACAATTTTTAAGTACAATGATAAAAAATTTGCTCATCTTTACACAATAACTTTATTTTTGTGTTTGGAGTTTTTAACTTTTATACAGACTTTTACTAAACAAATTCTAGAAGATAGAAAACTATTGCAACTAGAAGTAATAAAATTTTGTTAAATATAACGTCATACATATCGTCACTTCATGGTTATAATTAAAAGATTATTTTCTAATTATTGACGAATCAAAACCTGAGGCACCGAGATCATTTAAATTTTAGTTAATGTACTAAAAGAACAAAAAAAATGTACTGAAAATAAATTTTGTCAAAACTCTATTCATTAAAAATGAAAACATGTCAAATAAAAAATTGTCAAAAAAATTCACGGTGATAATTAAGGATTTACTCAAGTAAAATAATTGAAAGATCAATTACTTTTTATTATTATACTAAAAACAAAAAAAGATACTTTTTTTATGAAGAATATATTTTTTCAAAATATCATGAAACCACCAAAAATTTTCTTTCCTCCCTTTTTTTATTACATTAACCAAATAAAAAAAAATATTTGTTTGTTCTTTTTCTTTCCACCATCTCGAATGATTGTATCTTGAAGTACATATAGATATGGTAAATGAAATTTGGAATGTAGTAGTACAATTTTAGCGAAAGAAATATAGAGAACAAAGATGCTTCATTGGGATGTGTGCGAGTTCTGAAGTTTTTGTCGTGAACGCACTTCTTTGTCGTAGGCGTGCGCATGCTCTTTGTTGTGTCGGCTCATTCTAATCTAATTTACGTATTGCTTAAGCATTTCACCATATTCCTCTTTTAGTACACTTCGAGTGCCCACAAAACAACAAACACATGTTCATGTCTCGAGTTAACTGAAATAATTAAATTCACTCTAATACAATAAAACTATTTTTAAGCAAGCTTTTTTTAGAGGGTTTCACCATTAATTTTATACAAAATTTTCATTAAAGAACAATATATTAAAATTTATTAAAATTTTAAACTAGGAGAGATATTAATATACCCAAGACTAGAAGAGAAATGAAGTAAGTAAACTTTAAAAGAATCCAACTAAATAAAAAAAATACTTTATTTAAAAGTAATACAAAATATTTTAATGTACAAAAAAGAGATCTAGGAGTTTCTTATGATGGAATAAAAAAAAATATATAAGAATGTGCAACTCATGAAAGTTGTCACTTTGATAAGACAATATGAGAGTTTCACTACGAAGGAGGGTAAAGTGGATAATTATATGTTTCGAACAATCCAAATTCTTCTAAATGATATTGGAGATATGGATAACACCTTTTCTAAAGCCTAAATCAAACTAAAATTTTTTGAAAAGCATGATTAAAGTTTGTAAGTGCAATTACTAAAGAAGTTCAAGATTTGAAACCTTGTTTCGGAAGAGTTTTTTGAGATTCTGAAATTTTTTAAAAAAAAAAAATATTATATACATATATATATATATATATATTATAAGAAAAAGATTATTTAGAATTAATTTAGCTACTAAATAAAATAGTTGTTAATTATAATCAAAATAGTCACCAAATTAGATTTTAATTGTTAAATACTATAAAATAAAAATAATAATTGATTTTAGGTCAAGATAATTAGCATCTAACATTAGTTATCAAAATTTTAGTGACTTATACATTAAATTCTAAATTAGTATTAGATACAAGACATATATAAAGTATTCAAGAATGTAAAGAAATATTCTAGCTTCTCTTATATAAAAAAGATTTGGGATGTTATAGATACAAGACACTACTAACTTCTTCATTAGTTCAAGAATTCCAAATCTAATTAAGAAAACATTCTTAAAAATTAAAATCTATTTTTAGAAAAGAAATAAGAAGGAGCCTCATGCATGAGATGTCTTTTGTTAAAACAAAGTTTATGGGATGTCTTTTGTTAAATCAAAGTTTAACAAATATCATTTAATTTTGATTATGTATTTAATAACAAAGTATAAAATATGACTTTATAAATATCAAATCTCAACAAATCCAAGTGATTGGTCTTGAAAAAAGAAAACACGTAACATCTTACTTATATAACTTCATCTGATAAGAACACACAATAGATAAATGTGGTCTGAAGCATTTTGTGGTACATGCTGAATACTTATAAATGTTTATTGTATGCTTGTAGAGAATGTTCACCTCTTTGTTTCTTACACGAGGATCTTACAATGAAATATCTACATCAAAGATTTCTTTTAAAGAATGTGTCTAAAGTTGTTCCACACCAATCAATCATCAATCACTCAAAAGAAAAGAAAGAAAAAAGCTTTCTAGAAAGCCTTGACTTGGTCAGACTCTGGGCAGAGATGAAGGCAAACGAAGAAATGTCTCCGTACCACCTCGATTGTGCATACATAGTGTAGAATAAATGAATGACATAATATTAATGTCCTCGCTGTCACAATGACTTTTGCCTTGTTTATGTGCACTTAAAAATGCACTTAGAAAAAGATGACTTTTTTCTTTCCTCTACAAATTCACTCCTTCAAATCTACGAACATCGCTTGGTCCAAACATATATAAATCCATCTTACTCAATAGTAAATCATTTAAAACAAATAAAATTTAAAATAAATAATCATGTCACTCCAAATTAAAAATGGTAAACACAATAAAATATAAAACAATGATTTTATATAAATTATTTTTCTTCTTTTATTTTTTATTTGTTAAACATTAAGTTTGATTTTTTTTTATTGAGTTTTAATATCCAATAAGTGGACTCCATCAAATTCGGCTAAGGCACAATTTTAAGATGTCTTCCATTACTATTATGTGATCCAAGGTTTCCGTACGAAGATATTTAATATCAATAGGTCTTAAATAAATTTATATAAAAAAAATTAATATATCACTTTTAACAAAATCTTAAAACAATAAATATATGATTTATTTCTTTTATATATTATTTATTTTATTCATTTATATTTAATATAAAACTTTTAAAATAATTCACCAACAATAATTAAGGTCTCTCTTCTCCCTTCTCACAACTTTAAATCCATTGTGTCTTAAAATTTAATTTTTCACACTACAAATGAATAAATAAGCAAATAAATAAAATAAAGTAATATTCACTTATTTGTTTGGACAGATTTACTTGTCATTTTATTTTCTATTTTACCACGGTGAAAACTTCAAAGCTCTAGTGATTAGTGTTTCAGCGTTTCTCGTAAACAAAAGGTTTCAGCGTCATTTTTTAAAAATGATTTATTTATTAATATCATGTAACCTGTTGATTATATTGTCAAATATCTTTTTTAGAACAGCTGCTATAATGTTTAAGTTTAAATAAATTTAGTCTATATTTGTTTAGGAAAAATTAACATGACACTTGAAAATCTTAATTAAACTAGTATCTTTCAGCATTGTATCCACTATGACAAGACAATTCAAATAACTTTAATTATTTGTTTGTTTACAAAAGTAAGGTACTGTAATCAATGAGTTCCAATTTTTAAATCCCTGCCACTGTTTAGAGAGCCAGAACGAGCTTTATTAGCAGGGGTAAAATCAGAAGGTAAATAGGTGAAAAACAGAAAGAAAAGAAGTCAGTGATGAAGAAATAGAGAAGCGATAATATATATTAGTAGTTCTTAGTTAAAATTTATTTTTAACTTATTAATGGATAATTGACGTTAAATAAGATTATTTGTAATAAAAAAAATCTATATTTTGATGGTGAATATAAAAACATCTCTATAAATCATAATTTTCTTCAATTTGGTGAACCTAATTTGTCTTTCAACCAGTCTACATAAGTGTTATCTGATTATTGGAAACTAGGTCTCTAAATATTTATTTGTTTGGCAAATATAAATGTGTGAGAAACCATTAATTTAAATCTTGAATGAGTCCCATAGATCTTTTTAATAAATAAAAAATAATATGGTTCCTGAATATATACAAAATGAAGAACTATGTTAATATTATATATTAGTAATAAAAATAATTTTAAATTCAGTATCGAAGGAATTCTTAAAATTAATTAAATGATAAAATGATATTAAAAAAAGTTTTGATAGCATAATGTAATTGTCGATTTTTTTTAGACTAGATACTAATTAGATTTTATTTTTCATGAAGACCAAATTGTTAACAATGATTTTGTTAAAATGACATTCAAGAAAAAAGCATTTCCAAAAGAGAAAAACCGAGCAAAGTTCTTTGTGCAGTCTTCTGCATGCATGCATTATAAAGACCGTGGGTGCAGTGTACTGTTAATTTTACCACTGTCATCATCCTTTAGTCATCTTTTTGTTAGCCAAGTCAAATCTCTGTGCCTATTTCTTTGCCACAAAACATTGTTGCAATTGCACTTGATCCAATATTCAGACATGTCTCTCAGAATACACAAAGAAAAAAGTGTTTGTTCCTTTATATAAGTGATACCTTGTAGGAAAGCAAAACTTTCATTTAATTACAGAAAAATGAAAAGAAGATAAGCTAAAAACATATATTTATTTTTCTTCAATTCAATTTTCAAAACTTTTACGTACATTTTTCAACTTTCTATCTACCTAAATAAGAAGAAAGGAAAAAACTATAAAGCATCTCACTTATTATCATTATTTCCTGCATTTTTAAAATACGCTTAAGGGTAGTATGCCATATCATGATTATAAATATTTTTCTCAATTTAGTTTCCTATTTGTTTATGTAGAAAATCTTTTAAACAAGTGGACTATGTTCATACCAAGATAATGAAGAGAGTTCAAGCACTTTTGAATATAAACCATAAAAAAATTAGTTACATAGATGCTTCTTTATTGATCCATTGTCTCACAAATTTCTTACAAGCTCATGCAAATAAATAATGTAAAGTTTTTCTATAAACCTACATAACTTTACCTTTAACTTTACAACCTCATCCATTTTCGGAATTTTCAGAAAATATGGGGTGCAGGACGAAGTAACAGAGGTGCAGGAAGAAGACGTCCATTCCAAAATAGACATATGTGTCGGCCCAATATGTGGATTCATGACATGTATTGGTCCAATGCAGGTCAATATCTGTGTCTTGAATTGCATACCAATGTAAATGAGTTGAACTACTTTGTTTGCTTAATTTGTTTTTAACTTGAGTAAAAAAATTAATAATTAGATTTGATTATTTGAACTATTTACATTTAATTCTGTCGAATTTGATAATAAAAAATCATGAATAACTCATTTATTCAATTGATGATTTTGATTTCATTAACCTTTATTATTTCCATTCTTATTTTAGAAATATGTAGAACTTTGTTGCATTTATTTAAATTAATGATCTACAATGTTTCATTCTAGATATCATAAGTTGAGTACATATATCTATATATAGATCACAATATAATGTTCGATTTATTTATTTTTTGCTAAATACTGATTTATAATATTAAAAAATCATGAACAAAATAGATACGAATAATTAAAGAATCCAAACTCAAACTTTATTTTTTTCGAAAGTGAACTCAAGGTTAAATTATATTTGTTAAAATGAATGAGTAAAATTTCAACTACTACTTTTCTATTTACAAAGCAAACTTAAACTTAATATAAGAAGTAAACCAAAGATGATTATATAATATTCTTAAGACATAAATCTATTTTTAGTTTTTAAATTTACAATTGACCTTTTAGTTATATAATTAAGAAAAGACTTCTTATAATCATTGACTAAAATTTCTTATGCATAAATATTTAAAAGGAAAATAAACGTATCATTAGATATTTGATAATAAAAATATAAAATATGAATAACTTATAATTATTTGTTCTAGACAAAATTTTTAAACAATTTTTAGGAAAGATGAATTAAAAAACATTTTTTAAATAAAAAAACTGTAAAAATATCAATTCTAAATTTGAAGGACGGAATCAAACTTATTTTATAACTTTTGAGAGACTAAAAATGTATTTAATTTTTTATATTATCTTTCTACTTGTGGGAGTGAGACCGTGTAAAAAAGTTTGGTAGGTGTTAATCAACCATCACCTCTATCCATTTATTATTGGGCGGCGATAAGATGGCTCCCATTAAATAAAAGATATTTACTTGATAATTTACATAATAATATTTAATTAAATTTGTTCAATTTTTAAACTTAAAATTATATTATTGTATTTTTACTTGTATTTTCTCAACTGTATTTTTTTTTTTTTTGTTGTGCGAAAAAATTGAGATCATTATTTTTTTAATAAATAAATTTATTACTTTTAATATTTTTAATACAAATATAAATATACACTTAGGAGAGAAAAATGCAATTAAAAAATATTGTAAAATATGTATTGATGTGTATATGGTTTTTATTATACATAAATGAAATAACTCAAATGACATTGTAGGGGTGAACAAGTGGCGTTTAAATGGCATTTAAAACATTTTTACCACTCTATTAATTTTAATAGCGATTTTTATTGTCCATATAGATATTACAAAATTTGCAATATTCTATTCAACTAACTGCTTGAAATCTTCTTCATTAATTTTAGGATAAATGACCAATTACAAACATGAATATGTAGATTCTAACAATTTAGTTTATTAAAAAAAAAAAAAAAACTGACTTTATTTAAATAGGTAAGAAGTGCAATAGTTATACTCTTTTAAGTTTAGTGAATTAAAATATAATTTGAGGAATTAATTTGAATAAAACAATATCATTTCATTATTAAATTATAATATATAAGAATTAATTCTTATTTTATACATATTCAAATGCCGAATTAGATTTTTTTTTAAAGACCACAAGAAAGTGTCTCATACACTGACCTAGTAATTAATTATTTATCAATAATTTTATGAATTAATTTAATTAACCATTATAATCTTCGACAATAAAAATAATATTCCACTCCATAAAATAACATGCAAAAATAATCCACTCCTTCAAAAAATTATAATGCCTGCACAAGATCACCACACAAATTCCCCCAAAATCTGAACATCCTTGAAAGTTGTACAACATTAAAGGGATTCAAGACCTTTGGTAAAATGAGCAATGAAAGTTTCCTTTTCTTGTTTGCTCAACACCAAATAATCTCAACTCCTCCATTCCCATCCCTACTTTCAGAAATGCAAAATGCCCCAGTTTTCCCTATAGATGTCATATCCACCTTCTTAGGTCTTCCCCATCCAAAATCAACACTATACACCTCAAATCTTGGTGACCCTGCAGTTGTATATATTCTATGATCCCTCCCAATTCTCATCATTGTAGACAAAGTCACTGCCTCACTCAACACTCCGTCCTCCAACTTCTTCAAAGTTTCATTCATCCCTTCAAGAGCATTCATGAAACCATCATCTCCCAAAAACTTCTTTGTCCATCCATAATCTTATGACCAACAATGCAATTTCCAAAATATGTGGAGGGAACAGGTGGCTCCAACCGCGACCTACAGTCCACACTGAACGAAAAGGCCACTCCTTCTGTCTTAGGTTGTTCTGCCTTGACCAAACACTGCAACACATAAGCACATGTAACAGAAAATGTTGACACGTGTGCATTCTCTTTGAGCTTAGGTTTTGCATGTCGCTTTAGTTGTTGGATGTGTGAAGAGGTTAACTCAAACGACCCTCTAACTGATTCGTTTAACGTTGCATTTCCACCTCCCAGATCCCACACCTTCATGCTCCTGTTGTTTGGTCCACCAATGTTCAACCAAGTCTGCACATACATTGATCCCATTCCCGTGGCGTCTTTTATCATGGACCTGTCATAGAATGGCGTGAGGTGTTTTGGCAATGACAAAAGTGAAGATTCCGTGAGGTTGTTGGAGCAAACATAGGCCCAAGCTTTGAGGAACAAAGTTGAGGCTTTTCCATCCATGGCTGCATGGTGTGTGGCGATTCCAATGGAAAAGCCAGAGCCAGGGAAAAGGGTAACTTGAAGGGCCATGAGAGATGCTTGTTCATGGGAAGTGGCCAAGTGGGGTATCAGAGGATGGCGTTGAGAAGCCTCACAGGTGTTGGAACAAAGCGTGGTGAAATTATCAGTGGTGGACTCAGCTACAGTGAAGGAAACAGCATTGCCAGGGACGTAGTTGATGATGGGGTGGGGAGAGTCTTGGGGCCAAGTGATGGAGCCAGCAAGAGGGAGGAAGTGTTGGAGTGTGAGGGAAAGAGAGTGTTTGAGATTGGGAAGAATGGTGTCAAAGAATGAGATGGTAGGGTTGGGAAGTTGATAGAAGAAAAGACGTTCAACTGGGGGGCTCCTTAGCCATAGTAGGTCAAAGAATGTGAGAGGCAAAGATGTTATTGGGGTGGAGGAATTGGTGGTTGCTCCCTTTGATGGTGCCACAGTGCAAACTTGGAGAACTTTCACACCTTCTACTTGATCCTCCATGGCTAAGAACTTGATCCTCAATTGGCATGATCATATTCTATATATAAACTTTGGATCTGTTGAAAGTTCCAAAGCGTGAAGCATTTTTTTTAATTTTTAAATGAGCAGCGTGGTCAACGAGGAGCAATTATTTATTAAACTTTGGAGCCGATCCAAAACCCACGTAGTGTTTTAGATCACCTCACATGGAATCTGTGGATATTATATTTGCTTTTATATTTATCTATTGAGCATGTGTTGCATTACATAATTTAGGTGTGGACAGACTAATTTGACTAAGTGTGGATACTGTGCAAGCAACATTTGGTTAGAAGTCCAATTTAAATATAATAATAAATTGCTTTATATATTATACTTGAATGTAGAAATTATCTAGGAGATTGAGCTATGGTGCTTAAATCCTAACATAACATTTGTGGTTGCTAAAATTTAAGGGTGAGTTTCTATTTCTGTTTACAAAAACTTTTCCCTTTTTAAAGTGGGATTAAATGAGGTTTTTGAACGGCTTCTGACAGTGAAAGAAGGTTGAATAGGATGGAGAGTGAAGAAGATGAAATACATCTTTTCAATTGTTTATTTGTTTTTTATGACATTTGGAATAATTTAAAAAACAAATGTATTTTGAACGAGAAATTGATTGCTGAGAACACTAAAATTCTTTAGAAAACAGGTAAAATCAGAATGTGAGAAGGAAATCATACTGACTAATGATGGAATGTTTGTTAAAGATATCTAAGTGATTAAAAAAATACATAGCGAATTTCTTTTCTCTTAAGATTTTTATATTTTTTTTTCTAGATAGTTTTTATCTAAATCCTAAATCCAATTCAATAATTTTGTGTTATTATTAATCTTTCTTTTTAAGATTATTAATTTTTTCAGAATTATGATTGGACTTGTTTTTCAGTATATTTGGATTATTAATGCTCATTATCTGTTAGTGTCTTTGTTGTGGGTCAGACCCATTCTAAAAAGACCTTAATTTAACAGAGAAATTTGTGTCATCAAATGCATTATAAAATTGACAAAAAAAAATTGTTTATATGGGCTAAGTCGATACAAAGAAAATTATTTTTCAAAATAAATAAATAAAT
>Ga0099824_1005120_pt1 | contig 18595 bp, 6 predicted proteins | sample SiratrowhiteBW_FD_76837 | JGI IMG/M metagenome (GOLD analysis project Ga0099824, IMG submission 76837) | Root nodule microbial communities of legume samples collected from California, USA - Siratro white BW | ecosystem: Host-associated > Plants > Roots > Nodule | place: USA: California... | reverse complement strand
TTTTTTTTTTTTTAAATTAACTTATTTATTTATTTTGTTAATTTTTATTAAAAATTTAATATTTTTAATTAAAAAAAAAAAAAAAAAAAAACATAACGAAACATTTAACATGGTACACACATCACAACTCTATGAATAGTGTGTCGATCATTGCTAAGGTGTGTTCATAATCAGTTATCACAAATCACAGATTCATTTCAAAATGGTTTGAAATTAAACAAAGAACCACACATATATCTTCGAAATATATTGAAAGAAAACTAAATACCATTACTCACTAACCTTTTTCATTTGGTAGTCAAAATGAAAAAACCTTACACTTCAGAAAACCAGATTTTGTGTTCCTCACTTAACCTTTTCTCTTTTGAATTTCAAGTAAAACCCGGAGTTCCCCCAAACACTTCAGTATGGATTATCTTTTATATATGATTATAGAACACCATATCTTTTATATATGATTATAGAACACCATAGTGAAGCGTTCAAGGGAACTCTAGGGAAAACCTGAAGTATATATATGTCTTTGTCATCTGCTTCATCAAAATCTTCTACTTCTTGGTTTGGAAACGTTTGCCAAGTTGTTATATTTATAGTGGCATTCTCTTGTCACCAAAACATATCATCAGCAGCATCAACCATGCACTTAACCTAGAAAGTGGTCAAGTGGGAATCATAATGTGTAACAGTCTCTATTTTCTTTTTCTTTTGTTAATCTTTACAGTTGAATCATATATCAGTCATCAATTTTTCATTTCTGGAATCTGGCACCTGGCATGCAAATAATGTGGTGATATCCTACGTAAGAAGATGTTATGATGATATATATACATACATATATAGATATATATACATACACATATATATAATATGAACTATAGGTCATACTTTGTTGTTGCCATCTGAATTTGATAAAATATATATGAAGCATGAATGCAAACGCTCTTAATGCTGTTACTGATGCTTAGGAATGAGTTTATTAAGAGAATAAGCTGGACAACATTTGATTCTATAATGAAAGAATTGGAGTATTTGTTCATTTGAAAGTGGTCGAAGGGGATGGGTCAGAAAACAACTATAAAAGCTATATGACAAGATACCATGGCCATTGGCAAGCACTTTCAATTTATTCTCTTCCCATCTTTCCCACAATTGTGACCACATTCAACAACAATAGGTAATTAGTTATGTGAAACTCGAAGAATCAGATAAATTTTATCTTAAATTACAATTGATTGGATACTTTTTTTTTATTAATTTAGTTTGATATATTAAAAATGTAATTAATTTTTGTATTTAATAATTAACAAAATTTTATGATTATTTAATTCATTTCATAAATATAGTATTTTAAAAATTTAAATTTAAATTTAAATTCGTATTTTCTAATTTTTTTCAAAAAATTAATTTTTAAAACAAATATAAAAATATATTTTTGAATTTTTAAAAAAATTAAAAAGGCATTATGAAAATTAGTTGGATTAACTTTGATCTATATATTGACACTAAAATATTGTAACAAATTAGTTGTGAAGTAGTATTGTCTGCTTTATATTGAAAACTATTAGAATTGATATAACCAATTTTATGTTGACGTTATCTAATTTGTAATATTTTTTTAATGACTAAAATATTTGTGTTGGTAGAAGTTTACGCTAAATTCTTTAAAAAAATTATTTAATAGATACTAAAGTTTTTAACATTTTTATAGGTATAAAAATAGTAGCATCATATGATGTTTGGAACTGACTTTAATTCTGTAAACAACAATTGTTTTTGCCTTCTACTTGCAATATCTAGGTACTCCTGTCCATCCAATTGATCAGTGTGTTGATTATATCACTTAACTTTTGTTTCTACTTAGCCATATTTCCAAAGACCTCTATATTCCATAATTTTACATATTTTCATCATTTTCATCTTCTCCTTTACGAAATATAGTTCTCTTCCTTCAACCAAATAACCCTCCCAAAAATCTTTGGCCACCTCCTTGAACCTTTCACCGAAAGCCATGCATTTAGAATCCTAAAGGATTTGGGTCCTTAGTCACATTTGAATCTTTGATAAACTTGATCTTTTCTACCATACTTTAATGTCACAAATACAACTTGTTATATGTTTATTAGAAATAAAAAAGTTTAATAATATATAAAGAAATAAAATCTATAAATTTATTATCTTAAAATTTTGAATTGAAGATAATGTCTTGATCTCTTATATTTATTTATTTATGATTCATTAATATTAAAATCTCTAATAATATTTTTCATTCGAAGACCTAATAATCTTTATTATATATTGTTCATCTTGATCAGTCTTATTTTAGGTGAGAGTTAGATCTAGAATTGAAATTCTAATAATCTTTTTTTTTGAGTGTGAGTTCCTTTGACATTGATATACTTTCTCTCAAGCAATAGTAAAAAAATATTTCTATTATTATTTTATTACCATAGGACATGCTTAACTAGTGTTGTTAGGAAGACTTTTGTTACAAGACATTACCAAATCTAAAACTTTTCACATACTCATGATGTCATTCCACATTTGTCATTTATGTAAAAGTTGTGAGACTATTTGCATTAGCGTTAATTAGGATCGATTTATATTAAAATACAATATAACTAAATATTATTGATATTATATAGTCTATTATTTTATTTACTTTCTTGTTTAGCTTGTAATGTGTTTGTTATATATACAACATTCTCTCTCTATATATATATATATACATATATATATATATATATTTAATTCAATGAATTATTTTATGTATTTCTCTCTTTAATAAGTGATTTTTCTGCCTTCATCCTAATGATTTTCTTTTTTATTTTCTTCCATGGATGTCATGGATAAAAACTATAATGTATCACGGTCAACTGCTTCTAGTGGTATGATTTATGTTTATTCTAGATGTAAGTCCTTTTTCGAATAATTTAATTTTCTCTCCTATTTATGTTTTTTTAAAGGTAAATGGGTCATTGCTTCAGGTGTCCGTACTCATATTTCTCATTCATCATCATAATGTTTTTAATCTTACAAATATGTGTCACTCTTCTTTTATCCAATCCCCAATCAATTTGTTCATGTACTAGCGATAGTAGCATTGTTCAACTTCTCCTACATTGGTGCTTTATAATATTTTTTTATGTACCTCAATTCAATTCTAATTTGCAATTTTGTCTATACGTTATTAGTGCATAGCTATTTGTCAATAATCTTTTTTTAAAAAATTAATGTTTTATCTACGAGGTGCTTCACTCTATGAAAATTGATAGTGATAATCTTATTGAAGGATTTTAGGTGTTGCCTCCAATAGTTTAGTTTTTCCACATAATAATTATAATTTTTGTTTTCATTAATATTGGTACAATTAAGACTACTAATTCTTGTCATAACTCTTCTATTTGACATTCTGTATTTGGTCATGTCTCTTGTAAAGTCCTTTGACTTTTAAGTAACTATATTCCTTTTAATATTACACCTCATATTTTTGTTTTCAATTTTCAAATTTATCTTCTTGTTAAATTTAGAAGATTAGTCTTCATTTTATTCAACAATGTGTCTCAATCATTATTTAATATAACATTGTGACATTTGTAGTCATTTCACTTGTATATTCTTTCTTACACACAATATTAGTGTTATAAAACATTTTTCTAATTGGTTAGAGCTCTTTTTGAGACCAAGGTTAGTAGTTTTAAATATGACAATGTAAAAAGGTTTGCTCTAACTAAATTTTTAGCAGAACAAGGCACTATACATGAATATGACTATGAATGTGACTATTATAATTTTTCAATCAAAGTTGCCAACCCAATTATGGGGGGACTGGGTTTCTATTGCTACCTTTCTAATTCATAGGATTACTTTCTCGGTACTACAACAAAAATCACCAGGTTGGATATGAATCTAAATCTGATTACCAATCATTAGAGATTTTTAAATGTTCGACTTATGTAACAACTTTTAGTTTCTCTAGAAACAAAATTACTCTTCATGTCATTTTATCTATTTTTGTTGATTATCTTAGAGACTATAAGGTATACAAATTGTATAACCTAGAGATCAAATACTGTTCTATTTCAAGGATTTTTTTTTTTTTGTGAAATCATTTTCCTTTCAAGAAAAATGACTTCTAGAGATTCTTGCTCATTTATTGATTATAATGTAAGTCCTTTTTCCATCACTAATAATTTACTTTTAAGTAATTTTGTTGTTCATTATTCCATCACTAGAATACACAAGATCCTTTTGTTTGGATATGTATGCTCTAACACCTCACACCTTTATCTCTTTCATAAGCCTCTAAACAACAGTTCTGAAAGTTCTCATTAACATTACTGCGACATGGTTTTATATGATCTAAAATTGATTACTATTTGTTCACTCATGATTTTGATTCTTCATTGGTTATTTTGTTGGCCTATATGTAGATGACATTATCCTAGTAGACCTTGATTCTTCTTAACAACTTAAAAATGATATTAAGTCCCTTGTTTAAACTAAAGATCATTGGTTCTCTTAAATATTTCTTAGGCTTGGAAATTATCATATCTAACAAGGGAATTTCCTTGAGTAAGAGAGAATATATTTATCTTTGCTTGATGAAATTGGTTTCTTATGAAACAAACTAGTTACAATACTTATGGACCACAATTGTAAATATAGTCTCAATGATGGTGATTTTATTGAAGACCCCTTTATGTATAGAAGCTTATTTGGAAGACTTATGTACTTGATTACTTTTAGGCCAGACATTACCTTTGTAGTTCACAAGTTAATTTAGTACATGAAGAATCCATTAACTACACATTTAGTTGCAGTCCATCAAATACTATATTTGAAGTCCGCTCTATCTCAAGGTCTCTTTTCCCAACAATAAATGTTATCTTTCAACATATGTTAATGCAAATCATGGTAGTTGTTTAGATATCAAGAGATCAACCACTAACTTTTTGTATTTTCCTTGGTGATATTATGATTTTTTGAAAGTGTACTAAACAAGATATTGTGTCCAAATCTTTGACAAAATCAAAATATCGTGCCTTAGTGGGCAATGAAGTGGTTTGATTGTAATGATTATTTAAACATTTTGAAGCTTCAATTGACATAAATATGCTCTTTTGTGATAACAAATTTGTCATGGACCTGACTTCTAACCCTTCCCATAATGAAAGAGACAAGCCTAAGATTTTTATTGTCATTCTAATTAATGTCAAAATCGAGCATCAAATAACTGACATATTCACAAGTGTTTTTTTCTGTTACTTCCTTCCATCATTTCATTGGCAACAAAGGTTTATAAAGCTATGAATGATGAAAGGATGAAAAGGTTTATACAAGGATTAAAGCTGCAACAATTTACAATTTACATGGTGAGAGGCACCTAAGGATAAAATAATCTAATACCATGTAATACCATATATCAAGAATAATAGAGAATAATTCACTTTTATTATTTCTCATCTCATGTTAAATATATATACATAAATGACAAGGTAATCTTAGAATCCTACTGTTATTAATAAAACATTATCTCTAAAATTATGAGATTTACAATATAAAATAAAAATAAAATATATAGAATTAAAGTTTCAATAATATGACAGAATTAAAACTAATAAATTGAATATCGGAAATTTTTTAAAATAACTCAACACTTCCCTCAAGCTATAATTCTTTAAAAGTTATTTCTATTTAGTCTCAAATACATGAATTTCGTAAGATGAACCAGTCTTCACTTGTCTTTCTAGTCCGGATTCTGAACATGTTCATTTTATAGGTATTTTTTTCCATTCGATCGATAGGCTAATGCACATTCTGTAGTTCTCCTCTAACATGAGGCATGTCTGCAATTTCATTAAAATAATAAAAAAAAAACAATTGGTACACACCTATATGAAGACAAAGATGTAACAATGAAGACCACAATTTTATACAATAACAAACATTGAAACACAGAAACTAGAGGTTCAGTGAGCAATAATGAAAACTGTAATTAAAAGTTTATACATCAATGAAGACTTCATTATTGTATAAAGTGACCTTCATTCTTATGTAAATCTAATTCGATCTTTATTGCTGTATAAACAAATTGGGAATTATATAATCAATTAGTTTGTTTTCTTTTTCAGTTCGATTTGTTAGTATGTTTGATATTATATGTTTTCTTTTAAATAAACCATGGACATTTGATTCAAATAAATAATTTTATATATTTATCTTTTTGATAGTGTAACAACGATATCTATAATAAATTTGGACGTAAAACTTTACTCGAAATGCTAGGTTGAATTTCTTTTATCAATACACATGACTTCTTTTTCAGAAAAATTAACAATTTTTTTTATGTTAATGACCCTAAAATTTGAATACTAGTATTATGAGTTTGGACCAGCCCTGATTCGCCCGGAAAGGTCTGCTTTTGTTCATTGACTAGAGTATCTGGAAATAAAGCAAACGAGTTAACCTGGACGCAAAGTTGGACAATAGCAAATTTAATCGAATGAGAATACTATCAAGAAAGCCAAGATTGTATGCATTCATGCTATATTCTGCATTCTTTATGCTACGTATTTTTTTTTTTTCAAGCTTTTTTGTGATGCACCAATGTAAAGTTCTAAATGGAATCTCATACATGAAAAGTCTGTGATGTTCAAATTCGAAATCACGAAATATAGGATGCGACAGGGATGCAACTCAAATAACAAGAGTTAACTTAATTATTAATTTATGGTACTTTCAAAGTAAGCTTTTTATTTATTTATTTATTTTATTTTTTTAAAGCTACTCTTCTACAATTAAAATATTTATTATTTATTTAAAATAATTGAAATTTAATAAATCGAAAATCATCCTATTCCAAAGTCCTTGAGAATATTCTTTTCCATTTTACAAGTTAATTAAGAACATAACAAGAGCATTTACAATTTATGCAAAGATAATACATATTTGTTTGAGTGAGATAAATCAACTGGATTTAATTAATTATGGGATATGGAAATATATTATGAATCGAGGAAAAATATGATTCATGACATGCATTTTGAGAAAAGAATAATACTTCAGATATTATGAGAATAATTGAGAAGATTCGAGTTATCATGTAAAAAAACAATATTAAAAAGACACTTAATCGAAGAAATCTACTTCAAGATATGTTTAAGAGAGTTCGACAAACTAAAGAGAAGATTAGTATGAAGAAAATGAATTTATGATATCGGTTAAGAAATTATTGAAAGAACAACATTACAATAAAAAAATTATTTAAAGACCAATATTTAGTTACCAAAAGAAATGGTTGTTAATTGTGATTAAAATAGTAACTAAATTAAATTTTGGTTATTAAATAACTATAAAATAGAAGTAATGATTGAATTTAATGACTAATTAAGTCAAATAATTGGTATCTAACATTAGCTACCAAAGTTTTAGTGACCTATGTCTTTAGATTCTAAATTGGTATCTAATTAAGTTAGAGACTAATTTATAATCTAATAGTATAGGTCACTAAAACATTGATAGCTAATGTTAGATACCAATTATTTGACTTAATTAGTCACTAAATTCAATCATTACTTATATTTTGTAGTTATTTAGCAACTAAAATTTAATTTAGTGACTATTTTGGTCACAATTAGTAATCATTTCATTTGTTAGCTAAAAATTAGTCTCTAAACTACCTTTTTCTTATAGTGCGAGTTCTAGGTTGGTTAGTTACAAGGACATTTCGTGATACACATCAAATACAATCAAACTAACTTTGAGTAAAAAGTGAAAGTTATTAAAAATTTATATTTTTATAGTTTAAACTATCATGTAAGCATTATATATATATATATATATATATATATATCATGTAAGCATTATATATATGACATGGTCACAGAATTGGCTTAAGATTCAAAAATATATAAAGTGAAGGTTTTAAGTTTAAAAAAATTAACAATAATATATTATTATAAATAAAAAAAATATAATTTTAAAACTATACATAAAAATATTTTTTAATTATAAATTTAAAATATTTTAACTAATAGTTAAGTTTATATTTATATTATAAGTATTATTTAATGAATAATAGATTAAAATTTATCTAAATAAAAAATAATATTTTTATATTTGATAAAAATTTAAATAATCAAGGAATCCTAAAGGTTAAAGTTTTCTATTTTTCTATTTCTTTTAGTTACTTTATTCTATTTGTGATTTATTTCTACCTTCTTTTTTCTTATTCTTTCCGTTAGCTTTTTCCTTTATCTGATTTTTTTATTTATTTCTTTTTTTATCTAATTCTTTCAGTTATCTTTTTATTTTATCTTATTCTTACACTTATCTTCTTATTTTATCTAACTTTTTGACTTCTTTTCTTTGTCTATTTGACTCTTCACAGTTCTTATATATTATTTTTTTTTAATTTGAGTGCTTGATTGTTATTAGATCATTATCTAATTTCAAATTTATTTTATCATTTTTATACTGTGTATCTATGCGTTTATTTCTATTTGAGTGCTTGGAATGGTAGATTGAGAAATTGGGGGTTTGTATTGGCTTTTCCTCATTTTTATTCAACAATCATATTGATAAATTGATCTCAAAATCATTTTATCTTTTATTATTGTTTAATTAATCTCAAAATAATTTGTGCAGATTTAAAAAAAAGCATTAAAAATTTAGAATTTATAAATTAAATTTTAACACTTACCAAAGGACAAATCGAAAGAGAAAGGAAGGAAATTTGAGACTTCAAGACAAGATATTATGATAAAGTTCATTTTCTTGGCAATCACATTTTATTTTTTTTAACTTAGTCTCGTTTTATATATTTTATTAATAATTGATAAATAATTATTATGTGAGAATAATTAGTGATTTTGTTAGAATATATTAACAAATGATAAATAATTATCCATGTGAGGAGTATTTGCGATTTTGTAACTATTATGTTATGACTTGATTACTACAAAAAAAAAAGCTATTTAGAGACCAATATTTAGCTACCAAATAAAATGGTTGCTAATTGTGATCAAAGTAGTCACAAAATTAGAATCTAATAGTATAGGTCACTAAACCTTTGGTAGCTAATGTTATATACTAATTATTTGACTTAGTTGGTCACTAAATTCAATCATTACTTTTATTTTGTAGTTATTTAGCAACTAAAATCTAATTTGGTGACTATTTTGGTCACAATTAATAACCATTTTATTTGATAGCTAAATATTGGTCTCTAAACAACATTTTGTTTATAGTGATTCTATATACTCCATATATAGAGTAACTTTCTTTTCAGCAAGATGAATAAGAAGGAAGAGAATATTTTCACTCTCATATCTTTTATTCCTGATTTTTGTTCATCTTTTTATTTTCATAATATGGTATCACTACTTCTCTAACCAAGAAAGCTTTGATGTGTCAACTGAACAAAAATATTGTAGTTGCTCATGGTTCCTCTGTCTCCTCAAGTGGTGGCTCACATGGCCATTATGGTTTCTACAACAGAAATTCTCAGAATTATCAAGTCAAGAGATGGACCAAGGAAGACAAGTATTACAATAGTAATAAATGCACATATTGTGATAGAAGATGTCACACAATTGATGTGTCATCGTTTAAATGATTTTCCACCAAACTACAAAAGGATAGAATCCTCTGTTAATAATACATCTTCATTCAAAACTGCAAATGAGAGTGAGACACTTACAAACCAAGAGGATCTCAGCAGTATTCTAGCTTTAGTTTGACCAAAGAGCAATATAACTCTCTCATGTCTCTTCTTCAACAATCCCAGTTAGCTGTAACCCCTAGCACTAAACATCATGCAGATCACATTCCCAATGTATCCACATGTATCATCTGCAATCTAAGATCACTACTAAGGTCTGTCCTTTGGATCTTAGATTGCAGATGATATCCGTGGATGCATTGAGAATGTGATGTGTATGATGTTAAGTGCTAGGGGTTGCAACTAATTGAGATTGCTGAAGAAGATTCATGAGAGAGTTATATTGTTCTTTGGTCAAACTAAAGATATAAAACTGTTGAGATTTCACTTGTTTTGTAAGTGCCTCACTCTCATTTGCAGTTTTGATTGCAGTGACATTTTAACTGTTATCAGAGGATTGTCTTATTTTGTAGTTTGTAGTTTGGTAGAAACCATGTAAACGATGACATATTTATAAGTTATATTCAGTATTATATAGATTATAAATTTTAATTTTATATAAAAATATACAAATATGTCAATTAAAATATATGAATCATATTATTCTAAACTTAAAAAAGAAAGAGAAGAAATAAATTTTTTATTAAATCACAAAAAGAAGTTATTGATAAATTTATAAGAATAAACAAAAAAAATAAATTAAAAAATAGAAGTGAATACTCTTTGAATAAAGAAAATAATAACATAAATATAAGTAAAAACAACAATAAACTATAAGAAACTAACAATAATTATAATAAAAATATCATAATTTTAATAAATTATTTTATTAATTTAAAAACAACCTTTTGTTTTTAAATTTGTTTTAATTCCTTTAAAACCTTGAACCGTCGCTTCAAGGTAAACATGGACACTTATAGAGGAGAATGTATTTGCAAAATTTACTTTTTCGGTAAGTGGGATGACATTAGCAGGAATTGCGCAATTTATTTCTTATCCATTTTCTTCATTTACTTAAGGTTTTCCCTTTTCCTTTAAATTTTTCCCACTTATTCTTATATATTTATGATGTAAAATATAATTCATTTCGAAAATCTTCTTTTACAATGTATATTTAGATGAATTGTTTTATAGCTTGAATTATGAGATGTATAAATTCATATTGCGTGTTTCGTAATTTAGTTTTGGTCGAACATGATTCGTTAAAAAAAATGAAAAATCACAAAAAAACAAATAAATAAAACAAAGAGTCACACTTGATTGATAGAATGATCTCTCAATAACGAGATGGACAAAAGAATATAAGACTGAAAGGTGAACGAAGAGTATAGTAAAAGCATTACAGAAAAGAAACACAGTTGAAGCACAAGTTAGAAAAAGAAATAACTGAAGAAGAAAAGAAGCTCAACAAATAAGAAGAGAGCAAAAAAAAGAAAAACTCACCAGAAAAGAAGTATAATAATCCATAATAAGAAAAGAAAGAATCATTGTCAAATGCTTTTGAAACTTAATATTGTTTGAAGTGATTTGCTTTATAAATGCTATTAATATCATTTTAATAATCTAATTACTTTGTTTTTGTTATTTATAATATTTTAATAATTCGAATGTTTTGCTTTTAAAATGTATCTGCTAACAACTTTAGTGTTTTTTAATAATATTTTCGGAATGCTTTGGTTTTTCGATGCTTTTGCTCATGCTTTGCTTTTGAAATGAATATCTTGCATTTACTTTATTAATATTATTTTAATAATCTGAAACCGAATGCATCATACCTAATTTTGATTACACTTACAACTCACGGTAACATTTTTTTTATCTTTTTATTTTTTTTACTTCTAGTTTTTCTTTTCATTTTTCTATGCAAAGTCAATTATTGTTTAATGATTCTTTTGTTTTGTTTTTTCTTTTGAAAAAAATTACATTTAAAATATATAATTATTCTTTTATTTGTTTACTTTTATTATTTATTACTTCTTTTATACAAAATTAGTTATTGTTTAAGTATTCTGTTTATTTTTTTTAAATTCAATTTAAATTAGTATATAATTTTTATTATATTTTTTAATTTCTTTAGTTTTTTTTCTATCAAATGAGTTTTTTAAGGATTCTGTTTATTTTATTTTTTAGAAAAATAATTAATTATTAGAGACGTTTTTCAATTTTTTTAGAAAAAAGAATTAATTATTGGAGACGTTTTTCAAGAAGGGAAAATAAAGAAGAGAGTTAGTGATTATAGACATTTATAAATGCATATGTACTGTTTAGCATTAATTTGCTAAGAAGCTCTTTATTTGTCTAATGTTAAAATTTTTTGTTATGAAAAAAATTTAAAACCTCACTTATTATGAAGTTAGTGTATCTTATTTAAAAAAATAGTTTGATATAAGGTTAAATAAGAGAAATTGGGTTGTACTTGAAAAGAAAAATATAGTTTGATATAATGTTGTAGTTTGGTAAATATTATCACCACATGAAGAAAATCAAAGGTAAGATGATTTTGTAAGTTTATTGAGATTCCAAATAAAGCTAATGATACTTTTGGAATAAAATCCTCTTGCAGATTGATACCATGAAAATTAGAGTTTCAAAAAGATGAAGAAAAGAATGAAAGCTCCTGTCTAGAGAAGAGTAACATAAGAGAAGAGGAAGCTCTTCACATAAACAAGAATCGGAGTGCATTATGAGAAAAGAATGCAGAAGGCAACGAAGGTAAGAGGAACCTTTTTCTTATTTTTATTCTGAAAAACTTAAACTTTAAAAATAACAAAACCATTATTTATAGGTTTTCTAAGAAACCCTTAACAAAATACCCGAAACTGGTGTAAACCTGGTGTATGTTCATCATTCAAAGGCTACAATCAATTGAAAATTTTTTCAATTTATGATTTTGGTAAATACATCTGAGGATCATATAGGTAGTAGAAGAGATTCGCTAGTAATTTTTCACACACAACATGATAGTCTATGTCAATGTGATTTGTGAGTTCGTGAAAATTGGGATTGTGAGCTAGGCGACGAGCTGACTGATTATCGCAATAGAGGACGACAGGAGGAGTGGTTTGGATACGAAGATCTTGGAAAACGTAGTTGATCCACTATAACTCACAAGCAGTAGTAGTAAGGGCTCTATACTCTGTCTCAAAGGAAGACCTCGAAATAGTAGATTGCTTCTTTGATTTCCATGAAATCAAAGAAGAGCTTAGGAATACCTTGATGTAGATCCTCTTGTGTTAGGACAAGATGCCCAGTTAGAGTCACTAAATGCCTTTATTTGAACTTCAGAGTCAGTTGCAAAGAACAATCCTTGTGCTGGATTGGCCTTAATGTGGCTCAAGATATGTTGAACAACTTAGTGATGGTGAACTGTAGGTTCTTGTAAGAATTGAATGAGAAGGTGAACATCATAACTTATTTCTAATTGTGTATTGGTGAGATATTCTATAGGAATCAGGATTAGGTAGCTTATCTACAACTTCAAAAAGAATTTTATTAGTAGACATAAAAAGTGTATAACAAGGCTTACTTGTAAGCATTCCAGTTTCTATCAAAATGTCAAGGGCATATTTCCTTTGACATAAATGTATTCCCTTCTTGATCTAGCCACCTCTTGGCCTAGGAAATATTTGAACTTTCTAAAGTCTTTGATCTTGAAGGAGTTGTTCAAAAGACGTTTAATTCTTTCTATCTCAGATAAAGAACTTAATATGTGTAACATGATCAGTGTCACCAGTGTCAAGAATCCAATAAACCTTACCCTTGGTTTTTGTTTCTGAAGTAGGAGGCTCACTAATATACATTTGGATCTGATTAATGTTATCATCCAAGGATTTTGATGTATTAAGAAGTTGTACAAGTCTTTGTATTTGGTCTGCAGTAAAATGATTCTTATCCTGTCTCTCTTTGAGTAAGTTGTAAAGAGTCATTCTTTATATTCAGATTACAAACCATTTTTTGATTAATATTAAATTGTTCCATCTTCTGTTTGTACCATGTTGAGTATCCATGTTTAGAGTAGCATTCATTCACAGTATGATTTGTTTTATGACATTAAGAACATTGTTTACCCTGGTTGCTTGATCTTCCTATGCCTTTGCTTTTACGATGTCAATTATTTTCTCTGCCTTGACCATGCCAATTATTTCTTCTACCTTGCGATTTTCCATGAAATCTATCGTGTGATTTCTAATAATTTTATTCTTGTTGTTTCCAATTGGCTTGTTTTTTAGCAGAGTTTTAGAGAACCTTTGTTTCAACAAGAGGACCAGTGAGTTGTCTTTCTTGTTAAATCACCAAAGCAAAAAATCTATTTATGTCGGGTAGAGATTCCATGAGAAGTATTTGATTTCTAACAGTATTATAGATGTCAACAAGGCCTTTTAAAAATCACATAACATGCTCTGATTCTATATTGGATAGAGATGTTGAATAAGGTACAGGTGCAAGGAATTTTACATGTACAACTCGGTATGGGTCTTTGAGATTCCAATTCCTCTAAAAGAATTTTCAAATTTATAAAAAATTGTGTAACATTTCTTTCTTCTTGTATAACAGAGTGCACTTCTTGTAGTAAGTCTAAAATACAAAAATATTCACCTTTTGAGAATCTTTCTCTCAAGTCTTCCCAAAGACAAAATCAATGTAGACAACACTCTCAGTAGTTCAAGGTGTTAGAGTTCTTGTAATCCATAAAAGAACCTTGACATTACATTTTTCCCAAGCTTCAAAGGTCAAATCATTATTACTCGGTTTAGAGATGTTTCCATTAATGAATTTCAATTTGTTCTTGAATAAAAGGATCACTTTCATATTTATGCTCCATGTATGATAATTGGTTTCATTGAGGAGGTGGAGAAACAAAAATAAATCATAGATTCTCCCTAAAATACACATAATAGGGGTTGGTTGGAATTAGACATTGATATATTGTTTCTAATATAGGAGGCTCCATAGGTTCTTGAAAAGATTAACCGAGAAACTAAAAGAAAGAAACAAGAACAATAGTATAGAGCAGGTCATAAATTGCTTTGATACCATCTTGAAGATTGATACCCATAAAAATTAAGATTCTGAAAAGAGGAAGAAAAGAGTGAAAGCTCCTTTCTAGAGAAAAGCAACAGAAGAAGAGAGGAAGTTTTTCACACAAACAAGAAAGGGAATGCACCATGAGAAGAAAAAGGAGAAGACAACCCGTAAGAAAAAATTTTTCTTATTTCTTTATGAAAAACTTAAATTTTACAAATAACAAACCTATTTATAGGTTTTGTAAGAAAACCCTTAACAAAATAGTCAAAACTTGTGTAAACTAGTTCTCTCAACAAATCCTCCCTCTAGTCTATAACATTTTCTTTATGAGATATTTTAGAGGATAATTATTTTATAAAGAACTTTATAGTTTTTTAACAAAATATGTTTTTCGATAAATTATTTTAAACAAATTAAAATTTTAGAAATTTATAGAAGTAATTTGAAAATTTAAAACTAGATAATTTAAAATTTTATTTAGAAAAGTAAAGATTCAAAATTTTTTATTCTTTCTCGTCTATCAAATTCATGTTTTTATTCGTATTATCTCTTGGCTTCAATCTTAGTTAGGATATTGCTAGTTCAATATCTATTGCAATGCTATCGACTTAGTTAAGATTACTATGTTAGTTGAAGTTTATTTATTTTTTCTTAAAAATTCGATCGTGATTAGTTAAAATTTTTGTTATTAATAATGACAGTATGGTTCAACTAATATTAAACATGCTTTGTTTTTTAACAAACATATACTATTTTAAGTTAATATTAGTTATAATTATTTTTTATCACATATGAGAATATAAGTCATGATTATTTCTTAATTAATGTTTATTATTATTTTCTAGACCAACATTATTTTTTTCTAATTTTTTAATTCACATTTATCTGAATTACTTTTGTGGTTAATATTGCAAAGCTATTTTTTAAGTTAATGTTTGTCAGAATTTTTTGAATCCACCATATTATTTCAGTTGAGGTATCTAATAATTATTTTTTTGTCAATATCTAGCAGGTCGAAGGAATGAATACTTTTTGTGTTTGGTGGTAGTTAAAACACTCAACCTAAAGATGAAAATTAAAATTTATTAGATTTTAACTACCCTATCTAATATAGATATTTTAAAAATTAAATAATTTAAATTTAATATATTTAAATATTTTTAAAATTGTAAAATTCAGTGTTCAAACTTAACGTAATAGATCTAAAACCATAATTTAGACGAAATTTGTAGTCCATTTTATAAGACATTTCATAATTTTTATGAAGCATTAAATTTTATTTTCTTGGTTTGTCCAAATTAAATATTATAAATATGATTTTTTTTATGATAAATAACGCGAAGAGAATTTTAAAAGTTATTAATAATGAGGATAAATTGGGTATCTTGGTAAAATTGTTTCGAAAATTCAATAAAGTAAAAAAAAAAAAACAAATTTATTTAATTGGTTTGAGTGGCTATGGTAGAAGTGTCTTATATTAAGGACCAGAGGGAAGATATTTGCCGAAAAAAAAAGAAGAAATTTAATTTTACTAGTATTTATTAAGTTTTAATGCGATTTTAGTTCCATTTGAATTGAAATGCGAGTTTTTAATCCCTAATAAATAACTACAACTACGTAACTTGTGATAATTCTGATACATGTTTTATTCTTAATTGAAATACGTAGATACGAGATACCTAATTAAGGGTGCAAACCTTTTCTCTTCATTTAATTTAACAAGCTATATATACATTTTAATTAATAATGAGAAGTGTTAAAAATATACTAAATACTATTATACTTAACAGGGGCATTAAATCCTGTTCAACTAAAATGCAAGTGAGATTCATTTATCATACATCTCTCTTTTCTGAGCCTGAAAGGTTACTATTCTTACAAGAGAATTCTGTAATTCATGTTAATTATTTTGTCCTTTTCCTTAACAACAAATAACTTCTTATATGTTATATATTTACGTCAAAATTCTTAATTATGCGGCGAAAGTGAATATTTTCAGCTCAATATTGACACACATTATAATCACTAGCGGAAAAATCCAAATGTTATGAGTTGGCATTTCATTCATATTATCTTATTTTATTTTATTAAATGTGGATAGTCGTAGTATGAAATATATGAAAGCTGAGGAATGGAGTTATTTTAAGAATGAAAAAACGAATAACAAATGAAGTTATTTTAGGAATGAAAAAACGAAGAGCAAGAAAGTATTGGAATTCGCACAAATTAAAAAATGAGTGTATATTACAAATAAAATATAGGAAAACTAATTTAAATCATAAAATCTAAACTCTAACACTAATTTCGTTTCCAGATTCTAAAACAACATTAAATTATACATAAAAATAATCTTTTTGAATGCATATTTCAATTTATATAGAGCTTATGTTTGTGTTGCAATCATTTCAAAATATTAATTTATTTCCACACATATATAAGTCGAATTGAATTTAATCTTTGTTTATTAATTTATTTATAACTTTAATTCTTACTAGTTAAAACTAAATAATTCTTACAGTATTTTGGCTTAATGTGGTCTATATTTAACGATAAAGTATATCTTTGAATTAAACTTTTCTCAAATTAGTATCATATCAAACAAATTGTGGAAAGTTCTTTCTTAACAAGTCATGTTTTGACTCAAGGTGATTCTATAATGACAACTTGAATGAAAAATATTCTTCCATTTTAATGTAATTCTTCCAACAGGAACAAACACTCCAATCCTTAGAAATCAAAATCATGGAATATCTATCAGTGAAAGATACCCATTGGTCAGTCTAACAATCCACATAAAAAACAGAATATCAAACCATTGTCTACTTCATTTATATCAGGACGTTTCCATAATACAAATTATCACTTTTCTTTTAAAAAAAATTAATTAATGACTTCCTCATTTGATCTTGGCGTCTATGCTCATAACTAATTTTCAACAAAAGAACTTGTTTTTTTTTAGGGTTTAGAGTGATATCTTGATTCTCAAAATTGGCTTAGACATTTTGATTTTTGAAAAGCGTAAGTCTTGTGGCCTTCCACGTATTCGAATATGGCAAACTCAAAATATGAAGTTTCAACAGTTAAAAAAATTCCTAGTGATCACCAACATTTCATAACCAACTTGGCTGTGTCCAAACTCAGTATCTAAGTTATGCTCTTTGCTTTGGTCCGTAAAATTTTTCCTTTGTAGAAGGAAAAGTAGAGGAGTAAAAATCCGACGAAGTGAACCTAGACTTAACATTGGGCAATAGGGAAATGAAGTAGCTAAAGTGGGATGAGAATCAAAGAACCATATCGAGAGGCCACATATTTCATCTGTACCATGATGTTGCTGCGTCTTCTGTTTTAATCTTTTCTGATGCGCAGGGATATGTGTCAGGTGTGGAATCCGGTGAAAGTGTCGCAACTTTACTTTGAAATCACATGCTCTTCGAATGCGATGCTAAGAATTATAAAAGAAGCCTTCTCAACTTCAAATGTATTACGTTTTCAACAAAAAAGTTTAGAAGATGAAACTGTTTTTTGTGTTAAAAGGTTTAAATCAATCATTTCTTGCAAAGTATCCAAACCCCCAAAGTTCACTATTTTGTTAAGTTCACAAATTCACGAAAGGGGTTCAATTTTACTAGTTATTATATATGTTTGTAGGTAATTACATGTTTAGTATTTCAAGAAACACAATTACAATTCTTTTTAGTATAAGTTGTAAAATATAAGGTTAAATTGAAAATTTTAATATTAAAAAATGAAGTTGAGATTGGTAATGGAATAGGATTCAAATTTATATATATCAAACACACACACACATATTATACATATCTATCTATCTATCTATATATATATATATATATATATATATATATATATATATATATATATATATATATATATATATATTAAATTATTTTT
>Ga0099824_1005118_pt1 | contig 18600 bp, 9 predicted proteins | sample SiratrowhiteBW_FD_76837 | JGI IMG/M metagenome (GOLD analysis project Ga0099824, IMG submission 76837) | Root nodule microbial communities of legume samples collected from California, USA - Siratro white BW | ecosystem: Host-associated > Plants > Roots > Nodule | place: USA: California... | reverse complement strand
TATTCCTATTCCTATTCTTATAAGAATAATTCTCCAACTCTAAACCCAATTTGGGATTGTGAATTCGATACTTATGCCACTGGTTCGGATTTATTAATTAGATCATGTAACTTTGTATTATGTTTTAGCAGAATGTTCTTAATTAAAAAATTAAAAGGTAAAGTGTTTTATGAAATCATGTAATATTTTACATTTTATCGTATATAATATTATTTATGATTCCCTGATATTCAAAATTTTAACACCGGAGACCTCTTGCATTCAAAAATTTGAAGCCTTATCCTCATCAAACAAATAAATGACGTCACATATGTGTCATGATCTTATATAATATCCTTTTGTCATTTCATACATCTTCTTTGATCAATATTTTATTCACAAATTCACGTTTAGAAAAATCACATTTTCAGTAGTTCAGGAAAGTATATAACATTGTTTTGATCGTAAATTTTATTTGACATCGATTGTATAATTAATATAATATATATGAGATATCATTATAGTTTTTAAAAAAATTCTATAATAAATCAATCCAATTAGCATGTCAAAAGTAATTTTTTTTCATAAAGGAGATATTATAACGGTTGTAGAGAGGTACCACGGTAATAGAGAGACATAACAACGATTACAAAGGTACCACGGTAGTAGAGAGACATAACAACGATTACAACCGTTGTAGTATCTCATTTTTTTTTTTAAAATTTAAAATTTTTTAGAATTCTTTGATAAATCTCTAATCCATACAAGAAAATACCATAATAATTTTCAGAATTTTTTAATAATTATAGATATGTGAAATAGAGAAATACATGTAAAAATATTAAAAGAATAAAGAAAATAGTAAACGATGAAATTTTGGAAAAATTTTGAAATTCGAATCCCCTCTAGATATTGCTCACGAGGTTCGTTATGCAATCTCGAGCAACTTTCAATTTTGGAGCGTCTCAATCCGAGCTCTATCAAAAGTTATGGTCGTTTAAGTTTCTTTGTCCTAAATTTTTGCAACTCAAAATGTACGATAAATCTATACAATGTAAAAACTTTATCATCAAATATACACTAAATTAAGTTGTTGATAACAAATTTGGGTAAAAAGCAAATTTATAACTATTTTTAATGAATTTTACAAAATTGCTAACCTATTGTAAAGAGAATCGTAAGGAGTGTCGAACCAAGCATTTGCGGTGAAGAAAACATCACGCATCAAGCATATAACATTCTCAAAAACCTGCAACGTAAAAAAGTTACCAAATCATGTGTCGAAAATGCTGAAGAAAGTAAATAAAGACAACAAATGAACCAACCAAATGAGCGTGAGTGAGAAGGGTAGAGAATGCACCAGAGACTTAACATCTAGAGACTTAACATCATGACGCGAGAGGGAGAGGGAAAGACAAATAATGCATGGATTGAAAACATTATGTTAATAAACAATGTATAGTGATTAGACGAAAATATTACAGTGGTTGAGATCTCGAACCGCTGTGGTAAGGAGTTACTACGACAGTTGGGATCTCCAACCATCTTAAAAGTGTCTCCAACCATCTTAAAAAAAACTACGACAGTTGGGATCTCCAACCATCTTAAAAAAATTTAAAAAATTTGAAACTCAATCGACGAATTACCAATAGAATAAATCTATTGATAACTTGACAGACAATTTACTGATGGATTAAATCCATTAAATTGACGGTTAATTTATCAACAATAATAGTTTAGCAACAAATTTTTTTATCAGTAATTATTGACAGATAATTTAATATAATTTTTTTTATTAATAATGACATTTTACCAATAAATAAATTTCTGACAATAATTTTTTTATTAATATTTTACATTTTTTTATAATATTAATTGAAGCACTTTATTACTTTTATTAGAAAAATATATCTAAGTTTATATGATATAACTATTTTTTATTATTCCATATAACTATTTATATGATATTTAATCTTATACCTATTTACATTTATGTTTATTTAAAAGTAAATCGGTAAATTCATATTTCGAATATAAAACTCAGCCAAATTAATATGAAACAATTAATATTCTTTATTTCAATCATTTAACTTTTCTATATTGTTATTTTATACTTAAATATTCTCAATTATATTGGTGAGTGATTTAAAAAAATATGGAAGACAATTTGTTTTAGTTTTTTTTCTTCCATTCAACTTCTACAAACTTTGTTCTTATACAACTTTGAAGAAGAGTGTATGAGTGATTAATACCTTCCTCTATTCAAGCGTGGAATAATGAAGAACATCATGATGCATGGATGGGCCGAGAAATGAAGATTGAGTGTGCAGGAGGAGTGATGTGTAAGTTGATATGTTCATCTTCGGGCTTCCCGCTCCAACCCCTAAAGTGTCGTCTTTTACAGCGTGTGAAGAGAAGAAAAGGGACCCTTATATTAGAACAAGAAAAACGAATGATACAAATTTAGGCTTACAAATGAAAGGTATTTGAAATAAACTAGATTTAATGCGAAAGTAATTAATATAATAACGGATGTTGAAAAGTTCACAAAATTTGGAAGATTCTCACAGTATTTTGTATTAAATTAGTTCTTAAATAACCAAATTAAAAGGGTGTGGTAAGAGGTTGTTTTTGTAGCGGTGATCGGAGCATTGTTTTTATTTGCTCATTGAAAATGGTTTATGAAATTTAGTAAATTAGGTTTGTTATGTCCAAAAAAATAAGTTACAAAATGCAAATATATATTCCATAAACGAAAATCGGAAACGTTGTTATTCCTTTTTAAGTGGTTCTTGCGAAATTTAATTTCTGGAACAAATAAAAGACATACCATAATTCAGAATTAAGTTTCAGAACAATTAAAATCTCTTAATCTCAAACATTAATTAATTAAGTAAAAAGCCTTAGAAGGGATGTATTTTTCTTGAGAGTTATTTACACACCATCTTTTATACGCGCTCTACTTCAAAGTAAGTAACTTTAAGTCATTGAGTTCAGATATCTTCCCAATCTAAAATCAATTATATTTATAGAGGTCTTGCCCTCGACTCCCTCATAGATAGTCTTGGTTACTAGAAAACGAATTTAAGAGACCAAAAGTTCAAAGTTCTGGTGTCCCCTTATCAACTAAAGGGCATATTAGTCTTACTAACACTTAAGATCTTTTTCTAATGCTCAGTTTACAATATGATAATACATGCCTTGAATGTGCACCCAATCTGTCATGAGTCAATCTGATAAAGTTTAAAAGGAGAAAAACAAATTTTGTTCCATTATATTTCCTTACAGGGTTTTCATATAAAAATTTTAGACGACAAAAAGTTATGGGTTTTAACAAAAAAATATACGGTAAATAATTGTCTCTATTTTTCTTGAAATGATGCATGAGTTTATTAAAGGATAAAATTAGATGCATTTGACGTATGGCAATTAGAATAGAAGTTTTACTTCATTAAAACCATTTACTACAAACTTTTATTACACAAATTACTGAAGCAAAACTAATAATTTTAACTGAAAAACTATATAAAAAAAACGTACATGTAAATTGAATGAGTTATTGAAGTTTAATCGTGACTGGTCCATTTCTACGGGTGGTGTGATGGCTGGTTCTTGGGCCTTCAGCATTCCTATTTGGGCTTGTCTATCATTTTTCACACTAATTAGTAATTAAGTGGGATAGGGTGGATGCTTAATGTATGTACTACAAATTTATTATTAGATTTGTGTCAGAATCTCAAACCCTAACGGAATAACAATTGTTTTTTCAAATGGAATACTCAAAAGTTGAATACGTAATGAGATAAGCTTGAAGCTGAGTATATAAGGTGAATCAAAAACAAATCAGGTGACCCCTCCTTACATGATAAATTCCATCAATCGTCATTCCACTTACAACTCCAATTGCATGGTATAACATGTTGATGACATACACCTTAGAATCTTAGATCAGTGTGAATAATTGAACGTGCATGCTACATCACTTTCTACTATTTTTTCTGACTTTCTCATTTTGATATTGTGTCTTCCACATCACTCTTTTCATAATGGCATTTATCAAGCTTTATTATCGACGTGGAAACATTACTTAGCCCTTATTATCATTGGTATCATTCCTAGGAGCTGTGACAGGTAGCTGTCGTTGGTCTTCTGGAAAGTTATCCTTTGCAGGGGATGGTAGCATTCGTCTCTGGCATTCTTTAGATTTTCCCCACACAACAAGATATAGCCCAAGAACCACAACTATTGCTCCAATGACACTGATATCATATTGAATTGTAAGGTTAATATATTTTCAAAAGATGACAAAACATGAGATGAGAAAAGGATCATATTGTAGTGTTTGCTACTTAATTTGTAGTACCTTCCAAGGTAGAGTTGCTCAGATAGAATGATGCAGGCCAATGTGGTAATAATGATCATACGAAGTGGATTAAAAGCAGTCACAATAACTGGGCCCATCGATTTTATAACCATACCTTGTATGTAATACTGAACTCCTGATGTAACTATTCCCTGTAATAAGTTAATACTAACATAAGATTAAAAAATAAATAAAAAGAACATGCAATTTAAGAATATGGTTACCTATAAGCACCATATATCCAAATTAAAATCACTGACCGCATAAGCAGGAGCAAAGAGTCGTGTATCCCAGCCAATGGCCCATGCATGAGGGTGGTGGCGTTCTGCGATGGCTGCTACAATAGAGCTTTGAAGTGCACCTACGAAGCAAACCCAAGTCGCCAGGGACATCTCTGTCGGGTATTTTCTCAATGTTATGGTCTACATATGTTTCACCAAACCATGCATCATTTCCCATAGGATATCATATATGTAACCTTATTTTATGCTAATAAGATGAAATATGTTATGGACTTAAGCATAAAAGGAGAGTTCAATACTAGTTCATTACGTGGAAAAGTCTTAAAAGCTTAAACACATATCAAGCCTATAGTGAGTTTGTGTAGCTACTTACTTGTAATATGTAAAACGCAGAAAAACCTGCACAACCAATGAGGAGGAAACATGTCCCCAGAATCCAGTGGTTACCGGTAGGGTTGTTCACGTTCTGAGGTTGGCTATGGCTTGTTGAAGATCTCATCATGCTAAGTACAGGGCCTTTGTAAAGTGCCATTAGCAAGGTGCCTCCAAAAGTTACTATTGTTCCTATCAATTTGGCTTGACATGCCACCTCCTTCATCTTCATGTGCTCCAACCTGTTCATTGTAACAAGCTACGTGTGTGATTCTCTGGTTTCCTTAGTCTTTGACAAATATAAAGAAAGATGTTCTTTTGTCATGCTGTGTATATCTAGATATATATGCAGCTGTAAAACTCTGTTTTATGGAATCAGATCCGAAGAAAACAATAGATTGTGATTATGTTAAAGTCAACTCGCATGCTAGGTCGTTGATAAAAAAATAAGAAAAATAAATTAAGAATATGTACAATATTAACTATTCTTTTGTTAATTTACTTTTTTCACTGTAGATTTGCCAAATTCCTTTATAATGTTCCACTATACTTACCTTTGATACTTCATAAATGTTCATTCCTTTTTTAATCATATGCAATAAAAATAAAAATCTTTTAATGAAATAAATATTTTTAATTTGTCATCCATAAAATTATTCTTATTTCATAAAAATTATAAAATCTTTAAGAACTTGATGCGTAAAATAGAGAATTCGTGTTTCTTAATGTTTCAATTTGAGTATAAATATTGACTACCAATTCTTACGTAAATGATTAATATTAGTATAACATAAAAATATTATGCGACTTTAAAAGACTTGTAATCTTAATTATTTACTATAAAAACATTTCACGTTTGGTTGAATTTGTTTATAATAATTCAAAAAAATGAGTTTTTTTTAATATTTATATGAATTTATAAAATTTCATAAATTATTTACCAAAATAATTTCACAAAATATGAAAAATGACAGTAATAATATCTTGTTATATTTTATATAGACAATTTCGTTTCACGTATACCCATTGTCATGACAATGGAACTGGTACATGACGATACTACTTTTATAAATACTTATTGCTGATCCATAAATATTTCTTAAAATAAATAAAAAAAGTAAAAAATAAACTTTAAAACATGTATCTAAAATAATTTGCTTTAAAATGTGATTCTTGACATGTTCGATTAGGTTTTTACCTGTTTGTTCTTCATCATTAAATGCTTAACAAAAACTATTTACTTAGTCTGAAATTCTAAATTTAATTCGTAAAGATTGTAAAAGTTTTTCTTTGCTTCCTTAATTCATTGTTTCTTTTCGAAGTTTTTCTTTTTCTTTTATCTTTTTAAATTAAAAAAAAAAAGTTAACAAGAAAGGACATCACTTCAGACCAAGGTTACGTCATATCAAGTTTAAAAAAGTTTTAAAATTCCACTATAGATCTCAATTATAAGTTTAGAATTGAAAATTATATTTCAGAAGACATTATTTAAAATAAAAGAAATGTTCTAACATTCGTTATTTTTATAAGTATTAGATAAGTATCATGATCTAAAAAAAAATTCGATCTCTTTTCTTTTTCTTTCTAAATCATATATATTCTCGTACTAAGCATTTAGCACTTCTGCAACTTGAAACTAGACTTTTCTAACGTCGTGTTTAGATTCTTTGGAGCCATTTTAAGAACATAGAACTAATAAAAAATGATTCTTTTTGTTTTGAATCTTTAGTTTTAAAAGTCAATTTTATCTTTCCGTTTGTTTTTTCTCTTGAATGAAGCAGAAAAAAATGCATTATCTGTATCTATTTTCCTTCCATATTTGTTCCTTCTCTTCTTAACATAAGAGTTTGAGTAAACCAATGAGGGTTGAACCATCATTTAAGCCTTTGGTGTTTATGGTGATTCACCCTAGCTACGCACCTTAGAAGAACAGCCATGACAAAAGTAACAGAAGGTGCGGAGTTCATGACAGCAGATAGAAAAGAAGCTGAGGTGAATTTCATGCCCAAGAGGGCGAAGCACTGATCCAGTATTATCCTGCAAGTAACACCATATAACTAAATATCTCAAACTTGAATTTCATATATATTTGTAAGTGTAAAAGATAATGGTTACTCGAAGAAAGCCAGTGCCATAATCTCTGAAAATATGCGAACACTCATCTTTGGCCGAACTTTCCTGCATAATAAACAATATTAGATGAGAAAATATAGAGGTGAAAGTGAGTTAAAAAGTATTTATTAAAAAAGCATAGTGGAAGATACCTTTCAAGAACAAAGGCGAAGGGAGCGAGAGTTATAGAGGCGATGGCGTTACGATAGACGATGAACACATAATGGCTCATACCCTTCTTTATAGCATCCATGGCAAATATGAACATGCCAGCAGATCCAAATTGAACTGCCAGTAACATCAGATAGGGTCTTGCATTTCTCAACCACGCACCCATCTTTTTCTTCTCTCTTCTACACAATATATGTGTATCAGAAGTGAAGCTGCTTGTGCTTGCTTTTGTTTATCTGCGAAACCAATGCACTCCATCTTAGTATTTATACCCAACATGTAATGTGTGTGTAATCCTAAAAGTTGCTATATATTCTCCATAAATATTTTGTTTGTTTTTTTGTAAGAAAAATTTCATTAAAAGGTAAATCTTATTTATGATAAAAAAAATACTTTTTAACTAGAAGTGAAATGGATGATGCTGAGGAAAAATACAGTAAAACTTTCGGAAAGATAATTTGTTCAAGAACACAGTTTACTGCCATATATGTAATATAATAATAATAATTTTAAGTTTCAAAATATTAAAATTTTGAAATGTAATTAAAGACCAAATAGATATTTATTATATATATATATATATATATATATTGTTATAAATAAGTTAAAAAAATATGATAAATTATTATTTTATTATAAAAAACACTTTATACGATCCCCTTGCAATAAAAAAAAAAAAAAAGTGAGATGAAGGAGTTATGCGGACAAATCATCTTTGTTTGCGTATAAGATCCGCGATTAGGTTCGAATTGGTAGAATCCCACCATCAAAATAATATCTGTGTCTTTTTATGAGTAACTTACTTTTTCCAGAACAGAGTATCTAACTCGTATTCAAAACATTTTAGGAGGCTAAATTAGAGGAGTGAAGACAATAGTAAACTAAAGGTTCAATGCCTAATAAGAATAGGGCAAATAATATATATATATTTTTTAAATAATAATTGTCTAGTGGATAGTTTATTTTTTAAATTTTACATATTTACCATTGGGTTAATGTTAATGAAGTTTTAAGGTTCCGAACTTCATATAGCCCCCACTTTCTTTCATTTATTTTATAAAATAGTACAGAAAGAAAGAGGTAATCCCTCTGTTTTCCTTAATTATTAATATAGTGTTGGATTTAATTAATGTTATAAGTTTGGTTCAAATAGAATATTCCGCTGTATTAAGAATTTCACATAGTATTTAGTTCGAAGTCATTTTCTTGTGCTACCAACACACATGGCCCATGGAAATGCAAATCAAAAGGAGGAAAATCAATTTGCTACACTATCCACACTAATGGGCTCTGCAGCTTTAGCCCAATTAACTCTTATACTAACATATATATGATTTAACACAACCTTATTCTTATTTAATTCTTTTTCATTTAACCCCAATTAATTTCTGTCACAGTGTAGAAATTTATTAATGATATATAGTCACAGTATTGAACGTCTCCAGTGGATTAAAAAAAATAACAGTGAAACTAAACCAATTAATTATTGTCATTTATACCTATTTAATTAACTAATTCCCCATCATTCCTTAAAAAAACCTCACCCACTCATCTAAATTAAGTTTCAATTAATTATTTTCACAAATACAAAAATCTTAACTTTTGTCCCAAAACAATCCAAACATTGCAACTTATCGTTGTTATTGTTATTATATATTTATGAATGGATTTTAATCCCAGTTATTTATTATTTCTAATCTTGATAATAAGAGGTGTTATGATTTGTTCTCATTTTATATACAGTAGTATATCAAATATTTTTTTATTGCGATGAAAAATAACTACAAATATAGATCATTACTTCATAATTAAATGATGAAAATGAAAGAAGAGTATTTTTTTTAAGTGGTCATGTGACAATTGGAAGTGATTAAGTGACTCACTGTGACCAAATTTAACCAACCCAGAATTAAATCATCGGTATGTTTTGACAAAAAAAGTAAAAATCTCTTGTGATAATTTAAAGCAAATAAAAAATGAGATTTAAGTGAGATATATCTGATATTAATTTAAAACGAGAAACCTAAACATACTATGATGTAGGATTCAGATATAAACACAATATAAGTAAAATACTACAAGCAAAAAGCTATTTAGAAATCAATATTTAGCTATAAAATGAAATGGTTGCTAATTGTGACCAAAATAGTCACCAAATTAAATTTTGGTTGCTAAATAACTATAAAATAAAAGTAATGATTTAATTTAGTGACCAATTAAGTCAAATAATTGGTATCTAACATTAGATACTAAGGTTTTAGTGACCTATGCCATTAGATTCTAAATTGGTATCTAATTAAGTTAGAGACCAATTTAGAATCTAATGATATAAGTCACTAAAACCTTGGTAGCTAATGTTAGATACCAATTATTTGACTTAATTGGTCACTAAATTCAATCATTAATTCTATTTTGTAGTTATTTAGAAACCAAAATCTGATTTGGTGACTATTTGATCACAATTAGTAACCATTTTATTTTGTAGCTAAAAATTGGTCTCTAAACAATTTTTATCTTATAGTGAAACATGTAAATACACACTAGTGATGCCAAATTTAATACAAACTTAAAATTTAAACATATAAAGCAAGGTGGTCAACAATCTGTTATAGAAAATTTGAGTGAAAGATAGGCAAATATTAACCATCCACTTACACAGTGTGTTTGTTTTACTATTATCACACCATTGCATGTTTCCTATGAAGACCATTAGAAACAAGTAGAGTAGCTACAGTGATTGTTTGCGTTTTAAGTGCTTTAATTTAAATGATCTTAATTATCTGATTAATTATAGCAAAAGAAGTAATTGTAGTTTTAGACATACTCTTCAATCTATTCTCCCCCTAAAAAAAAAAAAACAAATTAATTATACCTACTCCTTACATTACAACCTTGAAAAGGAGCTCAAACTTTGTAATTATGTAGTTATCTTTTGTCTTAGAGATCTTGTAGTGGGGAGCACAAAAAATCACCAAAAGAAAGTGAAAGAAGCATAGAAATTGACTAAACAATATGTTATTGCTTTCTTGACGAAAATAGCAGAGGAATTGAAATGGTGGACCGAGAAAGAAAATTGAGAATCAAAATAAAATTATAAAATCACGATCACAATCAAAGTAATAGATCTATTTGATTAAAATTAAACAAATTCCAGTTTCTTTAAGTAAAATTTTAGATTCAAAGTGAAATAAAATTTGGTTAAAAGAAGAGATTCATTGATAATGAATTAATTTCTTAAATTACTAATCGACAAAGTCAACTTATACTTACTTCATAATAAATATAAAAAACTGTTAGATATGTGTAAAGGTTCTATTTGGCTTATTTCCCCCCTCTGAAATGCATTAACCACTTTAGAGATTTATTCTTTTTTCAGGAAATGTATGGCTTTAACCATTTTAAGACTCGACATTACTTTTAGAGACTATAAAAATAAAATTTTATAAAATCTAAATAGTAAATACATTTTTTTATCAGCAACTTATTATTATATACATGTATTTAATAATACTCTCAACTAATTTTCATTTACTTAGAAGTCAAACAATGAATGAATTAATTAATTTAGAGTGAATATATATATATATATATATAAAGAGATGGCATTTAATTTCAATTATATTAATTATTTTATGGATTTAATTGTATGCATGTAATTTTTTTACACAATTGATTACTTAAATATATGCTTTTATTTCTTCTCCTACTATTTTTTTTTTGTTTTCAATTCCAAAATGATCTTAGGCAGGAAAAAATTTGAATGGAGTAATTAAGAGTAGATTTGAAATGAAGATACGGAACAATTTTCATATATAACATGCTGATTAACAGTATTTTGAAAGGTAAAATGAAATAGCTTGTAAACTTATCTATCCTATAAAAACATTCAACTAAAAGACAAAACTAATATAAAGACGTGCACTTCTTCTGTTACTTATTAACTAAGAAAAAAAAAATCCCACTTTATATGCAAAACTTTGGTGAAAAGGAAATTCAAAAGCAAAATCATTTAAAATATAAAAAGTGATTAATATGATTGCAATTTATGGATTTTTTTTAAGCTACTATTCTTGTTTTGTGTGCGAATTATTGCTTTCTTTTTTTCTCGTATTAGTGGTCTTTTACTAGTTTAATAATGAAGGTGAGTAGGTTTTTTTCAGTCTATTTTCTGATCAACTTAGTGAACTACAAATTAGGTATAACAATGAATTAGTGAAGAACTTGTACTTCAAATGGCTAGAACATTCTCTTTTTTTTCTCATTTTCTTATTAATTTTGACGAATATGACATGTAGAAAATTTTCTAACGATGAGAAAGAATAGAGGAAGTGTTCATAGATAAAAAAAAAACTAAACTTGGAGGGGAGAAAGATTTGGGTTTGTAAGATTTATAAGGGTATCGAATTTAAAAAAACTGGAAAAGCAGCTAAAGTTGATAAAGCTTGACAATTCTAAACCCTAAATCAATGTTAATGTGTCAAAAGTATTGGAGATATGAAAATAAACTACTGCGTAGAAGCAAAATGCAAGGTGAAAGGAAGGATGGAAAACAACCTAAGAAAACTGTGGAATAGAAAAATGATAAAACATATGTCAAAGTAGTAGGTGTAAAACCTGATAATCAGTCTATATACTTTAAATAGGAAGGAGTAGAATTTCAAGTTAAAGGAAGATGAGAAACTATGGTTGCTAAGAAGTTTTGTAGGAAGAATGCACAATTATTGCAACATGGAATCAATAAAGGAAAACTTTATCCTCGACGGGTTAAATTATATCCATCTGAGGTATAATGGGTTATATTATAACATCATGCTACTAATTGGGGAAAACAAAGAAAATGTGAGTAAAATAATATAGGAGCACTGTGAATCGTTCAAAAACTTTTTCAAATCAAACATTTTCCATGATTCAAGAATGAGGCCACGGGGAATAGTGGGTAAGATGTTGGGGGAATTCCAGTTCCTTTATGGGGAGAGAGTTTTAAAAAAAAGTGAAAGTTACATTATATTCTTTATATTATATATCTAAATGTGAGTCTTACAATAAGTAAAAATAGGAAAGTTGAATAATATATAAGAAAAAAAACTCACAAACCTAATAGATTTTGGATTAAAGGTGATATTAATTCTTTATACGAGTCTCACTTATGTCTTATTATGTTTGATCTCCTCGATATTTTTCCTCAAATCTTTTCAATAAGTAATATTAGAATTAATGATACTGTGACAATAACCAGTTTGGACGAGTAATGATACTAACTAGATTGATTTTTTCAGTACTTCCATACTTTCTCCTTGTACCTCTATAGACTCAAAAAGACATGATCATCTACCCTTATTAAGAAACATTAAATAAACCATACACTTCCTTACCACTTAACCCAGAATACAATTTTTAATTCATAATATAAAAATTATATTATAAATTGTGTAATCCAAAATATAAAAAAAAATTGTATTTCAAATTATATAATCTATAATACAAAAATTATATTCCAGTTTATAAATCTAAAATACAAGATTGTATTATAGATTATATAATCTGAAATATAAAAAAAGTTTGTATTATAGATTATGTAATTTAAAATAAAAGAAAATTCTAGATTTTATATCTTGAGTACAAAAATTGTGTTCGAATTGTACTATCCAAGAAAGATATTTTTAGTTTTTTCAAAATATACTGAGTTACATTAAAAAAGTATTGAAGTATTGTGTGACTTTTTTTTGTAAAAGGGAGGACTTATATTGAGTTATTTTGATAAAAAAAAAATAAAATCAAGAAAGACTTAAACCTACGATCTCTAAGCACGTTGAAAAAACTCATAACCACCCGGTTAGAATAATTTTTTTATCATTTTATAATTATTATTATACTTATTACTATAATTATAATAATAATAATTTTTATTAATATTAATATTATTATTATAATATTGTTATTATTATTATTGATATTATAATGGTAAACATTAATAATAATAATATTAATATTATTACTATAAATATTATTATTAGTATTATTATTATTATTAGTAAAATCATTGTTATTAGAAATATTATTATTATTATATAAATGTTATTATTATAATTATAAATATTATCATTGTTATTTATTTATATTTATTATTATTATTAATATATTAAGTATTATACGTGGAATAAATCAATAAATAAATTATCTGTTGGTTTATTGGTGGATTAAATCTGTCAGTAAATTAGTTAATTTATTGACAGATTTACCGAGATGAATAATTTGGTAGTAAATTTTTTTTGTTGATAATTAGTAATGACATTTTACTAATGAATAAAGTTTTGTTAATAATTTTTCAAATTTTTTCTTTAACTTTTCATTAATATTATGATAATAATTAAATTTAAAAGTGATAAGTATTTTCAAAGTCCTTTTCTGTAAATTAATTTTATTATAAATATTCGATAATTATTATTGAAGTAATTTTTTAACAATTGTCAATAAGTATTTGAAATGTTGTAATTGGAAATTAGAATCCATATGGTGAAGTCTAAGAGGATGCGGAAATAAAATAAGCTTGAGTATTTCCTCATTCTAATGTTTTTATGTTTGTTTTTTCTTTTGCTTTGTATACGAGTTCAAACATTCCAAATATTTTTTTTATATATAATACTTTTTTATTGATAAAAAAAATAATTGTCAATAACATAAACTTATTCACGAATCTTATTTAAAGATCGTTAGGTTGATGCTTCAGACAAGTTTTCTTTATAATAAATTTATTTATATCATTTTTTTTTATTTTCTACTTTTTTTAATTTTGAAATATTTGTTTTGAGACTCCAAATATTTTGGGCTTCAAACGGAGTGATTTGCATATAAAAAAATTCTTTATATATATATATATATATATATATATATATATATATATATATATATATATATATTATCATGGTGTTACGTTCTTATAGTTTTCAATAACCTGAACATATTCCATTTTAATAATTATTGGCTATATTGTTCCCTGAGCAATATAATTTAATAAAAATATGATAAAATTTTACAATATAATTATCGTGCTTTTTTGCTAAAAAATGATAAATATGAGCATCAATTTTATTCCTAAATTAAGGATTTACATTTTAATTTTTTTATCTTTTATTTGAATACATTTCCAAAATATAAATTATTTCATATGAAACTTGATACTTATAAAACCTTAATTTTGTAACTGTCTTCTTATAGATTGACTTTGTCACCAAGTTGATGAAACGAGAATGAAGTTTAAAGTTTTGCCTGAATAAATTTCAAGAGTTTTTAAGAGAGAAAAAAATTATCTATAAATTTAAATCAATTTGTATATAAATTATAAACTTTTAAGGAGATAATATGAGAGATTTTTCGTATATTAAAATATATATAAACTGATTTTAATTTATTAAAAAATATATTATTGTTTTATATGTACTTAATGAAAAAAATTAAAGCCTAATTGTGATTGGTCCATTCCTACATGTGGTGTGATGGTGCACTCCCATGACCTCAGTAGTACTTGGGCATCAAGTTTTGTTGGGAAGAATTTTGGTACGATAAGTGTGCTTCTCTTACGACCCCTGGGCTTTCATACCAAATTTATATGCCAAAATAAACAAGTGGGATGAAGGTGGATCGATGCTTCATGTATGATCTATAAATATATGATTAGACTTGTATCAGAATCTCCAACAAATGGAATACATCTTTACGAATGGAATACTCAAAAGTTGAATACGGAAGCAATTTAGCCAGAAACTCAGTATATAATATGTGGTGAGTCGAAAACAAAATCATATCACTGCAACAATTACACGGTTTATATCATAAATTCCACTCATGGCCATGCCACTTACAATTGTATGGTATAACAACTGCATAATGGTGACCCTAGAATCTTTAGATCAGTGTCAATAATTTGTACCAGAATGTTTAGTTTAACAAATCGAGACCTACTTAATTTTTCTGAATGCTGGTTTAGTTCTACGTTCAAATATGTTGAGATATTAGTTTACGTAAGTTTTTATATAATAAAAACATGTAAACATAAGACACATCATTCCAAAATATGTTTTATTTCTTGTCATCCCTCTTTTAAATACACACTCGTTTTGGGTAGGTAGCTTCCACATCACTATTTCATCATAGCGATGAACTATAACTAAGCCTTATTATTGATGTGAACAAAACTGATGCCTTATTGTTGATCATTGCTATCATTCCTAGGAGCTGTGACAGGTAGCTGACGTTGATCTTCTGGAGAGTTATGATTTGGAGGGGACGGTGACATTATTCCTTGCTGGCATTCTTTAGATTTTCCCCACACAACAAGATACAGTCCAAGAACCACAACTACTGCTCCAATAATACTGATTTCATTCAAATTCAGCACAAAAAGCAAAGGAGATTACAGCAGGTTAATTAATATAATTTTAAAAGATAAAAAAGAGGTACAAGTAAGATGAGAAGCGTATTGAATTATGCAGTACCTTCCAAGGTAGAGTTTCTCAGAGAGGACGATGCAGGCCAAAGTGGTAATGATGATCATACGAAGGGGATTAAAAGCAGTCACAATAACTGGACCCATCGATTTTATCACCACGCCTTGTATGTAATATTGAACTCCCGATGAAACTATTCCCTGTAATGAATTAAGACAACAGATTAATGGGTATTTTCTCTCTTGATTAACAGTTTGGTTTGATTTGATTTTGGATGAATTGAATTCTAGGTTTCTTCACATCACTACCAAATATTTGTGATAGATACTTCTTATTAGTTATTACATCAATATCTATATCCAATTAAAAAACACTGACCGCGTAAGCAGGAGCAAAGAACCGTGTATCCCAACCAATGGCCCAGGCATGAGGGTGATGGTGTTCTGCGAAGAATGCCACGATAGAACTTTGAAGTGCACCTACAAAGCAAACCCAAGTAGCCAGGGACATCTCTGCTGGGTATTTTCTCAATGTTATGACCTACATATCACCAAATCATGACTAGATATGTGATTTTGGGCCAAATTGTTACATATTAAAAACAAATCTAGTTTTATGTGACTTTATATACACTTATGAAGTGGAACCATCCATATATGTTGGATTTCCATATATGAACTTACTTGTAATATGTAAAACGCAGAAAAGCCTGCACAACCAATAAGGAGGAAACATGTCCCTATGATCCAGTGGTTAGCAGTGGGATTGTTCACGTTCTCAGGTTGACCAGCATGGATGGTTGAAGATCCCGTAACACTAAGTGCAGGGCCTTTGTATAGCGCCATTAGCAAAGTGCCTCCAAAAGTTACTATTGTTCCAATAACTTTCGCTCTGCATGTTGCCTCCTTCATCTTCATGTGTTCCAATCTATTTAGTTATAATAAATTAAATGAGTGATATTCTCTGTGTTCTTAGGCTTTTAGGAAACAAGATTTTGTGCTTGTCTTTCTTAATTACTACGTCTCTTTATAGTTCACGTATGTACTTGTTCGACTAAAAAACACATTAATTATAAAATAATACTTCTCACTTTGAAAAACTTGTAATCTACAGTATTTGTTGTTTCATTTTAATGTCTTACCCTGTTTTTTTAATATTCTTTACAAAATATACGTTTTTCTTATTTTATATTAATACTAATTTTTCAATAAAAAACATTTTATATAAGATAGCATTTTTATTTATTCTTTCTATCTTTTTCTTCAACCAAATGAAAAGATGTCATTATCAACATCCTTTTCCACCAAAACATCCGTATACGGGAGTACCATTTGTCAGAGCTTTGGCATATATATATATATTTGATTTCTCTTTTCTTTTTCGAGAAGCTTTGGTGTCCATCAAACTGTTACCTTATTATATAATCTTTAGTCATTAGATTAACTACTTACTTTAGAATAACAGCCATGACAAAAGTGACAGAGGGTGCGGAGTTCATGATAGCAGATAGAAAAGAAGCTGAGGTGAATTTCATGCCCAAGAGGGCAAAGCACTGATCCAGTATTATCCTGCAAGTAACACCATATAACTCAATATCTCAAACTTGAATTTCATATATATATTTGTAAGTGTAAAAGATAATGGGTACTCGAAGAAAGCCAGTGCCATAATCTCTGAAAATATGCGAACACTCATCTTGGGCCGAACTTTCCTGCATAAACAATAGTAATTTCTTTGAGTAGAGCTGAATATGGCTCCTATTAACTTCATTGCTACTTGAGAACAGCGAAAGTGGCTTTAAAAGAATAACATGTAGATGCATGCATAGATGATAAAAGGGAGGTAAGGGGAAGAGACCTTTCAAGAAGAAATGCAAAGGGAGAGAGAGTGAGAAAGGCGATGAGATTACGGTAGACGGTGAAGACGTAATGGCTCATGCCCTTCCTCATGGCATCCATGGCAAAAATGAACATGCCGGCGGAGCCAAATTGAACGGCCAATAACAGCAGGTAGGGCTTTGCATTAGAGAACCACGTACGCATCTTATTCTCTCTGGATCGTGAACCCTATCTATCTCTCTGTGTGAGAAATGATGGAACTTCCTTATATATACCTGCTTTTCTTTATCTGCAATCATGTGCCAAACCAACGCTCTCCGTCTCAATATTTATACGCAACACCTGAATATATGTTTGATAATAATTATACCTAATCCAAAAAGTTGCTTAATATATATTCTCTACTTTATACGTTCCCGACACTGATTACGATTGAAAAGAGAACTCTTTCTTATCATTTTCATCCTCTAATTTATAAAAATCGTATTTTTGTAATTTAGTTATTTGATTTTTAATTATAAATAAATTTGTTCTATCTCAGCTTTTATATATTTGAATTTCTTAATTTTTTATTATTGGTATTTTTTTGTTTATTTGAATACGAGACAGTCGAGTTAACAAAATTCGTAACACTCACCACCTTTTTATAAAATTGAGAAACGGTATATAACGGTGATAACGAATGGTTAATTTGATAATTGTTTAACATATTTTTATTTTAAAATTTGAACACACTTTTTAATAATTTAAATTAAAGGATTTAAATTTCATAAAAAAGGTCTGTAGTAAAAGTTTGAATAATTAAATATTAAAATTGTATTTTTTAATATAGAAATTAAAATTGTAATTAACACGAAAGATAAATAAACAAAGCCTGGAAAATGAGTAAGTGCATATATGCATGGAAGAGCGGTTGTCCGTCAGTGTGCGTATAATATCCCCGATAAGGTTCGCGTCTATCCTAACCACTTTTCATTGCTCAAAATGATCTCTATGTTTTTTTTTTTTTTTTTTTTTTTTTTTTTTTTTTTTTTTTTTTTTTTTTATTTTTTTTTTTTTTTTTTTTTTTTTTTTTTTTA
>Ga0099824_1005117_pt1 | contig 18601 bp, 15 predicted proteins | sample SiratrowhiteBW_FD_76837 | JGI IMG/M metagenome (GOLD analysis project Ga0099824, IMG submission 76837) | Root nodule microbial communities of legume samples collected from California, USA - Siratro white BW | ecosystem: Host-associated > Plants > Roots > Nodule | place: USA: California... | reverse complement strand
CCCGCCACCGAGCGCGAGCACGAGCGCATCCTGTCCTCCTATGGCGGCGCCTATGACGATCCGAAGCTCGAGGCGCTGATCAGCAAGATCGTCGATCGGCTGGTTGCAGCCTCCGATCGGCCCGACCAGGCCTACAAGGTCACCATCCTCAATTCCGGCGCGGTGAACGCCTTCGCACTGCCGACCGGCCAGCTCTATGTGACGCGCGGGCTGATTGCACTCGCCAGCGACACCTCCGAACTCTCCTCCGTGCTCAGCCATGAGATGGCGCATGTGCTGGCCAAGCACGCCTCGATCCGCGAGGATCAGGCGCGGCAGGCCGCCGTGGTGACGCGCGTCGTCACCGACATGAGCAACGATCCCGATTTGACCGCGCTGGCGCTGGCCAAGACCAAGCTGACGATGGCGAGCTTCTCGCGCCAGCAGGAATTCGAGGCCGACGGCATCGGCGTCGGGATCGCCGCTCGCGCGCATTTCGATCCCTATGGCGCCTCGCGATTCCTGAGCGCGATGGAGCGCAACGCGGCGCTCAAGATCGGCAGGACCGCGCTTGATCCGCGCGCGCAGGACTTCCTGTCGTCGCATCCGGCAACGCCCGAGCGCGTCGCCAATGCCCAGGCGATCGCGCGACAATACACCTCGCCCGAGAGCAACGACCGCGACCGCGAAGCCTATCTCGCCGCGATCGACAACATCGTCTACGGCGAGGACCCGAGCGAAGGCTTCGTGCGCGGCCGCCGCTTCCTGCATCCCAAGCTCGGCTTCACCTCTACGGCACCCGACAACTTCACGCTCGACAACACCGCGCAGGCCGTGATCGGCGTGCGCGAGGGCGGCAGCCAGGCGATGCGCTTCGACGTCGTGCGGGTGCCGGCCGAGCAGTCGCTCGGCGACTATCTCAATTCCGGCTGGATGGAAGGCGTCGAGAAGTCTTCGACCGAAGACCTCAACATCAACGGCTTTCCGGCGGCATCGGCCACGGCCCATGGCGACCAGTGGCAGTTCAAGGTCTATGCGCTGCGCTTCGGCACCGACGTCTACCGGTTCATCTTCGCTGCCAAGCAGGAGACCACCGAGAGCGAGCGCAATGCGCGCGAGACCGTCAATTCGTTCCGCCGCCTGACGCTCGAGGAGATCCAGGCCGCACGCCCGCTGCGCATCAAGGTCATCAACGTGCAGCCGGGCGATACTGTGGAATCGCTGTCGCACCGCATGGCCGGCGTCGATCACCCGGCCGAACGCTTCCGCGTGCTGAACGGGCTCGACGCTCACGCGCAGGTGAAGCCGCGCGACCGCGTCAAGATCGTGGTGGATTGAGGCGCCACGTCGCCCGGATGGAGCGCCAGCGAAATCCGGGACCGCTGTAACCGCAGACGGACCATCCCGGATTGCGGTTCGCTCCATCCGGGCTACATGGACCCTCGGAGCGATTTCGAGCGAAGTGGACACCGGTTCGCGTGAAGAAAACGCATCGAGACAGGAATCTAGAGCTTCGGTTCTGATTCAATCAGAACCGAAAATGCTCTAGTCATCGCAGCTGCCATAATAGTTGCAGATGATAATGCCCGCCTGCCGCATCCCTGAAGTTTTTTCAGCCAGCCGGGAATATCCGTACGCGCCCGCCGATCGATATCGGAGCTGCCACCTCCGCAGCCGCGCCGCGCCATTGGAGCATCCCCAGTGTTTCTCAATCGCCTCGGCGCCGTCGCTCGCATGCTCGCTGTGCTCGCAGTTGCGGCAGCCTCCGCCGCACGCGCGGATAGCTGCCCCAAGGCGAGCGACGACATCGCGACCGACCGGCCCGACGTTACCAATTCGAGTATCGTCGGGCCGGTCGGCAGTTTGCAGAACGAGAACGGCGTCAACCTGACCTCACATGACGGCGGCCGCACCATCGACGGCAGCAACAGCCGGTGGCGGCTGGGCATTGCGCCCTGCCTCGAGATCCTGGTCGACCTGCCAAGCTACTCCGGCCGTTTGAAATCGCCCGCCGCGTCGGGCTTCTCGGATGTCACCCCGGCGGTGAAATGGCAGATCAGTCCGGTGCCCGGCAAAATCGACCTGTCGATCACGGCCGGCGTCGCGCTGCCGACCGGTGCAGCCGACATCGCCTGGCGCGGCGCTCAGCCCTATATCCAATTGCCGTGGTCATGGGAGCTGCATGACGGCTGGGGCGTCAGCGGCATGTTCACCGAATTTGTCCGTCCCGCCGAGCGGACGGGACGGCACATCAGCGAGACCACCTTCGTGATCGAGCGCAAGCTGACCGAGCGAGTGAGCGTCTTCACCGAATATGTCGGCGACTATCCCGATGGCGCGCGGCCGACCCAGCTCATCAACTCCGGCGGGATGTATCACGTGACGCCGACGCAGCAGTTCGACATCCATGTCGCGTTCGGCCTCAACCGCAATTCACCGAGCTATATTATCGGCGTGGGATATTCGTTCCGCGTCGACGGATTGTTTCGGTGAGGATGTAGATGGATGTATCGGCCGATCTGCGCATTCCCACCTCCCCTTAAAAAGGGGAGGTCGCTTTGCTCGCAAGAGCAAGGCGGGTGGGGATCTTCTCTCTCCGCATACAGCGTTGCCTGCGGCTGACCCCCATCCCGACCTTCCCGCTTTAAGGGGGAAGGAGAAGAGCGGTCCTGTAGCCCCGATGGAGCGCAGCGCAATCCGGGACAAGTCCGTCCGCGGTGAGAGTGGTCCCGGATTTCGCTGCGCTCCATCCGGGCTTCTAAGTTCACCCCTCGGCTTCGCGCAGGCCGCTCAGCCACAGTGCGAGCAGGGTCCAGACTGCGCCCGACAACGGGTAGGCGCCCGCCGAGATCAGCCCGAAATGGGTTGCCAGCAACAGCGCCGCGAGCGGGGCGAAGCCGGCGCCGAACAGCCAGGCCAAATCCGACGTCAGCGCGGAGGCCGTGTAGCGATAGGCCCGCGCGAAGCTGGACGCGATCGCGCCCGAGGACTGCCCGAAGGAAAGACCGAGCAGCACGAAGCCGAGCACCATGTACACCGTCTCGCCGAGCGGGCCGGCGTCGAGCAGTTGCGGGGCGAAGCCGCTATATACCGCGATCGCGATCGCCGAGCCGAGCAGCAGCGGCTTGCGGCCGACTCGGTCGGCGATCATGCCGGAGGCGACGATCGCGGCGACGCCGACCATCGCGCCGATCATCTCGATGATCAGGAAGCGCACCGGGCTTTCCTTGGTGAACAGGAACACCCAGGACAGCGGAAACACCGTCACCATGTGGAACAGGGCAAAGCTCGCCAGCGGCGCGAAGGCGCCGAGCAAGATATGGCGGCCCTCCTGCCTCACCGTCTCGCCGACCGGTGCCGGCTGCAGGTCGCGGCTTTCGAACAGTTCGGAATATTCATCCGTTCCCACCATGCGCAGCCGCGCGAACAGCGCCACGACGTTGATGGCGAAGGCGACGAAGAACGGATAGCGCCAGCCCCAGTCGAAGAAATCCTCCGCCGACAGGTTGCCGGCGAAGAAGGCGAACAGCGCGCTCGCCACGATCAGCCCGAGCGGCGCGCCGAGCTGCGGCACCATCGCGAACCAGCCGCGATGCCGCGCCGGCGCATTCATCGCAAGCAGCGAAGCAAGGCCGTCCCAGGCGCCGCCCCAGGCGATACCCTGCGCGACCCGCGCCGCGGCGAGCAGCCAGATCGCCGCCACGCCGATCTCGCTGTAGCCGGGTAGGAATGCGAGCGCCACCGTGGCCGTGCCGAGCAGAAACAGCGCGATGATGAGCTTGGCGCCCTTGCCGTGGCGGCGGTCGACCGCCATGAAGATAACGGTGCCGAGCGGGCGGGCGGCGAAGGCGAGCGCAAACAGCCCGAAGGAATAGAGGGTGCCGGTCAGCTCATTGACGAACGGGAACACCAGCTTCGGAAACACGATCACCGAGGCGATCGCGTAGACGAAGAAGTCGAAGAATTCCGAGGTGCGCCCGATGATGACGCCGATGGCGATTTCGCCGGGTTTCGCATGCCCGTGACCTGAAGAAGTCGCCGGGTTGCCGTGAGCCATTGCTGGGGCCTGTGCCATCGCGCCGTGAACCGTCCTTGGAGTGAGGCCGCGGGCAGACTTTGCCATGCGGTCCATTCGACTGTTTCGCGCCCTATCTCGCACTGCAACATTGGACAAATTGTCCAATGTCCGTTTTGTTGCATCGCAGCTACCCCTTGGCGAAACTCATAAAATTCCAGCGGGGTAAGCTGTGCGCGCCTTGAAATTGTTGGCCTTATTGCCGTTTGTGGCCCTGCTCGGCGGGTGCGATTTCGTCGTCCTGGCGCCTGCCGGCGACGTCGCCGCCCAGCAGCGCGACCTCGTCGTCATCTCCACCGTTTTGATGCTGCTGATCGTCCTGCCGGTGATGGCGCTGACGGTGTTCTTTGCCTGGCGCTACCGCCAATCCAACACCGCCGTGCCCTACGAGCCGGAATGGGATCACTCGACCCAGCTCGAGCTCGTGATCTGGTCGGCGCCGCTGCTCATCATCGTTTGCCTGGGTGCGCTGACCTGGATGGGCACCCATCTGCTCGATCCCTACCGCACGCTTGGCCGCATCGATGCCGGCAAAGCGATCGAGAGCAAGGACGCGCCGCTCAATGTCGAGGTGGTCGCGCTCGCCTGGAAGTGGCTGTTCATCTACCCCGACTACGGCGTCGCCGCCGTCAACGAGCTCGCCGCTCCGGTCGACCGCCCGATCCGCTTCCGCATCACGGCGTCCTCCGTGATGCACTCCTTCTACATCCCCGCACTCGCCGGCCAGATCTACGCCATGCCCGGCATGGAGACGAAACTGCACGCCGTCGCCAACGAGCAGGGCACCTTCAGGGGCTTCTCCGCCAACTACAGCGGCGCCGGCTTCTCCGGCATGCACTTCGCGTTCAAGAGCCTCTCGGCCTCCGATTTCGACAAGTGGATCACCAATGCCAAGGCCAGCAGCAACATGCTCGGCCGCAGCGACTATTTGCAGCTCGAGCGCCCGAGCCAGAATGAACCGGTTCGTCTCTACGGCTCGGTCGATCGCGACCTCTACAAGGCGATCCTCAACATGTGCGTCGAGACCGGCAAGATGTGCGTGAGCGAGATGATGGCGATCGACGCCAAGGGCGGCCTCGGCCGCGAGGGCCTCAACAACACGCTGCCGCTGACCTACGACAAATACGCGAGGCGCGGCGCGCCGCTCGGCAACCAGCCGACCTTCGTCGCCGGCATCTGCTCGATCGACGAGCTGAAGGACACGCCGTCGCGCGAAATCTTCGCGCCGTCGGACATGACCCCGCTGCGCGGCGTCGGCATGAAGCGCCCGCCATTCTCTCCCGCCCATCCGTCATCGACGTCGCTGCTGTTTGGCCAGCGTTCGAAATCAGAGTCCTAAGAGGGCCGCATGCTCAACAATCCCGAAATCATCAAGGCGATCTTCGGCCGCCTCAATCTGGACGCGCTGCCGCTGCACGAGCCGATCCTGGTCGGCACCTTCGCGGTGGTCGCGACCGGCGGCCTCGCGCTGTTCGCCGCCGTCACCTATTTCCGGCTGTGGGGCTATCTGTGGCGCGAGTGGTTCACCACCGTCGATCACAAGCGCATCGGCATCATGTACATGATCCTCGGCATCGTGATGCTGCTGCGCGGCTTCGCCGACGCGCTGATGATGCGCCTGCAGCAGGCGATCGCCTTTGGCGGCTCCGAGGGCTACCTCCCCGCGCATCACTACGATCAGGTGTTCACCGCGCACGGCGTGATCATGATCTTCTTCGTGGCGATGCCGCTGGTGACGGGCCTGATGAACTACATCATGCCGCTGCAGATCGGCGCCCGCGACGTCTCCTTCCCGTTCCTGAACAATTTCAGCTTCTGGATGACGGTCGGCGGCGCGGTGCTGGTGATGGCCTCGCTGTTCGTCGGCGAGTTCGCCCGCACCGGCTGGCTCGCCTATCCGCCGCTGTCGAATATCGGCTACAGTCCTGACGTCGGCGTCGATTATTACATATGGGGCCTCCAGGTCGCAGGCGTCGGCACGACGCTATCGGGCATCAACCTGATCTGCACCATCGTCAAGCTGCGCGCCCCGGGCATGACGATGATGAAGATGCCCGTTTTCACCTGGACCACGCTCTGCACCAACGTCCTGATCGTCGCCTCCTTCCCGGTGCTGACGGCCGTGCTGGTGCTGCTGTCGCTCGACCGCTACGTCGGCACCAATTTCTTCACCAACGACTTCGGCGGCAGCCCGATGATGTACGTGAACCTGATCTGGATCTGGGGCCATCCCGAGGTCTACATCCTGGTGCTGCCGGCGTTCGGCATCTTCTCCGAGGTGACCGCGACGTTCTCGGGCAAGCGGCTGTTCGGCTATACCTCGATGGTCTACGCCACCGTCGTCATCACCATCCTGTCCTACCTGGTCTGGCTGCACCACTTCTTCACGATGGGCTCCGGCGCCAGCGTGAACTCGTTCTTCGGCATCACAACCATGATCATCTCGATCCCGACGGGCGCGAAGATGTTCAACTGGCTGTTCACGATGTATCGCGGCCGAATCCGCTTCGAGCTGCCGATGATGTGGACGGTGGCGTTCATGCTGACCTTCGTGATCGGCGGCATGACCGGCGTGCTGCTCGCGGTGCCGCCGGCCGACTTCGTGCTGCATAACAGCCTGTTCCTGGTCGCGCACTTCCACAACGTGATCATCGGCGGCGTGCTGTTCGGCCTGTTCGCCGGCATCAACTACTGGTTCCCGAAGGCGTTCGGCTTCAAGCTCGATCCGTTCTGGGGCAAGCTGTCGTTCTGGTTCTGGGTTACGGGTTTCTATGTCGCCTTCATGCCGCTCTATGTGCTCGGCCTGATGGGCGTCACCCGCCGCCTGCGCGTGTTCGACGATCCGAGCCTGCAAATCTGGTTTATCATCGCGGGCATCGGCGCATTCCTCATCCTGCTCGGCATCGTCTCGATGCTGGTGCAGTTCGCGGTGAGCTTCTTGAAGCGCGAGCAGCTCCGCGACGTCACCGGCGATCCCTGGAACGGACGCACGCTGGAATGGGCCACCTCGTCGCCGCCGCCGAGCTACAACTTCGCCTTCACGCCCGTCGTCTACGACAACGACGCGTGGTGGGACATGAAGCGTCGCGGCTACAAGCGTCCGCTGTCCGGCTTCAAGCCGATCCACATGCCCTCCAATACCGGAACCGGCATCATCCTCGCCGGCCTCGCGACGGTGATGGGATTCGGCCTGATCTGGTACATCTGGTGGCTTGCTGCCGTCAGCTTCATTGGGCTGCTCGCGGTCGCGATCGGCCACACCTTCAACTATCACCGCGACTTCAACTTCCCGGCGGATGAAGTGAGTCGGGTCGAAGACACGCGGACGCACTTGCTTGCCGCGGGAGCCAAGTCATGACTGTAGCAACCGTCTCCACGCAGAATTCCGAACCGGTCTTCCACGTCATCGACGAGCACGCGCATCCGGAAGGCGCCAGCACCATGCTGGGCTTCTGGATCTACCTGATGAGCGACTGCCTGATCTTTGCGATCCTGTTCGCGACCTTCGGTGTGCTCGGCGGCAACTACGCCGCCGGTCCTGCACCGAAAGATCTGTTCGATCTCAATCTCGTCGCGCTCAACACGACGATGCTGCTGCTCTCCTAGATCACCTACGGCTTCGCCATGCTGACGATGGAGAAATCGAAGATCGGCGCGACGCAGGCCTGGCTCGCGATCACAGGACTGTTCGGCCTCGCATTCCTCGGCATCGAGCTCACCGAGTTTGCGCACATGATCCATGAGGGCGCGACGCCGCAGCGTAGCGCCTTCCTGTCGTCGTTCTTCACGCTGGTCGGCACCCACGGCCTGCACGTCACCTTCGGCCTGGTCTGGCTGACGACGCTGATGGTGCAGGTGGCGCGTTTCGGCCTGATCGAGGCCAACCGGCGCCGCCTGATGTGCCTCTCCATGTTCTGGCACTTCCTGGACGTGGTCTGGATCGGCGTCTTCACTTTCGTCTACCTCATGGGTATGCTGCGATGACCTCAGACTCTCACGCCCTGCCATCCAACGCCGGAGATCACGGCCACCACGCCCATGACGCGGCGGCGCACGGCACGCTTTCGAGCTACCTGATCGGCTTCGGTCTCTCCGTCGTCCTCACCGCGGTGCCGTTCTGGCTGGTGATGACCGGCGCGATCGCGGACAAGCAAGTCACCGCGCTGATCGTGCTGTTGCTCGCCGCGGTGCAGATCGTGGTGCACATGATCTACTTCCTGCACATGAACACCCGGTCCGAGAACGGCTGGACCATGATGGCGCTGATCTTCACGGTCATCATGGTGGTAATCGCGCTGACCGGATCGCTGTGGGTCATGCATCACCTCAACACCAACATGATGCCGATGCACGACATGAGCCAGATGCCGTGACGATGCGGTCGTCCAGGCCCTCCGTATTGCTCCTCACGCTCGGCATGCTGGGCGTGGCGCTGCTGACCGCGCTCGGGGTCTGGCAGATCGAACGCAGGGCCTGGAAGCTGGCGCTGATCGAGCGGGTCGAGCAGCGCATTCACGCTACCCCCGCTCCGCTGCCGGCCGCCTCCTCGTGGCCCGCCGTGACGGCCGCTGGTGATGAATACCGCCGCGTCACCGTGATCGGCACCTTCCTGCATGCGGACGAAACCTTGGTCCAGGCCGTGACCGACGACGGTCCCGGCTTCTGGGTGCTGACCCCGCTGCGAAGCGCCGACGGAACCATCGTGCTGGTCAATCGCGGCTTTGTGCCCGCCGAGAAGCGCGATCCCGCGACACGGCGCGAAGGCGCTCCGCAAGGCGTGGTGAGCGTCACCGGCCTCCTGCGGATGTCGGAACCGAAGGGCGGCTTTCTGCGCAGCAACGACCCGACGGCCGGCCGCTGGTATTCGCGCGATGTCGCCGCGATCGCGGCTACGCATCGATTGTCGCAGGTCGCGCCCTTCTTCATCGATGCCGACGCCACTCCGAATCCCGGCGGTTACCCGGTCGGCGGACTGACCGTGGTGCGGTTTCATAACAGCCACCTGATTTACGCGCTGACATGGTTCACGCTCGCCTTTATGCTGGCGGTTGCACTGCTGCGCGCTGTGCGCGGCAGGGGTCGCGCCGGCGGCTCCGATCCCCGACGCGCCGCCGTGCGCCGCCTGATCGGCGCAGCACGCAACCTGTCTCGCAACCCAGGCCCAGATGCTCGAGCGCACATCGGATCCGCATGACGACGAAACGGCGGCAGAAAATGCCATGATGCCGCCTGCCGGCAGCGCGGCCGGCGGCCTGGCATTCGATCTCACCGCGCCGTCGCCGACCGACGCTGCGACCAATCGCAAGAACATGGCGCTGCTGATCCAGTTGCGCTGGACGGCGGTGATCGGCCAGATCGCCACCATCGCCTTTGTCCAGTTCTGGATGGGCATCGACCTGCCGCTGTTGCCGATGGCAGGCGTGATCTGCGGCCTGGTGGCGCTCAATCTCGTCAGCCTGCTCTGGGTGCGCTACCGCGCCGACATCAACAACCGCGAGCTGCTGATTGCGCTGGCGCTCGACGTGGCGGCGCTGACAACCCTGCTCTATCTCAGCGGCGGCGCCACCAATCCGTTCACGTCGCTCTATCTGCTGCAGGTGACGCTCGGCGCGGTGCTGCTCGACGCCCCGTCGACCTGGTCGCTGGTGGCGCTGGTCTGCATGAGCTACGCCTGGCTGACCGGCTATTACGAGCCGCTGGCGCTGCCGCGGGAAGGATTTGGCGATGCGTTCAGCCGGTACATCGCCGGCACGTTCATCGGCCTCGTGCTCGACGCCGTGCTGCTCGTGGTGTTCGTGACCCGCATCAACCGCAACCTGCGCGACCGCGATGCGCGCCTCGCCGCGCTGCGCCAGCATGCCGCCGAGCAGGATCATATCGTGCGGATGGGCCTGCTCGCTTCCGGGGCCGCGCACGAGCTCGGCACACCGCTCGCCTCGCTCTCGGTCATCCTGAGCGACTGGCGCCGGATGCCTGCGCTCGCCTCCGACCCCGAACTGTCGCAGGACCTCGGCGAGATGGAGACGTCGCTGCAGCGCTGCAAATCGATCGTGACGGGCATCCTGCTGTCGGCAGGCGAGGCGCGCGGCGAAGGCTCCGCGCCGACCACGGTCGCGGCATTCCTGACCGCGCTGGTGGAGGAATGGCGGACGACGCGGCCCTCGGCCACGCTGTACTTCCGCAATGCGTTCGGCGCCGATCTGCCGATCGTGTCCGATATCGCGCTCAAGCAGGCGATCTTCAATGTGCTGGACAATGCCGCCGAGGTTTCGCGCGACTGGATCGAATTGATGGCCGAGCGGAAGGACGACACCCTGGTGCTGTCGGTGACCGACCGCGGCCCGGGCTTTCCGCGCGAGATGCTCCCGAACGTCGGCAAGCCCTATCAATCGACCAAGGGCAGCCCCGGCAGCGGCCTCGGCCTGTTCCTGGTGGTCAATGTCGTGCGCAAGCTTGGCGGCGTGGTGACGGCGCGCAACCGGCCCGATATCGGCGCCGCTGTCAGGCTCGAGCTTCCGCTCTCGACGCTCGTGATCGGAGATGAGCTTGACGGATGAACGCCAGCTTCTGATCGTCGAGGACGACGCCGGCTTTGCCCGCACGCTCAAACGTTCGTTCGAGCGCCGCGGCTACGGCGTCGTCGTCGCAGCCTCGCTCGACGAAGTCCGCCATCTGCTGGAGCAGCAATCGCCCGGCTATGCCGTGGTCGACCTCAAGCTCGCCGGCGGCGCCTCCGGTCTTGCCTGCGTGGAAGCGCTGCACGGGCACGATCCGGAGATGCTGATCGTGGTGCTGACCGGGTTCGCCAGCATCGCCACCGCGGTAGAGGCCATCAAGCTCGGCGCCTGCCACTATCTGGCCAAGCCGTCCAACACCGACGACATCGAGGCCGCATTCCAGAAGGCGGCCGGCAACGCCGACATCGAGGTCGGCGCGCGCCCCACCTCGATCAAGACGCTGGAATGGGAGCGCATCCACCAGACCCTGATCGAGACCGATTTCAACATCTCCGAAACCGCCCGTCGCCTCGGCATGCACCGCCGCACGTTGGCGCGCAAGCTCGAGAAGCAGCGGGTGAAGTAGCTGCGGCTCGGCGTAGTCGACGGTAGCGTAATTGCATTTTGGGAGAAAAGCGCCCTGCGGCCATCCTTCGAGACGCCCGCCTTTGGCGGGCTCCTCAGGATGAGGTCTTGTGTTGCGGCACAATAGTAGACCCTCATGGTGAGGAGCGCCGCTTGCGGCGCGTCTCGAACCACGAGGCCGAGTACGTGCGCAGCCGCCCAAAGCGGCATATGCGATAGTCCTACCGTCGGCCGGGAGAGCTGAGCAGTGCCGGATGGTGAGAAGACCTTACGTCTGCTGGAAAAACAAAAGGCCCGATCTTTCGACCGGGCCTTCCGTCTGAATTCTGTGGCAAGCGGCTCAGGCGGCCTCGTCGGCCACCGTGGCATCGTCGCCGTCGGAATCGAGATCGTCTCCGTCGCCATCGCCCTCGGATTCGCCTTCTGCGGCTTCGGCCTTGGCACCGCGGCGCGGGCTCTTGGCGAGCTGGCTCTCGATCTCCTTGACCGCTTCGGTCTCGGTCGAGTGCTGCACCACGGCGATTTCGCGCGACAGACGGTCGAGCGCCGCTTCATAGAGCTGGCGTTCGGAGTAGGACTGCTCGGGCTGCGATTCCGAGCGATAGAGATCGCGGACCACCTCGGCGATCGCGACGATGTCGCCCGAGTTGATCTTCGCTTCGTATTCCTGGGCGCGGCGCGACCACATGGTGCGCTTGACGCGGGCGCGGCCCTTCAGCGTCTCCAGCGCCTTCTTGACCAGCGCCGGCTCCGACAGCTTGCGCATGCCGACATTGGCGACCTTCGCGGTCGGAACGCGCAGCGTCATCTTGTCCTTCATGAAATTGATCACGAACAGCTCGAGCTTGGCGCCCGCGATCTCCTGCTCCTCGATGGCCAGGATCTGGCCGACGCCGTGAGCCGGATAGACGACGAATTCATTGGCTTTGAAGCCCTGACGCTGGGTCACGACCTTCTTCTCTTCGACGCGCGGCGCGGCGGCCGGCTTGGCGGCAACCTTCGGCGCAGTGGCAGGAGCGGCAGCCTTCGCAGCAGCCGGCTTGGGCGCGGCGACGGACTTGGGGGCGATCTTGGGGGCGACCTTGGCAGCAGAGGTCTTCGCAGCCGCCGCTTTCGCGGCAGTCTTGGCAGTCTTTTCTGGCATCACGCTTCTTTTGTTCTTTGAGGACTTTGCGGCCGAAGCCTTCCTGGCATCCTTCACAGGCGCCTTGGCACGGCCCTTGAGTGCGCTGCGAGCAACAACAGCGGCTTTCTTGGTCGTCTTTGAAGCACTCTTTTTACGCGTTTTCTGTGACACAGCCTGCGCGCGGAAACTGCCACGCCCCTGTTCGAGTTTGCGGGAACCTCGAAGCCACAGGATACGCATGGCAGCGGGTTCTTGGCTTGTAATGTGCTCAATATAGCACATTTTCCGCAAAAATAAATGATTTACGCCCGATTCCGGACATAAGCCGGGACCACGCGGTCATATGTCCGTCATTAGGGTTAAATCAGCAGGCCGTTATGGGGCCGGCACCGAGCTTAAGCCCGTGCCTGCCAGGGTAGTTCCAGCGAATCAGTCACCGGCTCCCGGACTCGGAGAGAAATACTTCTCGAATTTGCCCTCTTTGCCTTCCCATTCCTTGGCGTCTTCGGGCGAGTCCTTCTTCTGGGTGATGTTCGGCCAGCTCTTGGCATAGTCGCGGTTGACTTCGAGCCACTTCTCCAGACCCGGCTCGGTGTCCGGCTTGATGGCATCCGCCGGGCATTCCGGCTCGCACACGCCGCAATCGATGCATTCGTCGGGATGGATGACCAGCATGTTCTCGCCCTCGTAGAAGCAGTCGACGGGGCAGACCTCAACGCAGTCGGTATATTTGCATTTGATGCAGGCTTCAGTGACGACGTAGGTCATCCAAAACTCCGAAAACGGTCAACTTTTTCAGGGGTTGCCTAGCGCAGGAATACCGCAGCCGCAAGGGAAGTGGGCTCCCAAAGTGCAGGCGTTCCGGCGCAAAATCCGAATTGCAGCTCCTAAATAATTACTCCTTGCCGGCTTGCAAATCGTCGTACAGCACGCGCGCCGACGTGGCATCGCCGCGCCGCTCGGCAAAGCCCGCGACCTTCAGCACCCGGACGCTGTTGTCGAGCGCCACGGTGACGACGTCGCCGAGCTTGACCGCATGGCCCGGCGATTTCTCGCGCACGCCGTTGATGCGAACGTGCCCGGACTCGACCAGCGCGGCCGCGCTGGTCCGGGCCTTCACCCCCCGCGCGTGCCACAGCCATTTGTCGAGGCGCTGTCGGTCCAAGTGGATTCTTATGTCTGACGCGCTTTCTTCACGCGAACCGGTCTCCACTTCGCTTGAAAACGCTTTGCCCTAGTCCTTGCGATTGCCCGCGAGCTGTTCCTTCAGCGCCGCGAGCTTTGCGAATGGCGAGTTCGGATCGATCGGCCGGTCGCGCTCGCGCGGCGCACTCGACGCATAGGGCCGATGCGACGGTCCGCCGTCGCGCTTGTCGCGACCGCCCTTGTCACGGCCGAAATCGCGGCCGCCGCGGTCACGTTCGCCCTTGCGCTCGCCGCCGAACTTGTTGTCGCGGCGGCGCTCATTGTCGCGATCGCGGCCCTTGCCCTCGAAGCGCTCGCGGCGTTGGTCGCGGCCCTCGCGCGGCGCGCCATCGGCAGGCGCCGCCGGCGCATCGGCGGGCGCGCCGGGACGCGGCGTGCGGAAATCCTGGTGCCGGCGCGGCCGGCGATGCTGCTCGCGCTTGTCGCCCTCGCCGCCTTCGGCGGCCTGTGCACCGCCCTCGGCGGACTTGCCGTGATGACGGCCGCGGTTGCGATCGTGCCCGCGATGGTGCGGCCGGCGCTGCTCGTCGGGGCGACCACCGGGACGCCAAACTTCCACGAGCTGCGGTTCGGCCGGCGTCTCGGGCGCGGCGGCAGCCTCGGCCGGAGCAGCTTCGACAGAAGCGGCCTCGGCGGGTGCTTCGGCGGCCGCAACAGGCTCGACCATCGTTTCGGCGGCCGGCGTGTCGGCCAGCGCCGCAGGCTCTGGCGCGGTTTCGGCGGCGACGTCGGATGACGCCTCGGCGGCGGCCGGAGCGGCCTCATCGGCCGGGGGCGCGAAGCCGACTTCGGGCAGCAGCGCGGCGGACGGGGCGGGATCGCCGGACACCGGCTGATCGCTGGCGGCATCCGCAGCCGGCACCTCGGCGCTCGCCTCCACCGGCGTCTCAACGGCAGCGTCCGCGCTCGCCTCGACCGGCGTCTCGGCGGCGGCATCAGTGGTTGCCTCCGCTGGCGTTTCGGCGGCAGCGGCCTCGGTGCTTTCGGCCGGTGCCGGTTCGGCGGGCTTCGGCGGCAGCGGCGGACGGCGGTCCATCCGATAGCCGAGCGCGCGCAAGATCGAGGCGAAATCCTCGCCTGCCGATCCCGTCAGCGAGGTCATCGCCTGGGTCACGACAAAGCCGCGGCCGTCGAATGCGCCGGCCGGCTTCTCGCCCGGCGAGGTCTCACGCCAGGCCAAAGCGGGGCGGATCAGATCGGCCAACCGCTCCAGGATGTCGACGCGCACCGCGCGCTCGCCGCACTGGCGATAGCCGAGTACGCGATAAGCATCGCGCGGCAACGCCTTGTCGACCGGGAACGAGGTACGGCCGCTGGAGGCCAGATGCTGCACATTCGACAGCGCGCCCATGTCGACATTGTTCTGCTTCTCTGCCCACAGCAGCGAAGCGAGCGAGCGCGCCGCGGGCTTTAAAAGCTGCGGGAAATAGATGTGATAAGCGCCGAACCGCACGCCGTATTTGCGCAAGGTGGCGCGCGACGGCTGGTCGAGATCCTTCATCTCGGAGGAGATCTTCGCACGCTCGAGCACGCCGAGCGCTTCGACGAGCTGGAAGGCGATGCCGCGGGCGATGCCCTGCAGATCCTCGGCCTTGGAGAGCTCGAACAGCGGCCCGAGCAGCTTCTCGATATGAGTCTTGAGCCAGAGGTCGAGCCGGTTCTGCACCGCTTCACGCGAGGCGCCGGTCAGCCGCTCGTCGGAAATGATGCGCAGGCGCGGATGCAGCGCGTCGTCGGCCGCGACCAATTTCGCCACCGCATCGCCGGTCCAGCGGATGGTGCCGTCGGACGTCAGCACGAACTGCTCGTCTGGCGCGGCGCCCAATTTCTCGGCACGCACATCGATCTCGCGCGCCCGCACCTGCTGCGCGGCAGCCTGCAGGGCCTTGGCGTCGGAGCCGGCTTCGGCGGCGTCGGGCGCAAAGGTGAATCCATCGAGCCGGCCGATCACATGACCTTCCACGATCACTTCGCCGGTTTTGCCAATTTCCGTATTCAAAACTGAGTTCTCCCGCAGGCGGCGCATCAATACACTGGTCCGCCTGTCAACGAAACGCTCTGTGAGCCGTTCATGCAGCGCATCGGATAATTTATTTTCGAGCTCGCGCGTGATCCCCTGCCAATGCTCCGGGTCATACAGCCAGTCCGGCCGGTTGGCGACGAAGGTCCAGGTGCGAATCTGCGCGATTCGGCCCGACAACGTGTCGATATCGCCGTCGGTGCGGTCGGCCTGGTCGACCTGGGCAGCGAACCATGCGTCAGGGATACGCCCCTTTTGCATCAGGAAGCCGTACAGCGTGGTCACGAGTTCGGCATGGGCGGCCGGCGACAGTTTCCGGTAATCCGGGACCTGGCAGGCGTCCCACAGCCGCTCCACGGCCGCCGCGCCATGCGCCATATCGCGCACCTCGGCGTCGCGCGCGGCGTGATCGAGCACACGCTGGTCTTCGGCGACCGGCGCCCGCGTCAGCGTCTCGTGCCCGGGCGGCAGCGCCAGCGACACCTGCAGCGCGCCGAGCGAGGCGAAATCGAGCTTGGCGTTGCGCCATTGCAGCATCTTCACCGCATCGAAGGTGTGGTTCTGCAGCGCGTTCACCAGTTCCGGCTCGAACGGCGCGCAGCGCCCCGTGGTGCCGAAGGTGCCGTTGCGCGTGGCGCGGCCGGCTCTCCCTGCGATCTGCGCGAATTCGGCCGGCGTCAGCCGGCGGAACTGGTAGCCGTCATATTTGCGGTCGGAGGCGAAGGCGACGTGATCGACGTCGAGATTGAGCCCCATGCCGATCGCATCGGTGGCGACGAGATAGTCAACGTCGCCGTTCTGGAACATTGCGACCTGCGCATTGCGCGTGCGCGGGGAGAGCGAGCCGAGCACGACCGCCGCACCGCCATGCTGGCGGCGGATCAACTCGGCGATCGCGTAAACCTCATCGGCCGAGAACGCGACGATCGCGGTTCGGCGCGGCTGCCGCGTGATCTTGCGATCGCCGGCGAATTCGAGCTGCGACAATCTCGGCCGCGTCACGATCGAGGCGCCGGGCAGCAGCCGCTCGATGATCGGCCGCATCGTCGCAGCGCCCAGCAGCAGCGTCTCGTCGCGGCCGCGGCGGTTGAGGATGCGATCGGTGAAGACATGGCCGCGCTCGAGGTCGGCGGCGATCTGGATCTCGTCGACGGCCAGAAACGAGACGTCGAGATCGCGCGGCATCGCCTCCACGGTCGAGACCCAGAAGCGCGGCGACTTCGGCTTGATCTTCTCCTCGCCGGTGATCAGCGCGACGCTCTCCTCGCCGGCGCGATCGGCGATCTTGTTGTAGACCTCGCGCGCGAGCAGCCGCAGCGGCAGGCCGATCACGCCGGACGAATGCGCCAGCATCCGCTCACTCGCCAGATGCGTCTTGCCGGTGTTGGTCGGCCCGAGAACGGCGGTGACGCCTGCGCCGGGCACGCGGTCATTTCCGAACGAAGTTGAGAAAGCCATATTGTGCAGGTGTTTCTTGAACTGGTGGCGCGGTCAAGGCTGGCGCGACGCCGTCATCCTGAGGAGCGCGTCAGCGCGTCTCGAAGGATGCACGGCCGAGATATTTCCGCGCGCGGCGATCCGCTAGCAGAGACAGCGGGGCCGTCTCCCTTCGAGACGGCCGCTGCGCGGCCTCCTCCAGCGACAACGGCAGAGCCGCCGCGCGGGGGTGACGGTGGAAGAGGATCTTCACGCCTTCACGCGTCCTTTCGCAAAATCTGTCTCACAATGCGACGCTTTTCGCGCCAGACTTAAGCTCCGGAACGGGTTGAGAACGAATCGCGCCCGAATCGCTGACTCCCTTCCAGGCCTGAAACGTTCACCGCAACATCTCGGGCAACTCTCAGGCTGCGGCACTAGATCAAGTTTATATGGGGTCCACAAGCCGGCGTTTCAGGTGCTCGGTTCCTTAAATTGCAGACAACGCCGAGTCGAATCAGAACCGGGCAAGAGTCAACTGGATTCCGGTGCCGGTTGTCGTGTTCCGCGGGCGCGAAGCGCCTTCGGAACACCCTCTCCCCTTGTGGGAGAGGGTGGATTCGATGCGGAAGCATCGAAGCCGGGTGAGGGGTTTGTCTCCGCGGAGAGAACCCCTCATCCGGCGCGCATGTCATGCGCGCCACCTTCTCCCACAGGGGGAGAAGGTGAGTAGGCTACTGCGTCTTCGCCACGCGCGGCGGCGCGGCGGCGGTGACGAACGAAGTGGCCTCCAGCATCGCAGGACCGAGCGGGGTCGGGATCGTCATGCGGAACGGCACCAGGATGCGCGTGCCGGCGATCGGCACCAGCGTGATCTCGATGTTGCGCTGGGCGGCGAGATATTTGATGACGGGGCGATCGGGGATGTAGCCCGCGATCGGCACGAAATAGATCGCGCAGACCAGCGCCGGGCCGTGATAGCCGCGCTCGGCCTTCACCGTCTACAGCCGCTTGTAATCCAGCTTCAGATCGTAACGCATGCGGCCGTCGAACACGCCGGCGGCCGTGCGGCAGCTATCCGGGCTCAACAGCTCGGTAGTCCCGGGCACGCGCAGCATCGAGCCGGTCATCGGATCGAACACGCCCTTCTTATGCGCGTCGGTGACCGGGATGCGGTCGGCATCGACCGGCGGCACCGGCTCGATCGTGGCATCCTTGACGTTGCCGTTGGCGAGCACCATCCGGATCGTCTCTGACTTCTTCGAGGTCGAGGTGGTCGCGGTGTACGAGGTCGCCACCAGCGCGCCGTTGACGACGCGGCCCTGGGAGGCGCCGGTGCCAGTGCCGCCGGTGAACGCCTTCAGAAGCCCGGCGGTGCCGCCTTGCGCGGAGGCCGAGAACGCGTCATCGCCGATTTCGATGGTCCAGGAGCCCTTGCCGACCGGGATGCCGGCGAGGGTTGCTTCATACTGCGCATCGAGCCGCCCCTGGGCCTTGGCGGCCTCGGATCCGAACAGCATGAATGCGCCGGCCAACAGGCCGAGCAGCCACCCGGAGGGCGGCAAAATGGCAATCGGGGTAGTCACTTACCTGACGGTCCTGCTATCGGCGCTCGATCGTGTCATTTAGGCAGACAAATTGGCCAGACAACGCGTGTTTCCGCAAAAGAGAGCGCCGCCTTGCGCCCGAACACGCCT
>Ga0099824_1005116_pt1 | contig 18605 bp, 11 predicted proteins | sample SiratrowhiteBW_FD_76837 | JGI IMG/M metagenome (GOLD analysis project Ga0099824, IMG submission 76837) | Root nodule microbial communities of legume samples collected from California, USA - Siratro white BW | ecosystem: Host-associated > Plants > Roots > Nodule | place: USA: California... | reverse complement strand
GGATAAAAGGGGTGGTGGAGGGTATAATGGGATATGAAATATTTTAAAAAGGGTTAAATGGTAAATTTGCCTAGAGTATGGAGGTGCAGGAAGATGATATGGAGGTGCAGGAAGAAGCAGTCCCCCAATTGATGGTCTTTCGTCAAAAGAAATTAGTGTTTGGGCTAGTAATGGCCCATACCATTCTGCAAGGTTCTAAGTACATGTTGGGCTTTATTTCCATCAATTCTCCTCCAAAGTTTGGAAAAACGTACTTGTTTTTTTCCATTCATCCTACGCGGGATCAAATATACGATATGCAGTACAACATATAATTAATCTATTTATTATATTGTTACTATAGCAAATGATTACTTATAATGGCGCTAGTCACTACTAATAAACTTTTTAAAATTTATCAAAGTAAAAAGAAAATGACATTTGCTTGAGAAGTTATATCAAATAATTTAGTTTAGATTCTTCTCCAATAAGAATTTTCCATAAATATCACTTCTGGTTTGAATAAATTTACACTTTTTACGTAATCTGTAAAGAGAGGAAATTTCGGATAAATTTAGGAATTAAATAATTAGTCAAATGAAAGTCCTGTTTTAAATTATAATCTTTGTGTAAATACTGAGATAATAGTCAACAGCAGAAAATGACGTCAAAATTTCTGGTTTGTGGTTGCACGAAGATGGTTTAAAGAAGAAAATGAAAGAATGGAGAAGAAGATGGAAGTTTGGCTTAGGTGAAATATATGTAAATGAGATGTGTGGGTCTTATGATAAAAGGGTTTATTTATTTTTTTGTTCAAAATGGAGTGAAAGAGGAGAAAATATGATTTGGAATAAAAAATTACAATTTTCTTTCTTTTGTCTTTTACCCTTATAATGAATTGCATTTTTTGGCATAATTATAGCTGTCATCCAAGGCCACAAAGAGCAAAGTGCGTATATTCTTACACCGTAAATTTTTTTTATACATTTACTACATGAATGAAGTTGATTTCTTAAGAACTTTCTAATTATATAAAATTTTAACGGAATACCTTACACATAAACTAAATATTTATATATGATTCAATAATAAATTAATAATCTTATTAAGATAAGTTATGATACTATATTAAGAAAATAAATTTAAATATAACTCATTCTTATTAGAATCAACATATAAAATGATATCCATTTACATATTGAAAAATATAGGATCGGATCTAATTAAACTATGGTGATATATATATAATGCTAAAATAAAACAGCAGGGGTTGTGGAGGAATTACACAGTAAGAAATTGACTGTTTCATTGAATCGATTCCGATTTTGTTGGTTCCAGAAGACAAGGAATGATGCTCGTTGTATGATACTATGCAATTATGCAACACGTCAACATATACCAGACAGCGTTTGTGAAATTCCAATGTTGCATGTCCAATCTCAAGATTGTAAACTTATCTATATGTAACAAAGTATTGGGTATTTTTATTCGTGTGAAAAATATAATATGAACTTGACAATTTATCATAAAAAAATGGTGGATGTAAAGAAGTACATTTAATCTAGAACTTGAATCATTAAAAGAATATAGTAATTGTTACTTGTGTCTAAGGGCGCCGCCTTTGGGAAGTGGGAAGTGGGAAGTGGGAGGAGGAAGATTCGTAGAACCTGGACATGGCAACAAAGATTCTGCATTGTTCATGGCGGTTCAAAAGTTAGGCTAATCTCCCTTTGCATAAACAAACAACCATGCACCCAATTTCATTCACCTTCAAATTTTCTCCATTTGGACTTTCAAGACACTGTCAAAATTATAGGTATATACACGTTTTTCATATTACAATAGTATATATACCATGTTCACACACTGTAATAAAAATGGTCTATATATGTCATGGTTTTTTTTTTCTTAGAAACAATCCAATTGCAATTTGGTTGCTACACCTACCCAACGAAATCAAATTACGTGGTTGATTTAGTATTATTTCAATCGAAAAAAAAAAAGAAGAAGAAGAAAAGATTCCAAGTTAGAAATATGAAGTTGTAGTTTCTAAAATAAGTAAACGCAAAATATTTGTCGAATATCTTCAACTTAGTCGTGAATCGTAATTAGTTAACTATAACATCGAACAATATAGACCAAGATTTTGAATTTGGTACCCTTCAATGATCTTTCGTCAAGAAGTCAGAGCCATATATTAATATCTATGCACATTTTGAATGCTAGCCATGTTTAATTTGCCCTCAATCTAGCTCTATTAAAGAACAAGTTAATTATATTTAGCGTTAACTTTAACACTGGTATAAAACAATTTCACCATCATTCAATAATATTTATACAATGCAAAAAAATAAAAAAAATGTGTTCCATTCACACACATAGGCAGCTCAATCATCAAATTTATTAAATATTATACCACACATAGACAGCTCAATCATCAAATTTATTAAATATTATACACGACTAATGACAATTAAACTTCTTTTAATGTTTGAAATTTGAGATAAATTAGTCTTTTGAATTTTAAAAATATTATTTTAATTCTTTAAACTAAGATCCGTGTTTGAGAATGGAAATTAAACCATAATGGCCACATGTAATACTATAACAGTATCGAATATTTTCAAATGAGTTGTCAATCATAATTCGACAACTATAACATCCAACAACACACAGACCAGACTTTTAAATTCGACACTCGTTAATCATTCATTAACAAGTCAGAATCATATATAAATATACACACACTTTGAACGCGAGCCTTGATTGAATACCTAATCTGCTCTATATAAACTTTTAAAATAAAATTTAATAGCAATAGCTAAAGTTTAATTTTAATATTTCGGTTCTGTAATTTTCTAATTATGAGATAAAAAAGCACGCTATCATTTAAGGATGTGTTACTAAATGGCAACAAAACTTTCTTTTATAGAACTTCTTACTCTACAATGTGTTAGAAATTAAATTCAACGTTATAATTTTGCTCCAGCAAGCAGAGAGTGATCTTAAGATATATTATTGATAAAAGAAAAAGCTATTTTGATGATTTATACATGTTATAAAAAGAATAGTCTGGGATTATGAATTGAAAGATATATAATTACATAAGAAGAATATAAATTTACCAAATAGAGGAGTTTAGAATATCACAGCAATGGCTTGAAAAAGAAAAGAATAATAGAATGAGGTGTAAAAGGTTGGTAATGTGTGAAGTGAGGCATAACATAACTGGAAAAGCTGTAAATTATGCGTTACGCAGGAGTTGATTGGCAGTGTGAACGCTTTTAATGGTGGACTTTTTCCCACCAATTAATTAAAACGCGGTTAGATAGAAAGATAGAGTTGAAACTTGAAACCCAAGAATGAATGTGTTTCATTTTGACGCGAATCTTCCACAGAAGCAGAGTTTGGCATCAAATTGGGCACCTCCTTGCCCAACTAAAACACCTTTTTACCAATTCTAAATTTCAGATGCCGCGTGTGACTGCACCTCTTACGCATGTATTTGGAAGCTTCAACTCATTTGGCACTGTGAAACGTATCAGACCAAGTTTGGTCTTCAGCGATCGTAGGTAGGAACATTCAAAAACGTGTCACAACACAAGACAAGGGTAGAAGGCGATGGGAATGCTGATAATTCCAACCGCTCTCGTACAAAGCAATTATTACAACGTAAGGATAAGCAACCCACGTGTCGTTATCATCACAGCGTTTAAAAGGCCAAACCCAAACCCTTGTTCTTATCCGCACACCAAACATCCGCTGTGTTCATCCCACCCAACCACCAAGTTGCTCCTTCAATCACTGCTAACTCCCGATCTTAATCATGCACATTAAAAATTAAAATTAACGAGGGATTTATATTCGTGGACCCCACCAACAGTAAAAACCGTCAAAAACAGAAAGAAACACGCGCAAGTGACCTTCACAAATTTGCCGCACCGTTCACGCGGTTCCACGGCGTGTTCTAGATCAATAATCAATCATCTATCACTATTACAACGAAGGAGCTGATAAAAAAATATGAATTGAATTTAATTGAATTACACTGTAGAAGTACAATCTAAATTCTAAAGCTGGAAAGTAAGTTCCAAGTACTGTATATGTACAAGAACAAATTAATACCAAATGACTTATGAAAAAAAACACTAAAAGACTGAATCTTTTTTGATAAATGGATCAGTACCGAGGGATTTCAATCTTGGGTATGGTCAGATTGAGACGGGGCTTCTTGGATGGATGGGGGCTTGAAACCTCCTCCTCCGCGAAGAACCTCGTTGGAAAGTCCGGAAAAGCCGGGAGGTTGAGATCGAAATCGCGGTGGCTTCCTGTGTGAGTGGACCCCACACCTTCGGAGGCGGTTACGGCGCTGTTACCGCCGCCGCCGCCTTCGTAGTGACAACGTTTGTGTCCTCCCAAGGCCTGTCCTGTCGGGAACGTTTTGTGGCATATGGAGCACTCATGGGTCCTACCTCCGCCGTTGGAGGCAGAGGTAGTGGTCACGCTGGAGGAGGTTGGCTGATCATCGGCGGTGCCAGCTAATTTGCGGTGGCTGGCCTTGTGTCCGCCGAGGGCTTGGTAAGAGGAGAAGGCCTTGTTGCAGACGGAGCATTTGTAGGTGAGTTTGGAGGCGGGGAGAGGAGCAGAGTTGTTGTCTGAGAGAGCAGGTTTGGCGGTGGTGGGGATGGCGGCGGCAGCGTGAGAGCCGCCGCGAGCGAGCATGATGAGACAGAGAGCTAGGTACTCCTCCTCGGTGCATGAAGGGTGTTGGTCCATGCGGGAACGCTTAGAACGCTTTCGCTTGGCCCAAGGTGTGTCTAAGTAACTGAGATTGGGTTCTTCAAAGGGACTAAAGGATGGGTTGGCGGCGGTGGGTGATTGAAGAGCTTCGAGAGCCATTTGAATGTGTGAGGGAAGAAAGAGAAGTTGTTGTGGTTGTGGTTGTGGTTGTGGTTGATTGAGTTTGGAGGTGAAGTGTGAGAGTGGAGAATTGGGAATTTATAAAGAGGTAAGGATTTGGGGGAAGTTGCGTGACAAGTGCTGGGAAAAGTAGGCGCAAGCAAGTGCCCAACTCAAAGAGTTAGTACTATATTATAATTCAGTAGAGCACGTGTTCTACTTCACTCACGCAAATAGTTTTCTTGGTGGCTAGTGGACCTCTAAGTCGGTCAAATAAATTGGTACTACTAACTACGAGTTTTTCTTTTTTAACAAGTGCAAGTGAACTCATTAGAAGACCAGTTCAAGTTTCAAAAGTCAAAATCCACAAAAAAACTCAAATTTTTGAAGTTAAGTGAATGTGGCTTAAATTAAATAGTTTGGTCCACAGCAGCCGGTAGGCAAGTGTAAGTGGCTAGCCACCAACGACTTTTCTGAGTCAATATCACAGGGTGCGACTTCAGATTGAATAGTCGAGTAGAAAGTGAGTCATTCATGCATCATTCAGATTTCAGGGTATTCCATTGCAAATTTCCTTTGAAGCGGGCACAGCACATGGGAGATCGTTGTTGTGATGGGAAAACGTGTGATGAAGTGTTGAGTGTGTGGAGTAGACTTGGTGTGGGATTTCACCAATATTTTCGGTTCTAGTTTTTTACGAATTGGGCAAGTGGACCACGTTACGGCGTTGAAGAAGGTTCAGGAATATATTCAGAATTGTTTGGCAATTGCAATTTCCCTTTTTCAACAAGAATGAAGCATAGGATTTGTGGCTATTGTTCTGTCCCAACCGCATCCTCGTTCCTCCGTTTCCATCTACACAATTCAAACCTTGTTCAGCTAACTCCACTTAGTGTTTCTTTAGCTGGTAACTTTAAAGGCTTTTTCACATTGCAAGAGTTTTTTCAAAAAATTACAAAAAGAAAATATAAATTTTAAATAAATTACAAATTTTTGATAAATTGGACTTTATTTTACGATTTCGATATTTTTTTTAAATTCAAAATCATAATACAACAACTTTTAGTATCAACAAAAATTAACTTTACGAAGTCAAGCTTTAAAAAACAAACTTCTTCAGCTTATCCGTATTCTATAATTTATTTTTTTAGTAATTAAAAAAAACCGGACACCTAACAATTCCTAACTTCAAACTATAAAACTGGCTTTACGAAATGAATTTTCCCGAAGAAGAAAAAGTTACCATGACGGGAATAATGTTAAAAAGCAGTGATGGTGTTAGGTTATTCGTCGTCCATTTTATGTTAAAAGTAAAAATTCACATCAAGTTTAAATGTAACACATAAGGTTTTCTCATTTATATTACTTTATCTATTTTTTTTTTTTTATGTAACACAGCATGCCATCAAATGATGTGTGCTGTGTAAGGACTCATACTTTTCTCTAAATATTAAATTAAATTTATATAAATATACAGGTTATTGATATTGTTTATTTGTTTTAAAGTGAGTTGTTTTTGTTAAAAAAAATAAAAGAGTAAATATATATATATATATATATTAAAAAAAATTATTTAAGCAAATGTATATATTTTCTTAGAAAAAAATATAGCTGGCTAGTCGATAATTTTACTGTATTAGTGTCAATTAAAAAAATTGAATTAGCATAATTACTCATTAATGAGAAATAACAACAATAAAATAATACAACTCTCTTACTAGAAGTGAACTCAAAACACAGTAGATGCATGTCAAAATTATGTTAGATAAAAAATTTTAGACATTGAGAAAACAGAACATATTGAGAAAAAATAGAGAAAGGACTGTGTGTATTGATTAAAAAGGAAACTACAAGAAATCAAGGAAGCGTTTTATAAAATTTATTATCTTTGTAAGGAAAATCCTTTACAAAATTTATTATTTTTGTAAAGAAAATTTGTCTGTTATGTATTTTATTATTTTTCATTGTTGTTTTATATTATTTCTAGAATTAAAGAGAAATAATTGAGAATCCTTAAAATACTTTTTGTTTTCCTCAATATTTATTATTATGTGTAGAAAGAAGAAGAGGAAGGTCTTTGTGACTGATATTAGAATTTATGTGTCATAAAATTTTAATTTTACTCTAGGGTGAAACTTTAATCATATTATTATCCACATAATAATAGTTATATTGGATATTAATTTTACACGTGGATGAAAATGTAATTATGTAATTCATTATCCACGAGAACCCAAGGACTAGAAGGTAAATTTTGTTTTGGAAGAGAGTTTTGAAGTGCGTGGGAGTTAGTGGAATAGTGGGAGCACAAGAGTGATTGGGTAACAAGGAACAACAACTACTGCTTTTGAAGTCCTTTGTTTAGAAAACACTAAAAATCTAGAAACTATTGGAATAAGAAGTTGGACAAACGCTACACGAAGCATCTAAATTCACACGTGCACTTGTCAAACCATTTTTCCACGGTTTCTAGATTTGCTCTACCCAATGTCAAAAAGAAACAACATTGGTTCACCCAGAAACGCTTGATATTCATGTACCAAAAGAGCAAACATTGAACATTGGAGTAAACTATAATTTGTACGGGCTCTTCAATTTTTTTTTTTCCTTCTCTGTGTACATAGAGTATTATAATAAATTAATTCAGATTAACACCGAGTTTTATTAGTCTACATTTATTTTAAGTAAAATCACATTAAACCTTCGTAAGAATTTTGCATTTTTCAAAAAGTGGTATACTATAATTATGAATTGTGTTTTCTTTTTCAATTCATTATTGATATTAATGAATAATCTTTCAAACTCATTGTTATATTGAAGGATTTCTTATATATATATGCCAAACAAAAGTCTTTAATATCTCCATTGGTTAATATCAATTTTGCATAATTAAAAAGTTAAAATAATATCAAAAGCATTAATCCAAAATAGTAAAACAAATGAAAAAAATCAATTAAAAATATAACTTGGACATTTCAGGATTCTTTATTTGTGAATAATATCCTCATACAACTTTTTTCCAATCATTCTACCACACAAATTCAGACCTGTATATAGCGTAATTTTACAAATTCACTATTTCTCACATAAAAGATAAACATAAAATACTTCTAACAATAATCTAAACATATCATCGTCTTCTTACAAAATAGAGATTCATCTTTACTTCTAAAAACTTTAAATGCAATGTCTTAATTATAGATATGAATCTCTTCTCATAAAATCAAAGAAAAACTTATTAAAAAACAATTAATAATCAAATAGAAATATTCTCTTCTCTACTAGAATATCTAAGATGGATCTGGATTTACAAAAGAATAAACAAGTATTCCAAAAAATTGAATAATAAAGAGAAAAAAAATAGAAAGACAATGATTTTAAAATAAATTTTAAATACTTTAACACTTTTTACTTGTAATTTTTTAAATTTAAATAATAAAATGTGTTATATAAATAAATTATGTCTATTTTTAAAAGAAAATAAGTATTAATACTTTACAATTAATCCATTTTACCACGTTCAAGTCCTAAAGAAAAGGGTGTGGAATGTTTGTACCCACCACTATTCTCTCGTATTTATGTTATTAGGAAGGTTATTATACCGTGATCCCATTGAATGAAAATATCAACATAGATAAGTATGAGTCACATTGGAATTACTTTCCACACAAATTCTCTACTTTGTGTCGTCTTTTTTAAAGTATTGATTTTATTTATTTTCTCTCAAATAGTTTCCAAACTTTAATCGCCAATATTATTATAATCTTTTGTAAAACCATTCATCCCTACAAATAATATTTCGAAAATTTCCTAACATTTTATGTTTCCAGTATTATCAATCAGAAAAATTTGTATGAAATTTAACACTGATAATTCAAGAAAAAAATTCGTAATTTTTTGTGCAGTAATTAAAATAAAGTTTAAAATGTGAGCTTTTTTTTTTTAAGAATTTTTATAATTTTTTTTATCAATGAAGCAAAATTGGATAAGGGTTTCTTAATAATGATATAACACAATTTTTTATACAGCAAGACAGTACAAGATGCAACAACATGTCATCGAGATTTTGATTTTCGATTGAATGTCTTTCAACTAAGGATAAAAAACCACTATACCAGATTTTTTTTGTAAAAAAAAAAAAAAAAAACAGTGTACCTCTAATTATTCTTAACTTTAACTCTTATAACAATATTTTTCTAGTAAAAAACAATGTCAGTATTTGTTTCTTATGTTCAATGGGTATAAAGAGATTGTAATATGTTGTTTGGTCAAACATGACCTCCCAATAGATCATGCCTCTGTCTCTGTTTGTTCTCTATTTATTTTAATCCAAATACATTAATGTTTGATTTTTGCAGTCTTTATATCTTTTCCAATGTAATTTCAGATTTTTGTCATCCAAATCTAATTCAGATTGAGTTATCAGTATATTTTACGTTATTTAATTAAAATAGTCAATTTTAATTAATTTTATGAAATAAATATTTAATTGTTTTCATCTTTCTACATGTTCTTTATTTATATTTGGAATCGAATTGGTTGACTTTGCCAAATATAAACCATAAATTTTAGCAAAGTCGAACCTACAATAAAAAAAGTCAACCTAAACCTTTTTTAACACATGGAATATAAGTAGGAGTGTTGTTTTATTTTTTATATTTTGTGTTCAAATGAACAACCTTTTTAGCTCATCACTGATCAGTGAGTAGACTTGCTACTTCCTCTTGATAAAGTGAAGTAAAACTAATTAAATTTATACTTTTTTTTTCATCTGTATTACAGGATGCAACATCAACCAAATTTTGCTACTGGAGAAAAAAAATTCAAGATATTAATTTATTTAATTTGAAAAAATAAGTATTTTTTTTTATGTTAAAGTTATTTGAGAAGCACATTTTAATCCATATTAATGCTTAAAATATTTTATTTTAATCTTTCTTAGACAATAACTATGAATAATTCTACGGAAACTATAATTTGTTTAATTGCATTTACTTGAACTTTAACTACATTTATTGATTGATCTCGCATTTCTAATACACCATCTGTCTAATTCTTGTTACCAGAAAGGGTTGAGTATACTCACGTGGGTCCTATCCTATCCGTCAAAATCCATTTTGTTTATTTGAAAGAGACTTTGAAACAAATCCACAAATCTATAAAATGGAAAAACATGTAAGTAAAAGGATAAAATATATAAAATATCATAAACAAAATCCATAAAATATATGAGAAAACATAATATTGAAAATAAATTCACAAAATCTGAAATTTTGAAAACAAAATTTGACAAAAAAAATTGAAAAATCAAATCTAGAAAAATCGAGGAAAAGAAAATTGGAAACATTATCTCAAGCAAAATTTGAATTTGAATTTGCGAAGAAAAAAAAAAAAACGTACAAGATGGATACAAACCATAAGTGGAAAGATTAATTCCTGACTTTTCTTAGTTTTTTTAAGACTAAATATTTTTTGGTTAATTTGAATCGGTGTAATTGAGTTTTATTTATTAAATTGAGGTAAAATATGAATGTACTGAATAAATCTAATTTCACTAATTAGATTATGTTAAATTTAGTTAACACATATTTGATAAAATGAAATTTGGTTTAAAAATTAAATGAATAATATTTTTATGAGAATTAATAGAGAATTTAATGTTGAATTATTTTATTAATTAGATTATGTTGAATTTGATTGATATATATTTGATAAAATGGGATTTTATTTAAAAATTAGATAAACAATATTTTTATTTTTATATAAAAACTAATGGAAAATTCAGTGTTGAATTAGATGATTGATATGTTTTCTAATTTGTTTTATTATATTCATTATTATTATTATTGATAAAAATTAAATTTCATTTTTATTTATTATTCTTTATAGTTAATATGTGTTTTTTTAAATTATGTTGACTAATGCTATTTATATTATAATTTTACTCTAATTATATTTACTTTTGATACACAAAAGAGTTTGTACCAAACACCATTAGATCTAACATTGCACTCACTCTTTTATTTAATTAAGAAGACATTGATCAAATTTGACCATTGTAATTTCTTTTATTATTATTATAGCTTATTTTTATTTATTTTGGGTGATATTATTAGCCAATTGATCTTTTAAAAGGGGGGAGTGGAGAGGGCAATTGCTTCCTCCTCCACCTTACAAAATGCTTCATGTATTTATAAAATAATATATTAATAATGTTTTATTATTTTTATTTTAAAATTTATACATTAAATATTTTTTTTCACACTTACATAAACCTTTTTGTCATATTTTAATAATAACAAAAAAAAATGTTAGATACTGTTAAAATATTTATAATTTAATATGATTAATTTTAAAAATTCAGTTTAACATATTATTTTAAATATATAATTTGTGATAATTAATTTAATATTATTTAAAAAAATATAATATATTAATTTAAATATTTAATTTGTGATAATTAATTTAATATTATTTAAAAAAATATAGATATTTTTTAATATTTATTAATTTTTTTTATTATTTATAAAAAAAAGTTTATTAATATTTATGAAGAAAGAAATTAACCAATTTATTTACGTAACTCGATAAAGAATTATTTATAAATAAATTTTAAAATAAAAATAAGAAAAATATTGTTTACATATTAAAGATTTATTAAATATAAGAAATATCTTGTATTGTGCAGAAGCACGTGTAGAGTGGTAATCTGAAATCGGGGGTTGGTAGAAATAGATGTTTTATTTTAATTATTTTGTGTGGTTATTTTAATTTGGTGAAAATGAAAAGTGACAAGTGAGGAGGCAAGAAGAGAATGCGGGTTGTGAGTTGCTCCATTTCGTGGTCGTTTGGGTCAGCCGTCACTGCCGCTCTCCCCTCTTTCCCATCTCCCAGATTCCCTCCGCCCCCCTCTCTCTCACTCCCTTCCTCCAATTCTCCACCCACCCTCCTCCGCCGCTCCACCCCTCCCCGTACGTAACTTTCAATCAATTCTCTTCTCTCTCTCTCTCTCCAATTGCAACTGTTTTTGTCTTTCTCCCACCACACACTAAAACATTCCTTTGTCTTTGTTTCCTTGGGCAGCCAGAAGAGTGACCAGAATGGCTCTCAAGGACGCTCAAGATCAACAAGACCCGCGCTTGGAGAGAATCTCCTCTGCAATCCGAGTCATCCCTGACTTTCCCAAGCCAGGTCTCCCTCTCTCCTCCAACCGCCTCCTCTCCTTTTCGTTTAATCATTTCTCTTACGTTGCATTTCTTGTCTCTCTCTCAGGAATTTTGTTTCAGGACATAACCACGCTGCTCCTTGATCCCAAGGCTTTCAAAGACACCATCGACCTTTTTGTTGAGAGGTACAGAGATCAAAATATCAATGTTGTCGCAGGTACTCATCACTCCTGATTTCCTCTTTTCTTCCTTTCAACTAACTTTCTTTACCCCTTTCTCTCTCTCTGTCTGCTTCTAATTTTGTCCTAACTCCTCAACCCGGGGCCGGTGGACACTTATTTGAAAACCACTTTACACTGTATCTGTATCAAGTCCTGATCTTTCATCCGCCATGTCCTTTTCGCTCTTGCAGCCAACTTGTTTGTTGCAAATTTGGGTTGAGGGAGGGTGTGATAGTGGTTTAAAGGGTCATGATCCTTTCATGTCAGTAAAGAACTTGATTATATCATGTTATGTAATGGACCCTATGTAACTCTTTCTATCTTGCCTCAAGCCCACTTACATTGTGAGGATCTATACATTGCGAGGTATTCATGCATTATTGTTGTTGTTCACTTTGACGGTCGTGTGAGCTTCACTATTTTGTCTTTAAAAGATGCTTTGTGGGTTAAAGAGCAAAGATGTTCGTAAATTACCATTTGCTTCATTTCTAAGCAACGTGGAACATTTTTTTGGTGTGTATACTGGAACAGTGACTCCCAATTGGGTCCAGGGAGATATAGGGCCTTGTGTCCCACATGTGTGGCATGTTCCAGCTCTAGACCTTTCTTTCTCTTAACATGATATTGTCATATTCTTTATTAGCCTGAGTTGATCCTATTCCATGAGTTTAGTACTAGGTAAATTAGAGTTTTGCTGTTATGTTCTTCAGCTTTGATATTGCAAGAATTTCTTTTTTCAATTCTAGTCTGCAATTTGTGATGGGCGGTAGCATTGCTTCCTTGCCCGTGGGCATAAGTCAAAATTGTATATTTGTTTTGACTTGTTTCATATACATTGTTGATAATATTTACTGGAATGATCTCTTCAACGACTAACTTTCATTAATTCATTGAGTTCCATGCAAATTGCCAAAGTGGGATTTTTGTTTTATTCCAACTTCAGAAGATAATGGACTCAAACTCAGATACCAATTAGCAACTGTGTTGCTAGAAATCTGGATTCTTCAATTTCTTTTACTTCTGCTTAAAATAAGTGACTATTTTTTTTTTGATAGCTGTATTTATGACCCAATGCAGGTGTTGAAGCAAGAGGCTTTATATTTGGTCCACCCATTGCATTGGCTATTGGAGCAAAATTTGTCCCCATGAGGAAACCCAATAAATTGCCAGGCATAATTTTTGTACCTTTGTTTTCAAATAATTGCATATAATGTTGCCCGAAATTCCTACTTAGCTGATAATTGTGGTTTGGGGTCTTTGAATCTCTGTATTGTGTATGGTCCTCAATTCTAACTTTTGCACTTGTTCACTGTGCTTATTTTTAGTTTGTTGAATGGTCGTGTTTTGATTATACTTACAGGGGAGGTTATCTCAGAAGAGTACTCTTTGGAGTATGGAACAGACAAAATCGAGATGCATGTAGGGGCTGTCCAACCTGGAGAACGGGCCTTAGTCATAGATGATCTTATTGCCACTGGGGGCACGTTAGATGCTGCAATTAAGCTACTAGGTAAACTTGTCAATATTAATGCTTTATGGGCTATCCAAGGAAAACCCATTATGAATGAAAGTTGGTTTTCTGCCTTCTTAAAGCTATCCACGAGTGCTTCCTGAGTCCCAACCTAGTTACTCTTGTCTGGTTCATATGATGTGCCTGTTAGAAAGACCTTGAGTTTTATGTTTACGGATTAAATGTCTTTAGAATTGTGCCAATGACCAAACATGGACTTCGGACCCATTGAACCACGTAAGAGATCATTCTATCAGTGTTTCAGCATTCATGATTTTCTTCTTTCTGTTTATTTATACATTCAGACAAATAATGCATGCATGATGTTCTTTTAATAAGAAGACAAAAGCTTGTTTCTGGGTAATGAACCTAGTACCACCCTTTTAATCTACCCCTAAAATGGTGTTTTCAAGTGAAGTGACTGTTTAACTTGGAAGTGTGTTTTATACTGTTTAATGCTTAACTTAAGCATTTTAATACATTCTTAGTTGTTCTGTTTGTTACTCCCTTTATTGCAGAACGTGTTGGGGTTGATGTTGTGGAGTGTGCTTGTCTGATTGAATTACCAGAGTTGAAGGTACAACCCTAACATATATTTATCCTCACCTGGTTTAATTGTTGGCTTGATTTATTTCTTAAATATATAGAACATGTCAACTTTAAAAATTAATTAAATAAAAAATACCGTAATCAGGATGGCTACTATCTTGCTAAGTTACAGTTTTCATTTTAGGATCTCAAGTGACATTAGCAGAACTAAAAAATGACGGTAAAGTTGAATTGTATCGTTGAAAATTGTGTTGAGAGACATCAATGTAAAAAATTATTGTGTAGGCACCGTGTGCAAAGTAATTTGCGCTCTGACCCAATGGAGAATGACTTGATTTAACATTTTTCAGATTTAAGTACTAGGTAATAGGACCCCTTTCAAACTAATTGATTTTACTAGGTCCAATATGGTCATCTTTTTCTTAATAAACCTAAAATATTTGTCATGTTCTTTTATTCTACATATAAACTTATTGTTATTAATAAATATTGATAAATGTTGCTGAAATTTTAATTGAAGTATGATAACACGATTTATTTTATTTTTTTCATATGTATTTAAATGCTAAAAAATATAAATTCATGTTTTATTTTATTTTTTAACATTATAGAATTATGATATTGCATTTTTTAAATATCTTTATTTTATATTATTTAATTATTATAACAATTTATTAATACTGGTTCGACCGTGATTGAACAATTGAGCCTTGAACTAGTGCCTTAAATGATTCAGTGACTGGTATGGTTTTAAAAATATAGGTATTTATACAAATGAGGCATGAACAAAGAAAATTCTTAATCCTAACTGATCTTAGAATCTGGGATCAAATCATTTGTCTCATTAACAATAATTAGGAAAGCTAATAAGAAAAATAGACTCTGATGATTGTCAATACTATTCTTAACATTTGGGTTTGACTCACTAACTTCTATAAAATTTGCTTATAAGGTGAGGATTATCTTTCAGTTATGTATTTTCATTTGGTTCTATTACTGATTGATGCGAGACTAAATCACCACTCTTAAGATTGCAAGGCAATCCCAAAGAGACCGCAACTTGAGCGGGCTAGGGGTGACCACAACTAAGATGACTTTCTAACACAGTCCTTTGTGCCTAGGACTTCCAACCTAGAACATGGTAGATCCAGGTGACCCAACATTGGATATAGGATAGTATCGGATGCTATCTTAATATTTGAGGTTAAGTCTAACTCAACTAAACAACTGTCTTTTAAAGTGAGGACTATCTTCCGCATATATATTTTAATTTGACAATATTACTAGTAAATGTGAGACTAAACCAACTCTTCAGATTGCAATTTCAAGCTACCTCCAAAAAAGTCACAACTGGGGCAGGCTAGGATTGACTGTAATTAAGGTGACTTCCCAACACACTTCAGGCTGGGGCATACAAGTTTGCTGTATCCAACTTGTTACATGCAGAAACTATTCTAGGATCGTAAGAACTTCGCCAACATGTCAATAGGTTGTTCCTTAGAGCCCACGAAACTTCTATATGTTTAGTCTTCTATTAGTTGATTGGTTATATAACAAGGCCATGGGGTATATCTTTTGAAGCAAAATACTTTGACCATAAGGGTTCAAAAGTCGTATTAGCTATTGCCCAATACTTTATCTTGCCGCTAAATCTACTTTTTACTTTTCCTCAACTTAAAGTTTCCACCAACGAGGACATAGTAGCCTATTCTGGATCTTCCCAATATTCATTTGCATTACTCTTGTCCATATCAGCGAGCCCTTGACCAGGTAATCCTTTGATGCACCTGAGGATCTGAACAACTACATTCCAGTGTCTACGACGTGGTGAATTGAGAAAGTGTCTGCCTACAGTAATAGCAAAGGAAATGTTTGTACTCTTTTTGAGATAATTTAATTTCCCATTTAATATATATTTGCCTAGATCATTATTGGACTCCCCCCTGATTTGGTAGAAACTTGACATTTGGTTCCATAGGAATATCAACAAACCTACAATTAAGAATTCCTGTTTCTTCCAAAATATCAATAGTGTGCTTCCATCTTTGATTGAGATATTTTATTCCAAAGAAGTACCACAAACGACCAAGATATTGTTTGAAAATCTTTGAATTCTGAACTAGTGTTTTGTCAACTCCCTGATGTTGACTTGATCGTCATTTGCAAACACAATATTATTTACGTACACCACAATTTATCTTATTCAATGGTGAGCACTTAAAGAACATAGAGTGATCTATGTTATAGCTAACCATACCAAATGATTGGATGGTGCTACTAAATTTACCAAACCAACCTCAAGGTGATAATTTCAAATCATATTAAGACTTCAGTAGCTTGCAAACAAGATTAGACTCCTTCTAAGCAACAAAGTTAGATGGTTGCTCCATGTAGATTTCCTCCTCAAAATTACATGGAAGGAAATTTTAATATCTAGCTAGCTAGTAATAGGTATATTGCCTCCTGTCAACCATAAAAAAGAATAAAAATCATCTTGAGGGAGGAATTATCACCGTAATCCAAATCATAAATTTGAGTATATCATTTTGCTACCAGACCAACTATAAGACAACAAGAACGCATAAGTGAGGTTGAATTGTGTGTTTACAATTTTTTTAAAACCTTAATAATAGGTTGCAATAACACATTTAGATAAAGCGGAGTAGAACTCGTCGTGAGAAACGTGAAGAGCAAAGTAGAAAATAAAGCACGCACATTTCTTAATAATAGGTTAACTCGACCTAAGTTTTGTCCTGTCCTTCAACATGAAAGATTTTCTTCATCTAGTTGGTCACAATAAGTGTTCTCTAAGTCACTTTTTTAACTATACAATAGGTGGTCATTTTAGGTGGAGAACCCGAGTCTCATACCTTACAATTAAATCCTAAAAATATGCAGCATGAGGCTCCTACCTAAGAATCCCTTGCATTCCTTGATTATGGAGTGAAAAGAGGCAATAAATGCAGAAATTATATGGACTTTGTAGGTCGTCGTTAGTGATTCTGCCTTGATCTAATATGTTTGATTTAAAAACAATATTACTGCAAATCGTCCTGGAGGAGGGTCACTGAAGTTATGTCAGCACTTGAATTCCTCTCTACTGATTATTGTACACGGTTTATCCAGAGCTTCTGGTCCTGCAGTGTTTATGATTCTTAACGTAAGTCCATATAGGTGTTTTCTGTTTTATTTAGAAAGAAAGGCCATAACTTACGGATTCTTTTGGTCTGGCTATTGTGCGTTATATGACATTCGAAATAGTGTATTCTCCCTGGTGCATTACACTGACTATTTTGAATACCAAATCTATGGTTTTGCGACAGAAAATTTATTGCTATAAAGTATTTTCCCTTCTGGCATATTTCAGGGGCGGGACAGGCTGGGAGACAAGCCGCTATTTGTGTTAGTTAAAGTGTCGGGCTGATCTTTTTCCTGTTGATTGTGTTTAGTTATTGACCATTTGATCTGGCTCTTCTTAGGAGCTTTATTCATGACTGCTTAGATTTTCTCAAGATATATTTTTATGGGATTTGCTGCAGAAAGCTTCGTTGTTTCTGCGATTAGTTCTGCTATATTATTATTGTTATTATTATTAGTATTATTATTATTATTCTCTGTGTGTCTGATTGGTTTAAAGCTCGTCATTTATATTTATAGTAAATAATCAATAGATAAAACTGTTAGAGTCGGTCTAGTGGTTAGAAATTTGGGTAATATATACAGAATAAAAATAGAGTTTAAGTTAAAAATTAAACCATCCTTAGTTAAGACTATTCTCATTACTATGCCTAATCTAAAGATCTCCGCTGCCAAATAATTCTCTCATTCCCAACACAAAAATAAAATAATTTACATTTTCTTTACAATGTTAAGATTAAAACCTATGCATATTACCCGAATTTCTAACCACTAGACCGACTAACAGTTTTATCTATTGATTATTTACTATAAATATATATGTTTTTTTCATTTGAATTTTTACACAATTTTAAAACTATTTGTGGTTCAACGAAAAAATAATGAATGATGAATTTGCAACAAGTAAAAAAATCATCAAAAAGTACAAGTTGAAGGTAAAATGTGTAATTAAGTTAAAAACTTTAACACAAATTATTCGTTTACAGTTTAACAGAAAAAATCAAATGTGAAGATTTCACGTAACAAATATTTTCGTGGATAATTATATATATATATATATATATATATATATATATATATATATATATATATATATATATATAATATATAAATATAATATATATATATATTTAAAAATAAAAT
>Ga0099824_1005115_pt1 | contig 18606 bp, 20 predicted proteins | sample SiratrowhiteBW_FD_76837 | JGI IMG/M metagenome (GOLD analysis project Ga0099824, IMG submission 76837) | Root nodule microbial communities of legume samples collected from California, USA - Siratro white BW | ecosystem: Host-associated > Plants > Roots > Nodule | place: USA: California... | reverse complement strand
TTCATATTATACTCATATATCATTTTTTATATTTTATATAAAAAGAAAAAAAAAACATACACATATGAAAAAAAATAAATAAAAAAAAAATAAAAAAGATATATATATATATATATATATATATATATATATATATATATATTATTTTTATTTAAAACAAATCGATTAGCAAATTGTCGATAATGGAAGGAATGTCAATAATTTATCATGTCATGGCTGTGAGAAAAGTATCTGACAGGCGTAGTGCGATTGGTGGGGCAGATAAAATCGAAACGAGATTCTTACCAAGGTAGACATGACTAAGTGAGGTGTGAAGTCTAATCAGTTTGGGTGCGTACGCGCGCGTGTAAAAAGGGTTCCAACTCAAAATCACAGCCACAACAAGCAATTATTTAGCACCAAAAACCAGTAAAGAAAAACAATAAACACATTTTTAAATCTTTCCATAATATTTCTATTAAAAAAATTAAAATTAGAATATATTAATATATTTATATTCTATTCAATACTCAACAATAAATAGTTGAAAACTGTGATAATATAATAATATTTGATTAATTAATTCCGTGAAAAACATCAGCAGCCGAAGAACAGAGATGATTGAAGTGCAGAAGCAATCCGATCCAATGATGGAAAGGAAAGGACAAAGAAGGGCAAGTTGGTAATTTAACCCATCTCCGCATATATCTCCAAAGTCGAAACCAAACAGTGTGGCAATGAATGAATGAACATCACAGAATCAGGGTCCGGAGTTCACGCGCGCATCACGTGACGAACGGACCCAAGTGGAAAAGATTGGCCCCATAATTCAATTGTCGTTAACACAGTGAGTTTCTATTATTGGGTGCCAATCACAATTAATTGACACCACTTCCTTTTTCACCCTTTACCTTTTCTCTTTCCCTTGACTCAAAAAAATTATAAATAATTACAATAATAACTTCTTCATTCCTTTTGGACTTCTTCTTTTATAAGCTTTTCCCATCTCTTTTTATGGAAAGAAATATCATTTTATTTAATCTTGTTATTAATATTAATAACACAATTAAAGTATGCAACATTAGGTTCATTTATTGATATTAATTATCCACCTTATCAATATTAGTCCATGAATTTATAATTGTGGCTAAATATCTTGAAGACAGTAAATTCTGGATTTGTTCTGACTGCAAAATGGTACGACAATCTCACTTTCATCATGGTGTTTCAGTTCCGTCTAACTTGCGTTTGAGCATAAAAGTAAACACCACTTCCCAATCCCTTGTCAAAAAAAGCCATTGTACGTGCTTTTCGAGACCATTTGCTTTCTGTTTATAGACTCCTTCGGATGCAGAAAATTACTTATAAAACGTGAAAAATATAACTATTAGTTTCTGAAAAAATATTTAAAATGTCAACAATTACATTCTTGCATCAAACTAAATACATCATTGATTAATCTATAGCTTTTGTACAGCACAACACATGCGCCTACAAACGTTGGTTCCATGAGTTTGCTTATATCCTGTTCATGTTCAACACATTTTATTTTTTTGTCGGAATCCCAATGTAAGCAAAAGTTAACAAATCAACAAATTTTCACGAGTTAGTGTCACATGCTTAAAAATACCATTGAATCTAATGTTTAAATAATTATTTTAATTTCGTAGTTAATCCTGTGATGAAAGCATACAATATAATCAAACAGCATTTAAGAGTGAAACAATTATCAGCATGTTCACGATTTCATTTATAGAAGATTGACAAAACAATAACCAAGTATTCATCAAGACTGATATATAGTTGTTGTTGTAATAGTATACGTGATGGGCACCCCCGGAGTTCAACTCATTATTCGATCAGAAGAATTCTCTGAATTTCTATCAACAGACGCATTCATTGCACGCGTGTAAAGGAATCTATAATGCAAAATTTGTGGTCAAAACTAGCAAATTGCCCAGTAGTATTCAAGATGCGAAGCTTTGTGAAATAAGTCGGCACCTTTGAATATTTTTCAACAAATATTTTAATATTAAAAAAAGTATTATCTTTTACGCTCCTGCATTCTAAGCTAACTGGTATTACATAAATTGATAAACATTAGCTGTACTAATTACAAAAAAAAAAAACAATTTTTAACCGAAAATTTCTAAGTATGGGTGTAAATTAGTTTAACTTTAAAATGGGTATCGAAAAATATGGATTTTTTTTTTTAAAAAAAGTCTTGGGTGACGAAATGAGAAGTTGTTTTGGAGTAGAGTTTGGTGAGTGGAGAAGAACATATTTTGTGATTATGGGGGTAATGAATTGATTCGTGGAAACGTAGAAGACGTTAGACATTGGAATGGAAAAGAATGGAATAGAATAGATGGAAAGTTCCCACGTGGCGTGGTCCAGTTAAGGAAATATTGGAGAAGGTGTGGTGATGATGGGAAATGGTGGGAGTAGTAAATAAAGAAGAATGAATAATGGAAAATGAAAATGAAGGAGTTCAAATGATTGTGATGAGGAAGGTGTTGGTGCCTGAAGGGACAAAACAGGGCGACACCCACGAATTTGTCCGGGAAGTGGGGCCCGCTGTGGTGGTGGAAACGGTGGTTGGAGCACGTGTGATGGAGGAAGCCATGTTGGTCCACGTGAGTTGGAGCAGCTCAGGTTTTTGTTCCACCCCTTTCCCACGTGAACTCGACTCATCCCTGTCCCCCCTAAAACTAAAACCTCTATTAGATAAATAATCACATCCATCACTAGTGCATGGGATAATCATGGGGACCCGGTGAGGGACCGGTAAATTATGAAAAGGTTACGAGTTTGGTTATAATGATGGGCATTTGGTGTTGATTTGGACAACTGGTTATGGCGGTAAAGCGTAAAACAAAGGGCGATGATGGGGTCCCTACCATTGACGTTTGACCTCAGCCGTTGATGTAGGGGAACTTCCATTTCATTAGGGTGGTCTTCAGGTGCACCCGGCCCCACCGCGTTAAATGCTCTATAATATTTCTTCCTATGCTATTTCTGATTAGACATCAAAATGGAACAAACCCAGTGGGTGTATTCACTGATCGTCAAGAAATTTTAGTCACAATACCTTTACCTTCCATTTTTCTCCCAGACAACTTCTATTTCTTCTTCATTCTCTTAACCCTTTTGCTATCCTTCAAATTACAATTAAGTGTGTTCCCACTTTCACACTCTAATCAATAAATTCAGTGCCAACCCTAATTAATGACCTTTTACTATTACTACACTAAATGTGAAGTAATATTGTTTCTAACTTCCAGACCTTAATTTGTTTAAGCGTTAATTCCGTCTTCTAAATTACAACAAGGTGTCTAAGCTGTAAAAAGTCAGACCAAATCTGAAATTTGTTTCTAAATTTCTTATTCCCACTTCACTACTATTTTCTTTCTTAAGTCAATGGGTAATACTGTACTTAATCGTGTTTACATAACTTAACTGTATATTATTAACCCGATTTCAGTTGAATTTTAAGCACTTTTACATTTGTCCTAATTTTGTAAGCTTGAAGGAATTTCTGGGTTTTAAAATTATAAATGATAATATAAACAAATCAAATTAGAGATAATAATATATAGTTTTATTGCTGATAATGAATAATACATCTTTATTTTTTACATAATTGATCAAGATTTAAATTTCATCAACTTAAAATAATAATTCAATAAGATATAAAAGTATTTTCTTAAAAGAAGTATTTTAGTCTAAGAATGAAAAATGGAATGTATATTATAGAAACAAACATATGTGTGCGAAATATTCTCTCTCTGTATTGTATGATAGATGAAAGACTTTGCACCTTTTAATAGTATTTTGTAAAATATAAAGCAGGCTGGGTTATAAATGTTAAAGTTGCAGTGATAATTGTTTATGGGAAATAGTAGGATCTATATTTGAAGTGCATGAAAGGTTGTATGTAGGAAAGGGTGAAAAGGCAAAGAAAGGGGAAGAAAGGGGAAGGAGTTGGTTAGAAACGGAGTTAGGAAATAATAAGGAGAGAGAATGGAAGTTGTATTATTTGTGGGGGCAAAAGCCATGATTCAGATAATTGGAGCTTCTGACATAAAGTTATGATTGAACTCTCCACTCCCACCCATTTTCCCTCCTTTCTATATAATCCCCTCCACACACACCACTTCTCCACTTCATACTCACCCATTAACTCTCTCTCACCACACCTCATCAATTTCAATTACTTTCTCTCACAACATGACGGCTCAAAAGGAAGATTTGGGTTTGAGTCTAAGCTTGAGCTTCCCTCACAACGCTCCAACTCCTCTTCATCTCAATCTCCTCTCTACTTCTCCTTCAAGCCACAACCCTCACAAACCCTCTTGGAACGAACCCTTCACTTCTTCAGGTGTCTATCATTCTCAATCCCTTCTTTCTTTCCAGATCTGCTCCAATTTCCTTTTCTCTTTTTCTTCAACCACACTTTTCCTCTTTTACATTTTCCACAACCATTACTATTTAACAACCCTTTTCACTTCTTTCCATGCTCATTCAAAGCTTCCTAATTTTCCCCACCCCTCTTTCAATATCTCACTTTTTTATCATTTTATCGATTTGGGTTTTTCCTAAACGGTGCTTTTGCATGCAGGTGAAGCTGGGTCATTCCTCCGCGGAATCGATGTCAACCGGTTACCTTCCGTGGTTGATTGCGAAGAGGAAGCGGGTGTTTCGTCTCCGAACAGCACGGTTTCTAGCGTCAGCGAAAAGCGTAGCGAGAGGGAAGCCAATGGGGAAGAAGAACACGACACGGAGAGAGGTTGTTTCAGAGGCATCAGCGACGAAGAAGAAGGTGAAACTTGTAGAAAGAAACTTAGACTCTCCAAAGACCAATCAATTATTCTCGAAGAGAGCTTCAAAGAACACAGCACTCTCAACCCGGTAAGTAACATGGTTCTGATTAATTTCGTTTTTGCTATGTCCAATGCTGGTGTTTTATGTTTTTTTTTTTTGGTCTCTAACGTGTGAGTGCATATGTTGCGTGCAGAAACAAAAGTTGGCACTGGCGAAACAGTTGGGTCTTCGAGCAAGACAAGTGGAGGTGTGGTTCCAGAACAGAAGGGCAAGGTGGGTTCTTCATTTCACTAATATTTGTTTGTTTTATGTGGTCGTTTTCACGAGAAAAATGGAATTTAATAGAATATTTTTTTTTCAGGACGAAGCTGAAACAAACGGAGGTGGACTGTGAGTTTTTGAAAAGGTGCTGTGAGAATCTGACGGAGGAAAACAGAAGGTTGCAGAAAGAAGTGCAAGAGCTTAGAGCACTGAAACTTTCCCCTCAGTTCTACATGCATATGACTCCACCCACCACCCTCACCATGTGCCCCTCGTGTGAGCGTGTCGCTGTTCCCCCTTCCTCCGCCGTTGATGCTGCCACGCGTCACCATCACGTGGCCCAAACCCACTCTCGGGCCTTCCCCGTGGGCCCATGGGCCACCTCTGCCGGTCCTATTTCACACAGGCCCTTCGATGCCCTCCGTCCCAGATCTTGACTCGCGGAAAGAAAACGACAAAATTGGATATAAAAATAAAAGAAAGGGAAAACGGTTGCAATAGTGTCGGAGCCATGAATTCTGCTTTCAAAGTGTGGTCTAAGATATGGTGGTTTGGGAAACTGATTTTGTGGGTCTCAATTGTTTTGTACCAGTTTGACCCTTCGTCTAGCTAGCTAGTTTGTTAGGTTTTTTTTAGTCTCTGCGTCAAAAAAATCTCTCGTGATTAATCGGAGGAGACTTTGTGTAAAGTTCAATGGTCTTCATTAATTAATTAATTAATTATATGTAATATAGCTTTGTTTTGGGTACGCAGATTTTGTTCTCATACAAATTCAAATTTATTACATGTCGAAAAGATCCTCAATTGATTTGGTACGGACTTGACAAAATGAAATGGGAATTAGACATTTAAAAGGAGTTTGCCCTGAATGACCAAACAATGGTTGAAGAAATTTGGGTGAATATGGGTCCCAACACAATTAGTTGTAGAAGGGGAAGAACCTAGTTTCCATGGATTATGTGAGCATGCACGATTTCAAAGTTGTACACACTTGCTTTTATTAAAATTGCCCCTCACCCTCCTTCGCAGGGCTATCAGGCTATTTGTCTGGTTAAATTGGTTAATATAAATGTCATGTAGGGTGGGCTTCCCAACATTTCTTTCTTTTATATGTAAAAAAGTAGTGTATTTACTCGAGCACGTTGAATTGGACTCGTTAAATTTAAGTACTTTGTGGTGCGAGTTTTATTTTAATATTTGTTCTCTCAACTTAAAGTATGAATTAATATTTCAGATGCGATTATTATTTTAGTGATACTATCTTAATAGATTTGATTTATAATTTTAGTGGTACTATCTCGTCAGATTTAATTTCAAAATATTAACATCGAACAAATAAAAGATGGTTTTAAAGACCAATTCTTATTTTCTTAACTCTCTGTTAACACTTATTTCGATGCGTTAAATAATTTCATATTATTAATGATTAATTTAAATAAAACTTTCTTTCTTAATTCTGTGAAATACTTTTTAAAACAAAATCATAATGGAAGTATATGAGTTCCAAAAGATATAATAGAATCTTACGATAGATACACGGAAAGAGGGTTCATTAAGAATCTAAGATGGGTTCTTACATATAAGGTTAAAGAGAATTAATATGGACCGAAAAGAAAAGACACTCACGTTTGAAAAGTGGCTTAAGGCCCAATTAAATTGGGCCGCAACCCGACTAATATAAGAACCCAATAAAAGGAAATAATAGAACAAAAAAAAACAAAAAAGTGTTTCAAAAACCCTCCAATTCCATTCTGTATTTCCCTCTAGGAGACACTGAGTAGTTCTGTTGTGAAGCATGGACGCGTTCCTACACTGAAGTAAATCCGCACCGTATTGTAATCTCGCACCTCATTTCGGTGTTTTGTAAAATCTATCTGAGTTCACCGTTTGGTTATCTCTGAGAAATGGACGGCCGGCTCAACGGACTCACCGTTCCGTCGAGTTCCAACGGCGGCACCGCCGCAGTAAGAACTTCATCTCCGACGCTGCAACCGAACTACAGTAGCCGATTAGTTCAGGTACGATCTACTTCTCTCAATTTTAACTTCCGCGCTCCTTGTGGCTGAAGTACTTCGTAAACCCTAGCTGTCTGTCACCAACGTGCTGTTTGGTTGGGAATTATGTATTCGTACCTTTCCCTTTCTCATTTCAACTGGTACAGGGATTTTGTTAATGTTTGAATTACGAAAGGCTTCTGCTCCTGTTGCTGTTTCTGCAAGTTGAGTCTGATTGGCGTTACCAGTTTTTATTTTCTTTCATTGAAATTATGTGCTTCAGCTACAGTTTCACTCTTCTATCGACGTGCTGTTTAACGTTGGAGTGGATTTTTTTGGTTCTGTTTGTAATGCTTTTAGATTCGTAGTTGTTGAGTTAGACTCAGGTGGCAGCTTTGAGCTGTATACTGTGAACGGAGATTATCAGTGTAGTAATTTAGGAGCCAAACTTAATAAGTAACTGAACATTTGACGTTTAATTACATATTCTTAGTTTTGTGAAGTGTTTACTTCTCTGTCCTTAAAAGATCAAAGTGATGATTTATTATTGGTTTGTGGCTCGAGTACTTGTTACAATACGATAATGAATTGTGCATCCTAGTTAATTATGTTAGGGATTTGGTTGTTTGGCATTTCACTGTGCCTTTTGACATGCTGGAAAATCAAAAATTGAAAAGTGGATTATTTGTTTTGGGTTTGTGACATGGGAACTTGTTATGGTAGGATGATGACCAGTGAGTTAACCTGTGATAAAGTGAAGGCTTGAAATCTACTTTTCTGATTCGTAATTTTGATTTTAAGAATCACGCATCCTGGTTATTCATGTCAAAGGCTTCATTTGGTTGGTTTAAGTCTGAGCTGTTGTGCCTTGTTCCGAAGCAGGAATATTACAATATTGAATTTATGCTTTCATTGAGTTAATTTTCATGTTACTAGTGCAATATAGAGGTTAGTGTTTCATATTTGTGAAATATATAATTACTGTATTGAGAAAATATCAAAAAATGAATGACTTGTGATGTTTGATTTCAGGAAACACTGGAACACTTGGCATCGATCGATCTGATTGACTTGTGCAAAGAAGCCAAAGTTGAGCGCTGCCGAGCAACTCGAGACTTGAGAAGCTGTGGTCGCTATGTCCACCATGTCTTGAATTCATGTGGGCACGCTTCTTTGTGTGAAGAATGTAGTCAACGGTGTGATATCTGTCCTATTTGTAGAATCCCAATATCAAAAAGTGGTGCTAAACTGCATCTCCGACTTTATTATGAGTGCATTGAAGCCGGCCTTATTTCAAAAAGGTTTGATGAGAGATTTCAGGAAATAGAAGATGGGGAAAAACAACTAAATGCTGATGTCCAGCACCTTTATTCTTTGTTTGATGTTGCACTTGAGAATAACTTGGTTTCTTTAATTTGCCACTGTATCCTTTTCTGCATTACTCCTTTTCTTGGCATATTTATTTTTATTAGTAATTCATTTATTAAAATTTAAAATACAAATGCCTATCAATTGGTAAGTAAGGTTAGATGATACAAATACATTTTTGTCCAATTAATGCTATCTACCGGAAAACTTAAAGTTTGCTTTTCTCCTCTATCCTCCCCCTTTTCATATTTGTCCCATTGTTTTGTCACGTCCCCTTGTCTCCACTTTTGCATTTTCTTGACCATAAATTTTACAGACATCACCGATGTGTGTATGGATGAAACTGCTGTTTCCAGTGATCCTGTTCTAGCATTTTTGTTGGATGAAGTGGTCGTGAAGGATTGGTGCAAGAGAACGTTCAAAAACATCATTACTGAACTGCAGGGAATTTGTATCCTTAAACCTTGTTTTAGTATTGATTTCTAACAATTATTATGACCTTTTTCCATAATAATATTTGTGCTCCCTTACATTTTCCACTAGATAATATGGATGTTTTTGGCATGAAAGAGAGATTGAGTTTGCTATTGAAATTTTCATTATACTTGAAAGGCATATCAAATGTGCTTGACATTTTGGAGTCATCTTTTAAGGGTACTCTTTCAGCACAACTTCATGATTTGCACCATCTCCAAGAGAGCATCTTAAAGACAAAGCAGGTTTAATTTTCTAGAATTCATGTTCAATGGAGTTATGTATAACTGTCTGTTGTGCTTTTTGCTTTAATATTTGAGCTTTTACACATTTCTTGCTTGGCTGTTGGGCTGTCAAGTCGTCATGATAAACTTGTGCTTTTTATCTAGTTTTTAAATGGTATTGCTATTTTTGTCTGTTGTGTTGTGTTCTTCAAAAGATATTCTCTGTTTTTTGTTGGAAGGTGTTCTATACCTGACCTGCAAAAGTGTGGATGACAATGGGTAACCTTTGTTGTGTTGCAGCTCAGTGTGATGTAGTATGTAAGAGGGATGTTTGTAGAAATGACAGATATTTGGCCTTACACTCTTATTAATATTGCTTATAAATAGTGGTTGACTAGATTTATACTTCCTCTATCTGTCTGTATGTTGCTTAAAAAAATAGAGTAGCTCATCACAATGTTCATTCTGTTGATTAATTTGTATGTTTTTCTACCCAGCACATGGATATTATTATTTGGTGTATAAGACATCAATTTTTGGAGGGTGTGAGATCACGTTTTACTGATAGTTCATCATGGTCATCGGTTGTTCGGATGCGGAAATCAGAAGCAGTAAGACGTTCTTGGCCTGATGCAATAAATCAATCTATGGAATCATCAGGACATGATGGGTCTCTATTTATTGAAGATGCATTGAATAATCTTGATCTGGAGGAGGGGTTTATGAATGAAACTGTGGAAGGATTAGAAATTGCATCCTTGCAAAAGGATGGTGCCTCATTTTTGGGGTCAAATAATGACCAGATGCTGGGTTACTACCCCTTCAAAAATCTACGTTCTGCTGCTGACTTGCTCTTTTTACATGGAGGCTCTGATACGGTGATTGCTAAACAGGCCATTGTATCCTTTTACCCACTACTTTTGTTGAGAGTGTAGAACTATGTTTGTTCCTGCTAATAATAGTTCATATTTAAAGCAATGCTTCTTTCATTCCTTAACATCTATAGTTTCTGTATTATTTGTATGATCGCCACTGGACAATTCCTGAAGAAGAATGGACATTCGTACTGGAGGACTTCGCAGCTACATTTAGTATTAGCAGGCACTCATTACTTGAGTCTTTGACTTTTTATCTTTTAGACGATCACACAGAGGAGGCTTTACAGGTAACATCAACAAAATATTATACCCAATGTGTCTTGGGGACACGTGTCCGGTTTTGAAAAAAATTATTGAAACTATTTGTATCCATGTTGCTTTACTGATTTGCCTTGTAGTGCTAACTAAAGATATGATAAACATTATAACTAGGAAAACATATGGGCAGCATATGGTACTAATCATATTAGAATTTTATTCGTGATCCTGATTATAGAGCAGCAAAAGCGTGATTAGGCTTTAGTTTTAGGTGTTATTTGGGTCTTCTTTCATCTCTTTTATTTAAGGTGTTATCTTGTTTATACTCAAAGTAAAAGTGGAACTTAATAATGGCTCAGCTAGTCTCCTCTTCCACATATAGGGGGCTAAAATGAAGCTTGGACTTTGGTGTAAAAATTTTGTATCGTGTTTGTAGTGGATGTTAAAGTGAATTTCTTCCTTCTAGGTAATTTTTTTTAGTGAATTTAGGCTAATAATATTTATTATTCTGTTAGGAAGCTTGTCGCCTTCTTCCTGAAATAACTGGTCCAACATCACATCCTAAAATTGCTGAAGTACTGTTAGAAAGGGGTAGCCCCGATACAGCTCTCATGGTTTTGAGGTGGGCTGGGCGTGATGGTGGACCGCATATGACTTCACTTATGGATGCTGTCACTGCTGTGCGGGTGAGGGTTGAGTGTGGGCTTCTGACTGAAGCATTTATGCATCAGAGAATTCTCTCCACCAGAGTGAAGGAAAAGAATTTCAATAAAAGAGCCTCTGGGGATGCTTCTCAGAAACTAAAAGGCCAATGTAGTAATTGGGTGGAGGTCCTGGTGACTGAGATTTGTTGCCTCTGTATTAGGAGGAACTTGGTGGATCGAATGATAGAATTGCCATGGAATTCTGAGGAAGAGGTGTACATACATAAATGTCTTTTTGACTATGCTATTGAAGACCCGATAAGGACAACTGGAAATCTACTTGTGGTGTTTTATTTTCAGGTACTTAATTTCATTAGTTGGTTCCTTGTACATCATTGATGCTCCTGGTTTATTGATCTTGTTAGTTAGTACATCTGTTTTACTGTCTTTTCAGTTTTTACTTTGGAATCTTTTAAGTGTTATTCGGCCACCCAATTCCTCCTTCATTTATCTTTAACATGTACTATCCTCATATCTTTGCTAGTCAAATACCCTCCAAGGGCAGATATAATTCCTACTCACTTTACTGCTTTGATCTGCTGCTGAGAGAGAATCATCTGCCAAAAGTGCATGCAATCCTCATGCCGAACATGGATTCTGTGTTAGCTTAATATGCAACGTGCTTCCTGGATTTTGTTGACACAATCCTTCTCTATAATTATGTATACCATTATCTCATACCTAGAATAAAGCAAAAAAAGTGGATACGCGTGATGTAACCTGACCTTTACTTCTTTCTTGTATAGATGTGATATCTGGTTTCTGAAGCTTGATCTGTAGATCATAATGTGTGTTAACCTCAATATCAATATGAAGTTTCTACATATCTCACTTTTCTATTCGATTATCATTTCCATTAATAAATACGAATTTCATTTTGATTCTTAAAATGTGTCAGGGTAGTTTAGCATACCTGTGAAAGAATTTCTGGCTTATATATTTATCTGGGTTTCAGCGCCACAGATACTTAGAAGCATATCAAGTTCATATTAAACTTGAAAAGGTGGAGCAGGACAGCATTTCAAAAGGTTCTGTAAATCAAGAATTTCTGCCAAAATTAGAAAAGGCTATTCATTGGAGAACCAATTTGATTGTAAGTGATTTAAATTCTTTAATTTTTAAGCAAATGTTTTCTGCTGCTAACTTTTTATTTAACATGTTCGGAGAAAATGTGACTCTTAAACTGGATTTGTGGTTATTTTATCTTTTGATTAAAACAGAATAGATGCTTGGAGTTGTTGCCAGAAGTTGAGCAGCAGCAACTGAGGAGTGGAAACTTGACTGAGGGTGGTGTGAGTTCTTGTGAAGAAGTTGAAGTTCCTGACAAATTTGATATTCCCCAGATTCCGGATTCCTTGTCCACCAGTTTATTGATTCCTTCATCTGTAAATTCTTCCCTCTTGTTGCATAGAGACCATCCAACTGGCTTGATGAGTTCGTCGACTTTAGGAACTTCAGCCAAAATAGGCATGTCTTTCCCCAATACTGGCCCTCAGCTTGGTAATTTTGGTTCCTCGTCTTATCATCGTGATGGGTTGTTTAACAGTAATGAGAGGGTTCTAAGTCATCAAGGTAAAATTGGCAAAAATCTTAGATTTGATAACACTCCTATTCCAATGAATCATAAGATCAATTTCTTGAATGGTTCACCTCTCAAGGGATTTAAGAGGACATCACCAAGCAATTCCCAGGAAAATATGCCAGACAAAGTCTCTCCCGGAGTTGAACGAAATCTACGTTTTGGCCATAATCAAACTACCAGTAGTCCTTTGTACTCGCGGAAGGCTACAGTTAACCCTGTTATTACATCCACAGTTAGTTATCCTAAAGAATTTGCAAATGATCTCCCAAATGTATCTAGCTGGAATATGCAATCACATACAGATGATAGAAGTTGGAACGTGGGGTCCACTAATGATCCGATGGATGTTTCTCAGGGGTAAAAATCTAGTTACCCATTTCTTTCGCACATTTTTTTTTTCTTTATATTACCTGTTTTGAATAATTTGTGTCTAAGAAGATATGTGTGCTAATTTAATGCTTTTTAATATTCAATGGAAATGGTGTACTACTTTCGTCAACTGAATCTTTTTGTACTTTATTTCTTTAGCCTTGTGGAGAAGAAATTAAATACTGAAGTAAACATCAATGGTGGTCCTAGATGGAGATCTGATGAAGCGAGTGATGAGGAAGATGATCTAAATCTGGGAAGAGCTATGGACATGGCTTATTATGCAACTCCTCCAACTCGGACAGCAAGACGAAGCAGAGTTCTCAGGAGATGAAAACTAAACTTTTTGGTAAAAGGTTTCGGTTAAATTTTATGGGAAGAAACAATTAATGAGTTGTTTTTAAGATGAGAGCTTCGCTTTTTTGGGACTCGGGAGTTTTTCCTTATACATTTATGCTGTTCTCCGTGATGCAGCTAATATTTCTTGAAGAAAATTTTAATGCAAGAGGTGCATTTTTGTATCCCATTCCTTCAATGTTAATCCACGTTATTTTATTTTGGAGTGGTTCGATTAAAATGAATGTTTTGAGCAAACTCACTAGTAGTTTCGGTTCGCAGTAACTTACCATTTCCTCCTAGTTGGTGGTGCATCTGATGTGTTGGTAGATCGAGTTTACGGAATATTTGATTACGGGAAAGGATCATATGTTCAATTTTAATAAGATAAGATCCGTGTCTAATTTTTATACTATATCTAGTTTTTTAATTTCTATTTGGATTGAGGTTTACTCCGCCTAACGTAACGACGCACATCTAAATAAGGAATTTCCTTGTATCTTCTACTTGGAAGGCCCTTTGCCTGATCTGGATTGATAATCCGAAACACCTATTGGTCTTACTCCGTCATATCACGTAGTGGGGGCATCAAATCTAGGCCCTTCACGGTGTGCATTGCGGGAATGATAACCTGTTGTGAACGATAAAATATTTTCTTCACATTTGATTACCGGATTTTCGTTGTAATGAAGATGGATTAATGTTCGTCAAAATTGGAATTGTTGATTAAAATACTGCTCCCAAATTTCAGTTTGTTTAATTATTAGTAGTTTGGACATTGAGTCCCGGCATTATTGACAGTTTGAGAAAATTAAGAAGCGTATTATTTCTCTTTTTGATCCGTGAAAAATTTACACGCTTTATGGAATGTTTTTATTGGTCTGTGACCTTGTTCCTTATCTTTTATTGAGATCTAAAGGGACAGATGTGGCAATAAATTGGTGTTAGGTTAGGAGCAGAAAGTAATACAATTTAGAATCGGAGAAGAGGAGCCTCTAGCCTAAATTCTAAATTTGAATAGTATAAAAGAAAAAAAGAAGTTCATATATGAATGATGATCCGAAACAAGATTTAATTGAAACTTAAATTTTTTCATTAATTTGGACCATGTCATTTGATCTTCATTTTGTTCAGTTAATTAAATTGTTTTTATCTTTAAGATTAGTAAAATTCAACCTGTCTATTATATTATTATTATTTATCTAAAATCCTATAATAATTCTTTTCAACCTAAGTATTTTTTGTGATTTTAGTAAGATATTTTTTAAACCATGAAGATTTTATAGTTATGAAGTTCGAGTTTAAAGAGGAAAATTTGAGATTTTTCTTTGAAACTTTTTTATATTATGAATGTTTAGTTTGTGAAGATTTTGAGTGAAGGAGTGTGAATTTAAGGATTTTGGGGAAAAAAAAGAAGAGAGATTGCTGAACAAGTTTGTTTAATTTAAAAAGAAAAATAAGTTAATTGCTTGAACAGGTTTAGAAAATCAAAATTGGGCACACAATCTAAATGAAACGAGAGAAAAAAAGTATAATTAAACAAAAAACTAATGCTATTTTATGATATTCTATTTGAGCTTTCTTGCGACTAAAATGATGGTCAAAGAGTATCCATATAAATTACTAATCACGGACTATCTTTTCTTTTTCAAAAAAAGCTCGTCTATAATTTAAAATAAATAAATAATTAATTGAATGAAAAATATTTACAGAAAGCAAAGTGGGGAAGAAATGTTGCTGGAAACTAAAACCTACCAAAAAGAACATAAATGTACCAGGTTGCCTATCTCAAATTTATCGAGTTACTATAATAATATCAAGTAGCATCTAGTTTTCATCTAAGGTGTCACTTTCATCAACAAATCAATTACATTGAATTATTCTTTTAAAGTTTAATTAAATTGAGAATATTCAAAATGGTGGTGTTAGAAATTCTATTTAACTTTATTTTTTCATATTTTATCTTATTTAGGTAATTATTTTCACTGTATTTCTTTCTCTGTCAATCGTTATTCCTTTTTTATATATTTTCGCACTCCTCGTGACAAGCATGAATCCAGAACCTTCCATTGGAAGGAAGGCGAAGCAGCGATGAATCTGCCGATCATAGATTTCTCCTCCGATGATCGTCTTTCCACAACCATTGCTATCCGTCAGGTTCTTCCTTTCTCTCTTAACAGTATTCATTTCATCTTCAATTACGTATTAGGAATTGACACAATGTTAACCAAACACATTCTAAATCAAATATTATCCTAATTGATACATTGTTCATTGCATTGTTAGCGTTGTTGAGTTGAGCTGTGTTCATGTAATAGGCGTGCATTGAGTATGGTTTCTTTTACCTTGTCAACCACGGTTTGGAGAATGAGCTGGTAAAAGCCTTCGATGAGAGTAGGAGGTTCTTCTCGCTGCCACTGCAAGACAAAATGAAGTTCGCATACAAAGAATTTAGAGGCTATACTCCTCTGAACCCTACTTTCGGCCTCCAAGGTTTTTTTTCTTTTAATTTGTTGCTACACTATTTATGGCTTAGCCTTTTTCAAGCACTTCATTTCCTAGAAAGATGATAAACTTCTCTTCGTTGCTAATGTCCGTTAGGTGATTCGAAAGAGAGCTATACATTGGTGCTTTAACAGATTCAGCAAGTGTTAGTCTGAATCAATGGCCTTCTGAAGGTATAGTTCTCCCCTATTTAACGTGCCTATATTAAATTTTACTGGTTTCGTTATTACATATGAACAAACTGTGGCTGTGTATACATATCTGAGCTTCGTTTGAGTTGAGATATTTGTTTTGCAAGGACACTTCAGAATTACTTGGTAATTGGAGACAATCAATGGAATCCTTGTATTGGAAACTCTTGTAAGTTACATTGACCTCGGTTTGTTTGTTTGTTTGCTTTTCCTGTGAAATATATATTATGAATTGTCAATTACCAACAAAATATGATAGCAACATCTTCTGTTATTCTTTGGGGTTTTTAGCCTTTTCATTCTGTGCACGCTAATTAGCATACGATTTAGAGGAGTGTTAGTGAAGCACTTATTATAATACACTTTCAACAATTAGTTAAATTTCTTGAAAAAACTACAACATCGTAAGTGAGACTAGTAAAATAAGATGTGAGATTCATAATTTTGTGATTTTCTAAATGTTAGTCTTTGAGCTAATTGTAGGGGGCGTGTTCAAACTAGTATGTTAGAAAGTGTGTTGTTAACATTTCTCTGTACTTTATGTAAATATCCAGGGAAAATTTGATTTAGATTTTCATTAAAAAAATCTCTCTGCATGTGTGGGTTGATTATACATGCCGGGGAAGAGTGACTGAGCATCCATATAAACGTTTCTTATCGTTCTTTGTTATTAATTTAGAAGATATTGTTGTTTTTCTCTTCCACAGTGGAGTTGGAAAAAAACTGTTATCTCTAATTGCGCTTTCCTTGAACATGGATGAGGATTTCTTTGAGAAGATAGGTGCCACAAACAAACCAGCAGCTTTCCTGCGCCTTTTGTACTATCCAGGTTTAGTACCATTGACTTTGCCAGACCATTTTATTTAGACTTAGATCACAGAATAGGATTATGCGTGCTTGTTAATGTGGTTTAAGTAGGATATTCTTTTTGGCCTGGAAGGAGATAGAATGGAATGGAAGATAGTTATGTTCTATTGATTGAATTAGAAAAAAGAGAGGATAGAATGGAAAGGACCCTGATGCAACTCATTCCATCCAATTCTATAGAGGCCAATTGCTTCCTGAACCTCTATAATTTCTTCCCTCCCATTACATTTTTTGGGCGTTTTGAAAAATATATTTTGAAATGAAAATTTTAGAATGAAGAATTGTGTTAGAAAATGATGTTGTAATGTGGTGGTGCTAAAAAACGAAAAATTTTAATAAGGAAAAAAAGGAGAGCTAAATTATTTACAGGATTAAGCAATGCCTTATAAGGAGAATCATCCAGCAGTAATATATTTGATGCATTATAGTACCTTTCTCCCAAGGAAGATCAGAATCAATCTTGTCCCAGAGTTTCCTCAATTTCTTAAAAACAATTATATATATTATTCTTAGTTTCATCAATAATTTTTAATCTTGTTTCTTCCCCCTAAATTTGGGAGGTATGTTATGAAACCGATAATTTGTTTATTCACATTACTAAGTAGTTACCTTTTCTTAATGGATTTTCTACATATGCAAATTTTAATTTTTATTCAGGTTGCTTTCTCATTCTGCTCCTGTTATACGATGAGATATACGATTGATAAAGCAGTTATATTAACAATAGAATGAAAATTTTATTCTAGTTCACTTCATTTCACTTTGTTATCCTCAATTCCATCTCCTTTCACCGTTGTAAGCGTAAGGTTTCAACTAGAATGAATAATTATATAGGCACAGAGTGTAAAACATTTTCATTTAATAACGAACTGCTATGTGTGATAAGTTCGTTGATTTTTATAATAACGGATGGATGGAGAAGCTCTTTGGCGCTTTAGCTTGTAGCTCACGTTCCAATAGATGAAGAGCATGTTCAAGTTATTTGCACCGAACACATTGGATGGAAGGAGCTCCTCATGATGCGGAAGCAATGGATGTGGAGGAATTCACCACGGAAGGAAGCGTGAAGGTGAAGATTGGTGAGGTTTTGGTGAAGTAGATAATGAAAGCCTTGAAGGAGGTTGGGTGAAACTTCAAGAGAGAGCTTCTAGCTTCTAGGAGAAGAAACTCAATGTGAAACTTTGTCAACATTTCATTACTCAAATCAAGCTTACAATGGAGGTTTCTAAACCTTTTATTTATAGAAGAAAGGATGAGCTACTTAGCTTTCCATGCAAGCTATCATCTCGGTAGGGTATGGAAAAGCTAGGTCTAGAAACCCTAGCTTATAAGACAAGCTTCTAACCTAGCTTATAAGACAAGCTTCTAACCTTAGCTTCTATAACAAGCTCACCAAACCTAGCTTGCACTTCAAGGCTCTCATAAGGTGGTGACAAGTGGCACAAGGAAAGAGCTCCTTGTGCTACTTAGACTCCTTGATCAAGCCCAACATTATTTATAGATCTCAAGGCCCAAACTTACACTACATGGCCCAAAAATACAAGGCACAAATTTATTCTACTTGGCCTAAATGCAAGGTCCAAATTATTCTAAACTATTCTAAACAATTTATACAAATTAGAAGACTTCTCCTTAATATTTTATTTTCTCCAAAGGGATTTCTTCATGTTTGTATTTGGGCCCGAGCAGCTGATTAAAAGCCCAAATAGGATGAGATGGGCCCAATCTTCTGAAAAGCTCTTAATTTTCCTCTGGCTCTTTGTCCTCTTTATTCTTTTATTAATGTCGCTGA
>Ga0099824_1005113_pt1 | contig 18607 bp, 8 predicted proteins | sample SiratrowhiteBW_FD_76837 | JGI IMG/M metagenome (GOLD analysis project Ga0099824, IMG submission 76837) | Root nodule microbial communities of legume samples collected from California, USA - Siratro white BW | ecosystem: Host-associated > Plants > Roots > Nodule | place: USA: California... | reverse complement strand
TCACGTCATGTTTTCCTTCCCAACACAGTACACAGAAGTCAATAAGGTGTATCACTATCCTACTTCATCAATTGTTGCTTTCTCCACTGAACCACAAATCACTCACACTTTCATCAACCAATTATATATATATATATATATATATATATATATATATATATATTACATCAATTTACATATTGTAAAATTAAGAATTAGATGTGTTCTTTTAATCATCATACTTGATCCCATCTTTGTGGGGAGTTTTTCAAGTTGTCTTAATCTGTCTAAAGTTGTAAACGCTCCCATATAGTTAACAACGTATGAGAGGCAAAAGGTTTGTAATGATTAAGTGGTTAATACTAATTGATTCTCACACCCAAAGTAATGGTGCAAATTGTCCAATATTGAATTAATTCTAACGATTAAGAAGCTATTTAAACTAATCTAAGAAAAATCAAACAAAAATCAATATGTTAATAAACAAAGTGTAAGAAAATATATTACTCATTTAAAGAATATCAGTAAAAATATAAAGTAAATCATGTTTCCTAATCCAAATACTTCTTAATCTCATTGAATATCATTTTAAGGTGTTCACTATGTTAAAATTATGACTGATATCATAATTTTTGTAAGCCCTCGATTCAACATTAGTTATTAGTCGTGAAAAATTAATTTTGTAAGTATCAAAAAGTGACATCTTTTTTTAAGCTATATCTTCACATAAAGAAATTGGGTTTTAAATTATCGAAGCTTAAGTGAGGAGATCTCACTTAAGTAATACTCTCCAATTTTCAAGAGAGTGTTTTACTTTTTTTTTTAAGTTAGTTTGAAAAGTTTCTAAAAGTAATTTAGAATAATTTGATTACTTGTTTATTTTAATATGATTATAGTTACAAGAATGTGATTTCATAACCATGACGAATAAAGGTTGTCATATTAATGAAATCAAATCTTTAAAGTTATTGTAAGAAATATGTTATCAAGAAAGTCATTTAATCTTACATCTTACATGAGCATGGTGTAATTATTGAGTTAAGAAATATTTTAATAAAATATTCAGACTTGATTAATAACTCAAATTGTAACAATAAGTCAATTGAAGTTTACACCATCTATTTTGAGGTGAGGAGTCATCATGAGTCAATAGATATCCAAAAATGACATGTGAGTTGTTGATTGGATTGGAATTGTGTGATAATTGGATATCTTTTAGTATCAAAAGTTTAAACTTAATATAGTTTTTGAAAAGTAGTTGAATATTATAAATGTTTGTATGATTTTTTTATGTCTTTATACTAAATTAATCTTATATTGCCGGTATTTATATTATATTACTTGTTTGATATAAATATGAGATTACCCTTTTATTTGCTATTCTTATGTAAGTTTGATGATAATATTCTAGCATAAGAACAAACTACAATACACATGTGATACAATTTAACAGAGGAGAGCTCTATGAGAGATTGAAAAAACTTTTATTCTCATCTTTTATATTATATATATACACACTTTATTTATTTATTTATTTTACTTTTTATAATAATAACTTTAAGAACTTTGGTTTAGATGTTTGATATATTATTTTTGAGTTTCTAAATATTTTTTTATATACGTATTTAATGCTTATTCGGTTTTATTAGTTAAGGATAGTAAAATTGTTACCTCTTATCTTAACTAAGATCATTCAATATTTTTTTTTGTATTTATAAAATAACTACACATTTTTAATCATGGAAAATCATGTAAAATGAACACGGCTTCTTCCCTTCATTTAAAAAAGCAAAGTCACTAGATATAAATCGTTTGACGTAAATTTTTAAATAAATGTAGTATTTTAAATATATTTTTGTTATATGAAGAGTTTGCCTTTAAATCACTACTTCCACATTCAGAATTCAATTTATTATTCATATTTTCACAACACTCAAAACTTTAACACGACATAGCTTAAGATCTTGAACAATGGCTTCTGATCCCACACCACAACCACCCAATTCACCCTCACTGCCGCAATCCGCACCTACACACTCATGTCACAACAATTTTCTTCTTCATACCAACATGCTGAGCAGTTCTTCACTGTCATCACCATAAAATTAAGCTAAACCTGCAGATTCCTTGGCAGTATCTGACACAGGCAAATGTGATGTACTTAAGACAAAATGCTGTTCTATGTGTACATAACGAGAGTACTATGTGTAGGTTCATAACTCCTCGACCAGAAGACATATAACTGTGTATTACAACAAACCGAATACGGTCACCTAATAAGACAACTTAAATATTATTATTTTTTTCATAATACAACAGTGATCTAAAAACCTGCAATAAGACAAGCAGTCCCACATGAACAATGCTCCCAACTATTATAAACAATGGAATGCTTCCAATAAGAGATATATTTTCAATCCACTATTTAATCTGACATTTGTATAGTGACTTAAATATCTATCAGCGAACCTTTTACAGGTATTTCCTCTTGACCGAAACCCGAAGTCCATATAACAACAACATCCATCTAATTGCTCCTATCAGCATCCATTGGCCTGGTCACTGGATGCATGCACTCTTGGCAACTCTAGGAAAAGATTTACAACCATTTCCATGATCATACCAATTACCAAAGCCAAAGCTAGGGAGTTACGCATTGAACCAAGGAATAAATTACTGAATTTCTTCTGAGAATCCAAACTCTTGTTCTCTCACATCCATCCCTATTCAAAAACACATTGATGCCATCTTGGATGGATTACCAATTGATTACATGTCTCTGGTTACCCTCATACAAAGCAAATCCAAAATGTTTCATTCCAAAGAAATTAAAGCTCTTTTCTTCGCACATGAACATCAAATTGAGAAGCTCAGATCCGTAAATGAAAACGTTTCCCAAAATGTCACTGAAGCATGAAAATTTTCAGGTTAACAAGTTATCTCAATACTCAAACATGGAACTGACTCTGGAGGATCTAGCTCTCCATCACTCCAATGTAGGTGCACTGATGTATATCAGTTTCCATACCTGAACTCAGCTTTAGTGTCATCTAACTGTACTAATTTATGTACCAACCCTTAGCTGAACATTGGAAGGTAGTGAAATATATTCAGTTGCCTCTGTAACATTCTACAACATTATATTCAGTTGGTAATCTATTGTTAGACAGTTAGTAAGCTCCTTGTATGTTTCTATATTTGCCATGCACTCATTCAGCTAATAATAAAACATATTACAATTTCAGAACTTTTTTTTTTCTTCCAACTCTCTTGATGCTCAAACTCTAAGACACACAAATACATTAATGAACAAATACAAGTCATCAGTGCAAAATATCTATTCAATATCTCTGGATACTAGTAAGGGAAATTCAAAGAAGATCATGGGAAGAACACCAAAGAGAGGCCTTAATACAATCCTAACCCAAAAACTATCTAAAGGAAAAAATCTATTTTATAATGATCAAATGGAAATTCAGTAGCTCTAACGGTTGTTTTATTCAATTTGATATAGAAGTGCTGAATATGAAGTGTAATAAGACAAATTGTTGGTCTTCTCATCTTCTGTGACGCCATTCAAAAGGATTCTTTCAAATCTTGCATTGTCATTATGAACCTATACCAAAAAGACAATAATTGGGGTTAAGGGAATTTCAGAATTATCCAAACCTTCGTAGAAAGAGATTTAAAGCTAAAAATAAACCCTTTCTGAACCCCTTGTACAAGAAACTTCATTACATAATGCCATTTGTAAAGTAGAAGCTAAGCTTAGTAAAATCCTAACACATCGTTCTTGTGCAATCTTTTCAATGATGGTCGCCTGGAATTAGCTTCTAATATCTTATGGAATTAGCTCAGAGTGAATTTTTCTATTAAATCACGTTAGATTCTTGGAATGCACTACGTCTACCTAGATAAACGTTATTGCCTTTGATTTTCAGAAAATGCAGGCATTATCAGAACAATTTCAACATTCATGTATCTTCAATTTATATCTTTAAAATTTTACATCATTATATTTCAAATAAACTTAATTTAGGAATTTGTTTAACTCTTAGTTGAGAATTCGGGTTTTTACTTTAAATGAATTATACAATAAATTTTTTTTTTAAGTTGAAGAAACTTGATCGGCTACCTAGAATCTCTCTAATATATTTCTTCAAGAAACTCGTTGAGAAACCAAATTTGGAAATTCTCCTACTTCCAAGTCTTAACAAAAATGGTTTGTGATCGATTTCTGATTTGTTGACCTTATGAATTATTTTAAACTGAAACTGCATAGAAACTAAACTCAAGAAATAAAAAATTGAAACACATAATTATTAAACACACACACAGAGGTTCACATGCAAACTAACCTCAAACAAAAGGGGCCAATCTGATCACAAGAAATCAGAACACTTGCAGCACAGGTCTTTTCCCAAGCCTCTTGATCTCTCTATCCATTTTCCCAGTAAGCATCAATCCAAACATCTTAAAATCACAAAAGAGAGACCACAAGGGGTGCCCAAAAGTTGCTGGAACATTCCCTTCCACAAAGAAGTGACTGTACCAGGCACAACCATACCCAGAAAAGGGCACAAAGAACAAGAACCACCAGCTGAAGAAAAATGAACACAGCAAGAAGAAGATACTGAAGAGCGTGCCCGCAAAGTGCCACCTCCTCGTGGATGGCTTCGAATGCTGGTTGACATAAAAGGCCCAAAAATCCTCCAAGCTCCTGAAATTCATGGCTTTCAGAAAAGCATAGGCAAAAAAATCAGATTTTGATTAGAACCCAGTTGGGGAAACAGGTGAAATTATGTGGGGGTGTGAATTTGAAGGAATTGAGGTGAAAGAGGTGAAGGAGATGAAGAGGGTATTTCCTGAAAGCAATGATTTTGGATGCAAAGGTTTGATGGGTGTTGGGGATAGAGAGAGCCACAGAAGCAAAGGGGTCAGAGAGATTATGTTGTATTGGGAAGTGGGATGTTGTTAGGAAGAAGAAGGGGTAAGCATTGGTTCTGCTGTTGGACTTGTTTGTTATGTTGATTGTTGGTTGAAACTTGATTCAGTGCAGTGCCAAATTCACACATTCATGCAGTTAATGTTCTATGATTATCTGATGAAAGATTCAACGGTTCTGATCTTAAATGTGTTTCCTCTAATATTTTTAAAGTTTTACTTTATGAATATTATGAATGTGCATACATTTAATAAAATACATATTTAAGATTGGTTAGAAAACTATGTATTAAGTTTTGTCTAAAATTTTGGTTTTAGTATTTTACTGAATTCTAAAGATATTTATTATGTGTATTAAATTAGTTTTTTACTTTTTTAATAAATATGGATATTTTTTAATGTTTCATTTTTCAATTAAAATAACTGCCCAAATGAAATGGAATGGAAAAAATCATTAAATTCGTTCAAGAGAAATAATAATGATTGTATCTACAAAATATAATTATTACATATTATTTTTTATATTTATGTAAATTAAAAAACTTTTTCATTTAATTTTTAAGTTATTATATCGAACACGTTTATATTAAACGTAACCCAGAACCCAGAATGTTTAAAATTGAAAATTTAGCAAAGTTATAAATAATTAAAAAATTAAGAATTATAAATCTAAAATAATTTATAAACCAAAATTATAGATTTTGCGGATTGTAAAATTAAAACTATAATTAATTATTAATAATAAAGTTTTGATATGTATTCAATGGATAAGACTTGATTATTGTGCTACACCGACTGCAGACAATCCGTTATATACTTCCACGTCAAGTTAGTCATCTTTTTGAGTATGCTGTTTAACCTTTTTTGCTGTACTTTTTTTTATATTTTTCTTCTGTATCCTTTGATTTTGTTTGTTAGATAAAAGTTGCAGGGAAAATTACGAAAAGGAGAATTGATGACATTACATGGTTCTTATCTTCTTTTTTCTTTATTTAGAAGGCTTATGTCCACCAATTTCAATTAACTTAATTCAATTAAAACTATGTCAATTTATTAATATATGGATATGAGTTCACTAGATTCCAATATTTTAAATGAGTTCTTGATATTGAGTTTTATACAAAAAAAAAAAAAATTGCAACTAAGAAAAAATCTATTAAAAATAATTGGACATGCTCTTCATCAAAGTTTAATAATTAACCAAATAATAGATATTTCAGGCTGATTTCAAATTATATGAATTCAGTTATTAGATTCAATAAGTTTGTATTTTGCATATTGTTTTTGTGTAAATTATTAACATTATATTGCTGAAATCAACAAAACAATATTTTATAATAATTTTAGGTAACAATTAATTTATTCTGACTATCAACATTATTATCTTTAATTCATGGAATTTTTCTATAATTACTATTATACTTGTATTATTAATTTTTACATTAAATTTGATAAAGAACTTAAATAATAAACATGATAAAATTGTATAAAAAAGTCAAAATAAATGGAAATGAAACTAATAAAATAGAAAATATCCCAATGCTAAATTTTAAAATGTTTAAAATAGTTAATTGGATAATCGAGTTACTTCAAAAAAAATATTTGAAGTTGGAATTACTTTAATTTCGATATGTGGAGTGAAATAATTCAATTAATATATATTAAATAGTTTTTTTTACATATAGTATTCATTTTGTTCCTATTAAAAAACCACACTACAGGGGGTTAAATAGTGTGTTAGTGAAATCGGAAATTTAAACTAGTGTTTGAAACCTTTTTCAAAAATTATAAGTTCCCAAAGTGTGTTTTATAAACATCCTATATATAAATACGAAATAATTTATTTTATATTAATTCACTAAATAGTTCTCCTTCAATTTTAGAATAGTTGCATTGCACTAGTTAAAATTTTGAGTACAGATAAATATTTTTAAACACATTCCTAGTTTATCATAAGAATTTTCAATGTCATTAATTATCATCCACGACCTCAACTTGAAAATTGGAAATCAGTTTTTTTAATGTAAAATTCAAGTAGATAAATAGTTTGGTGAAAAAAAGTCAACTCGCTACAAAACTCAAGGTTGACGACTTCACTTGAGTTATTAGATATTCAAGATGTATTGTTGCATTTTGAAAGAGACATGTTCCAAATTGCATTGATTACCTAAAAATCTGATTTTGTTAGTTGACACGTTAATTTGATTTGATATATTCGAAACGTTTGAATCAATTTATATCTCGTTACTAATAATTCTTGATTAAAAAAAACAGATATCAGATATATTAGGTGACACACTCTTTATAATTTTACAAAAGTATTTTAGAATAGAAAGTTCATTATTGTCTAAATATTTTGAAGCTTGTAATCTCTCATTTAATTAACATGAATTAAGTAGATAATATTGTAATATTAAACATATGCATGTTAAATTAAGTTTATTTTAAATATATATATATATATCATATTTCATCTTAAATATCAATCGCATAATTGCAAAATTACTGGTAGTTAGTAACAATTTTATTGAATAGTATCAATTAAAACATTCAATAAAATGTTAAAATAAAATATTAGATTCTTATACATATATTTAATGTAAAATGTAATTGTGATATCACTAGAAGCACATTTGACACATTGAAAATACTACTGGTCAATACTCATCTTAGTTTTATATGATAGACAGATAAAAATATCTACTATCAAGCTTAATTTATCCTTATTATCAAAGTTAAATATAAATTATTTTTAGTTTTTTATTATCTGATATCTTAATCTATATGATCAAATCAAAATGAATCAAGATATTTTCTCAGAGGGATAACATACTTAATACATCAATCCTAAGAAATTACACCAATCCTAGTATCCTCACAAATCTAGTAAGAGTGACATATCATATATATATATATATATATATACATTAATTATATATCTAAACATACTTGAGATATATATACAATTAATCATATAGTTCATATATTAATAATGATACAATCCAATGTCATGTCAACCACTCATTTTGAGCAATATCACTTTTTACTTATAATAATAAGTTTCCTAGCTTAAGTTTTCTACTAATAGGTGGGAATGAACACAAACAATGTTCTTATAAAGCTTTAGAGTCCAGAGAAATTTCACCAGTTTTCGCTCTTGCTAAGTATGGCTAACTTTCCTATCTTCTTTTCTTTGTGGAACATATTTTTATAGTCTTAAGAAAATTAGTGGTTGCATTCCCTTTTCTGGTCACTAAGTAGCTTTGAATTCTATTTATTATCTTCTTTCTTTTTCCATCATTTTTTAATTAGCTCTTATGTTAAGAAACACTAAATGAATAATATGGAGCATTAAATTCTCTTTTCTTCTTTAAGCTATCTATCTTATAGCTAAAAGTACTTATCTTCATCAAATCATTTTACATCAAACATTGGTTAAAAGCGCACAAGAAGTTGATGGTTATTTCATCTTTAAGCCATATCTCCAAATATTTTGAATGTTATTGTTTTCCGTGAATCTTCTTGGGACAAATGTAGAAGACATTCTTTGTTTCTTTAGAATTAATCTTTTAGAAAATTATTCATGTTTGTCAACTTAATGTCTTGATTTATACTTATCATCTAAATGATCTTCATTTAACTTATACAAAGTAGAACTTGGTTCTATCATATGTGAAACAAAGCATGTGTATTTGTGATTTGATTTAGCATTTTTCAAATGCAACCACTTTATGTATTCCATGCACTAGACTTGTTCTGCTTCATCTGTTCCAAGCACTAGGCTTATTATATTTTTAACACACAATCAAAATATGGTTAGGGTGTTGTATTTTTCTCTAACAGGTCTCCTCTTCTAATTTGCATATGATTCCACCTATTTTGAGAAGTCCTCATGAAATCCTATATTTTTCAAACCTTCTTAGTAGTTTATTACAGCAATTCTGGTTCCATCAAGACGGTTTCACCATCCTGATACCAATGAAAAGATGTCCTACATCTTTTAGCATATAGAGCCTCATCTAGTGTCATCCCAATACCCACCTAATAATTGTTATTATATGCAAAGTTTCCCACCAACAAGATCACGTCCCAACTACCCAAATGATTTAACAAATATGTCATCAAAATATCCTTTAAAGACTATAATAAACTCTAATTATCCATTTGCTTAAGGATGGTAAGTTAAACTAAGCCTTATTTTAGCCCTCATATCCTCATGTAATGTCTACTAAAATCAAGAAGTTAACATAAGATCTTTATTACATGTATTTCATTCAATATATCTTTCTGATGTACAACTATGCTAATATTTCCCCTAGAATCAAGACTACTAGTAAGAAATAAGCACCCTTCCTCAATCTATTCACAATGACTCATATAACATCATGCTTTCAAAACTCAATACATTTTAGTCATATCAGAATGAAAACTTAATGTACTTTTATTACCCTCATCAAGAATCATCTTCTTTGGCATATAATTTTTATGCAAACCGATCAATGTCATTTCAACCAAATAAAAATATTTAGGTAGTAAATCATTTAGTGGATCATCTACTGTAAAAGAGATAGACAGACAAAAAAATTAAACCTTTAAGTTGTCTCTCAACAAATTCAGTTATAGATTCAGTAAGATAGATTTAAATATACTATTTGTATATTATTTGTGGCAGTTGTTAATTAATAAGAATAATTAAAAGCAGACTATATTTGTTTGAAGATAAATTTAACATAAAAGAGTAAGGGGATAAAAAATAGGTTGAGTCTTAGTTCATTCAACAATAAATCCTTCATCAATTAACATATATATCATTTTTTAGTCTCCAAATATGATCAAATTGATCAAACATGTGTCAACCAATTCAATAGAATCTAATTAATGAAACATAGGTCCATTAATTCATTTAGTACCTTATTAGTCTCCATGCATCTACTAATAAAGTTTTTAGTTTTTTATCTCTTGAATTAACCAAACAAAATATTGTTCAAAATAATGCAAAGAAAACAAGAACTTCAATTAGAGAACAAAATTCAATCATCAACATGTGTTCAAAAATAATTCTAACAATAATAGAAATTAGAACTCAAAAAAACTATATCCTTTAACACAATCTGTTATAGATATCCAAGAATAAAACTTTAATTGCACAAAACCTCAAAATTTCAATACGATATCACAAGAGAATCAACTTATAAGAGTTTTGTCTTATATCAAAAGATAAAACAAAAGAATTACAAAGAAGAAAATAGGAAAACTAAGAAAACTATATATTTTGTCTATGAATGCATTTCTAGTGTGGAGCTTGATACCTTCTCCTTAAAGCTTGTATCTTTTTATAGGTTTCTTTAATCCAAAGATTTCAAAACTAGATTATGATTAAGATATTGTTCACATATTCCCAATTTTCAACTTTTTCATATTTTTTTTCACTCTGTTAGAGATTCTTGTGTTTCCATATTATTTTGCTTCCAAATTTATTATGAATATTATATATTTTATTCTTTAATTCTTTTACTTAGATTTCATTGATAAGACCCAGTTCAAACAATAGATACTTTCTCAAACTTATGTTTTCTATCAAACCATCAATTATAAGATTAAATCATTTACTATGACTAAAAATCTAAAATTAACAATAATAACAGTTAAAGTTAAATAAATCTAATTAAATTAAATTATATTTAAAACAACGAATTTATTTATAATCATAGTCTACAAAACCATCGGTTTTAAATGTGAATAAAACGCTACTCCTCACAAAGATACTCTTCCTTCAATACTCAATATTTCATCTTATCTAAACAAAAAATATTAACTTCATCAATATTTAACAACTCTCTAATGCGTCTTAACTTTTGACGCATGAATCAAGATGGAAATGTTAATACATGACTATTGCAAATTGATAATATCATAATATTATATTGCTTTAATTAGTATATTATTTATTTTGGTTTTGATAATAAATAGTATTGATTCATTTTTAAATAAATCATTCATTGATCTTTTATAACATTAATTTATTATAAAAGGCATTTACGAGATACTTGCTCATTTCTAAAATAAATGAATTGATTTAGTTTTAATTAAATTTTCACTGGAAATATTGGTTTGTAGTAACTTTTGACATTTCAAGGCTTAGAATACATATATTAAAAAGAAGATTTTGCTTACTCATTCGATAATGAAAAATAATTTTTTTTTTAATTTGAGTAGTGTTATTAAATATAATAAACCATTTTTACATTTAGATTTATAGGTACTCTAAAATTAAAATTAATTAATGTCATTATTAATTAAAAATAGTTAAACTATTTTCTATGGATCCTGAAAATTTATTTGTTTATTTTCACAAAAGCAGATACGTAGTATACTTTTTGTAATGGCAAGTTTTGATAAACAACTTAATTAAAATTTTTGTTTTATTAGAATTCAACTCCTAAGTTTATTTTATAAGTTTACCATAAAATTTATTTAAATAAATTAAAAACGATATAAAAGTTTTATATTTATTTTTTTAACTTAATCTAACACTTATTTAAATCCTTATGTGATTTATTAAATTGAAATTAACACGATTTTTTTTCAAATGTTTCCTTAAACTCTGTTACAGTAAAATGAGAATTAATTCAAATATTTTTCACATCGTTTTTAATATGATAATATTATATTTCAAAATAAATAAAGAGAGAACATGCATATTTGCCAAAAAAATCAACACTAAAGAAGAAATTTAACTTTTGCGTTAAGATCAATGCTACTTTGGGATAAACTATAACTGAACATCAATCATTAAAATTGATTAAATATATAAAAAGAGTATCAAACAAGAACACTTAGTTAAAAACGAGAATTAAAAATGTAGATAATTAGATTATATCTAAACTATTAAGATTAAAAGAAACATGCACGTGTTTCTAAAAATGATTATGTCATTACGTAATGACTTTTAATTTTAACTCTACACATACGATTGCATAAGTCAGATTTCAAATTCTCTTTTAACACGCAATTATTTTCCACACTACCATTCACCTTCATTTTATCTACACGCACATTCCTCCATGTTTTCATGTGATGTGATGTGATAGTTCAAGAACAATATAACTCTTTGTTAAAAAATAGCATAATTCTACAATAAACATTTCTGAATAATCAAAATTATGGAAATACTTCACCTATTAGTGAAAATATTGTTCCCCAAGTACAATTTTCTGACTCCCCTGACCAATGGACTAATCTAAGGGTTGATAGCGGCTGAAAATGTTACAATTTTACGTAAGAAAGAAGAGCCGAAAATTGTTTTTCATTCTTTCATATTGTATATGATAACTTCTGAATTCATAATTTCCCTTGTTTCTGAAGAATTTTTTGAAGGGAAAAGGTCACAAGACTTGGTCGCTTGTGGCAAAAAGATTCCAAAAAATAGTTGTCACAATATAGAGACCGGCTGTTACAGTTAAGAATGCTTGAAATGATCCCAGCCACTGTACAAAATAACCAGTTCCAATTGTGCTTATGATAGCTGCTAAAGTTCCAGCACAATTTGAGATTCCTGTTAAACTTTTGTTATTGTTAAATAAATCAACAACTTTATGAGAAAAACAGAAGGCAGAAGAAAAAAGATAGCATTCCATACAACAAATTTGCTCAGCTTCTTACCATGTAGAATTCCTGAATACTGAGGAGCAATATCCTGATAATCATCCAATATTGAAAGATGTGAGGGTGAGATCCCATTGATATTCATAAGTTCATGCAAAATGTCTCAAAATATAGTTCTTGTTTGTATAAACTTTTCAAAAAGTCCTTTTCTAAGAGAGGAAAATCCTAACATAAAATGAATTGAATTGTTTCTTCATTAGTTAAAATCAACTTTTAACTTGTTCAAATATATCATAATGTTTTAAGGATATGTCCAAAATTTTGAGTTGAACTTACTTGTATGTTAAGCATAAAGCCAGCCTGGCTGAAAGAACTCAGGCTCAAAGCAATAGTCAAGAGTGTTGCAGCAATGGTGGGAGTATTGGCATAATTCAAGCAGAGCAAGGTCAGTGCCGGCCCAACAAATCCAATGGTCTGTAATTTACCAAGTATGACTCAGATTATTGTTGCAGAATGCAGATCAATGTTCTTGTACTTAACATCCATTACTAAAATCAACATGAATTCCATGAAACAAAACCAACATGAATGAGGTATTTGTTTCCATCCCTTAATATGAATTCCTTTTGATATTTGTCTGTGATTGGTTCAAAAATGTAAACAGTTGATCTAGAATGATCACAATCTTATCAACTTTTCTTCTTTATGACTAGGTAATAGCAGTTCAGTGGTATTTTATCAAGCATTTTGGTTGATCCTTATATCTGAAACTGGCCAATAGTATATAGATAGAACCACATCCTTCTCCATGAAAGGCTGAAAGAGTTACCTGCATAAACTTCCTGACAAATATTGTGGGGTATCCTGCCTTGATTAAGAAGTCTGATGCAACACCGGCTATATAACCTGACATAGCCATTGTTGCCCATGGAACTGCACTAAACCAAGCTGCCTGCTTCAAGTTCACATTATATACCTATAACAGAAGAAGAAAAATAATCATGATTGAATGTTCCAGCTTCCAGTATTACGAGAAAATGAATATCAAGGAATTTTGTGCAACTTGGTAAATTAGGCTGAGTAGAAACAAAGGGTAGGTTACATGGTATAAAACTAATAGAGATTAAAGGAAAACCCTCATAATTCTACTAGTTTGTAGTTGTCGGCAGAAAAAAAGAAAAATTCCCATACATGTACTTTCCATTAAACTGAAGAAACATGAATATCAGTTCAGTTGTAACTTTCAAAAATTAATGTCATCTTTTGCTAGAAATGCATTCCAACCACCTGAATTGATCATCATATTTAATGATGAATAGTGTAAGCTTTTTTAAACAATAAAGTTAGCTTACATGACCATGCTATAACTGTGATGAATAAGCATGCAGAAACCTAAAGTTATTAACTTAGTAGGTAGGAAAAACTATTCTAAAATGAACTACTGTAAAGTGCACAAGTAAATGTGTATCTACCATTGAATTTTGGTGGGTCACAATCACAATGTACTTTTTATAAAATCAAGGACAAAGAAACTTTTACTCATGCACTTTATATACCAGCTGGCTTTAATAGAATCTTATCTGTACTTTCCAAGCAACAATAAGAAACTAGATAACAATGTTGTTAATGCAAAAACAAAGAACGGCTTAAGAAAGTAATTACGCTTTTGAAATAAACCGGCATCCATGAGAGGAGAACAAAGTAACCCTGCAAATCAAGTGAGGTCAACATTAGTATGCCTAAATTTGGATTCATGGTAGCAAGTCCTTATCTTTCACTCAAAATAGAACTAACCCAGTTATTAGTTGCATTGGCAAATATTATAGCCCATGATGGTAATTTTGATAGCAGAAGGTGTACTGGTGGGAACTGGTTACTTTTCTTTTGTGCACCAGTTTTCCCAGCTTGGATTAACCTTTGTTCTGCTCTGCTGATGAAATTACTTTCCGCAGGATCATCTGTGACTCTATATGCCCATGTCATCACCCAGAGAAATCCAAGAGATGAGAATAAGAAGAACGGACCAGAAATTCCTATAGTGGACAGCATAATTGGTGTCAGCAATAAGCCTAGAACATTGCCTAGATGAAATCCAGCCATTGACATTCCAAGTGCACTTGCCCTCTCATTAGTTGGAAACCACCTATTCAGATATGAAGCTTAGATCAGTTTTGAAATTGTAGAGAACAGCTTTACATCCACAACAATGAGATGCTTACAAGAGAAACAACAAATGAGATAGATTAGGCAAACCATTTTAATTGACCACACCTAAAACAAGATGAGGACCTTTAGCAACACACTCCTTCATTCAAACACACTCTTTACTGTTGATTCAAAATTTATTGGAAACTACAAAATGATGAGTGAGACTCACAAAATTAGTGATTGTAATAAACTTTAACCAATAACAGATGATATATTCAAAAGGGTATCTTGAAAGAGTGTTTTGCTAACATTTCCAAAACAAATTTAGTTTAAATCTTCAATAACTGGTTTCCCATGTTTTGACCTGAGATAGCTAAATATTTATGTCAAGAGGATTCTAGAGGTGTCACCTTGATAAAAGTGTGGTCATGGATGGAAAAGCCACTCCTTCTGCCAATCCAAAGAAAGATCGAATGGCCAACAAGCTCACTGTGGAGTGGTTTGCTGCCAGAGGTGTGAGAAGAGTTGCCAAAGACCACAAAAACACACCCCAGGCCAACACCCTCTTTCCTCCATACTTATGTACCAAAGCTCCTCCAATCACAGAAGAGAATATGTAACCCCAAAGGAAAGATGACTGATTTTGCATGAGGTATGAACTTCATGTTAGCCACTGGCTCCACCACAAACAAATGGAAGCATAACAAACTGTTTTGACTTTAAAACAAACATATGTATTATCTAAGGAACTACTTACCAGTTATTGAACAAAGATAAATATTCACTTCATATGAATTTTTCAAAGAAGGATTTTCCAGTAACTAGGAACCAAATTAATCCTTTTACATAAGAAAGGAATTCATGCAATTTTCTTTTCTAATTATAAGAAAGTTGGACCTATTTTCAATGCAATAAAATTATTAATTTTCTTATTCCTTTAGTTTACTACAAATTAAACTCTATTAACAAGACACAGTCATTTTCAAAGACTATATATAAAGTAATTTCATTCTGTAGGTATTTTCAAGATAAAATTTAAATTTGTTTCATTACTAAACATTTTCATTAGTCTTAACGAAGTTACTATTTTTTTCTTATACATAAAATTTTTCAGTGAACATCAAAATAGGACCAACAAAGTTGTTCTGTTTAACTAATTCTGGAAAGTATTTTTGAGACCATAGTATACACAAAATATATAAAGGAAACAAGAGACAGAAAAATATCAATTTTTTTAAGGAAAGAACTAGCAAAACTTAGCCATTATGTGTAAAACTTTTAGAATCTGTCTATTTTAATAATTTTTCATGAAAATTGCACCATTTTTTCTTTTTTAAGTCGAAACAATATGACTGAAACTGATATAAAAATAGTATTCTCTTAGAAAAAATAATATTTCTTCAAAAAGTCATTGATGACTTGTGTCTTTTGTGAGTGAATGTTGGAGAGAGAGAGAGAAAAAGAGGTTAATTTTGTCAATATACTATTCATGAACACATGTTTTGATACTTTTTATGGAGTACCTGAACGATGCCAAGAAAAGAATTAGACCAGCCATGTTTGTCAGCCAGAGGAACAATAGCCACGGACATAACCACACGATCTGCATTACACAGACACATCACAAATGCAACCAAAGTCACCACCTTCAACCTCTCTGGGATACTAAGACCTACACCTTCTTCTCTCCCTCTCACAAACATGCCCCCATCTATGCCCTCTGCTGTGCACTTCACACCCCATTTTGACTTTTTCTTCCTCTGCCACTCCCCTTCTCTGCCTTTCCATTGCAACTTTGTTGCTGAGATTCTGGACGCAAATCTCAACTGGGATTTCCCAGAATTGGCAAAACTCAAATGGGGTGTCAAAGATGAAGACTTTCTAGAGGAAAAACGTAGGAGGGGTGGTGCTGAATTTAAGGTAGCCATAAAAGGAACAAAAAAAAGTGTCACAGATTGAACATCAATGGATTGTGGCACAGAACATTATGAGACTTGAAACATTGTACGTATCTCCAAGGCAAAGGGTGTGTTTGGTGGGAACGATGCGTTGAATAAGCAATCCACAAGAATTGAAGGTGAAGAAAAATTAAAGAAAGAAGGAGTAGTTTGCTTAGGGGTTTGGTGAGAAAATTGAAAGAGGCACTATGTATTAAAAATTGAAATTTAACTCGATAACAAATATTAAAATTAGCGCGTGAACGTGGTGGAATTAGACCATTGGAGATAGGGAAACTCCACATCCTAATTAAAATAATGTTTGGTTTTTTTATAACATTTAATTTATAATGTTTTGTACATTGATTATTTTATATTCAAATATACATATTTAATATCAGTTTTAAATAATCGTTTAGAAGAAAAAGAGAGGATAATTAACTATGAAGGTCGGTTTAAAAAAATATAAGACTTGAATATAATTTAGTTTTTCCAATTGGCTTAATTCGTTATTTCGGTCCTCTCTTATTTTAAAAGTAGATACATTCACCCCACATTCTTACAAAAATCAGAATTTTGATCTAATATTCTATTTTATACTTGTTTTATTTTTTATTTTTTTAGTTCAATTGAACTCTTCAAAGATTTATTTAAAAGAATGTCATAAGAAAAATTTAATTAATTAAATATAAGAAACAAAATAAATACTGAAAAGTCAATTGTTGACGTAAAATTATGAATTCTCTAAAATGAGAAGATCAAATGTCTCTTTTTAAAATAGAAAAAACTAGGATTAAACAAAACTAGAGTAACCAAAGTTAAATTTAAGGCTAAATATAATTGTGAGATAAAGTTATTGTTATCAACTACATGATAATTTTTTTTTAATATCAGGGAATTAGATAATTAGATATTATAAATATAATAAGAGGAGTGATAAATTTAAAATTGAGATATAATTTTCTCTCGTATTTACATTTTTTCAAGACAAAATTTACTTTATTTTTTAAGAGTACCCCTACTAAATTAAATTATTTTTTACTAATTTATAGTACTAATTTGATGAGACAATGATACAAATAATAATATAATGAAGCCTGAAAATAAAATTCACAAACCATGGAAAAAGTGAAGAGGAACACTAGAATGGGCCAACGGCCCAAGTGGCTAGAGAATTATACCTGCTGAAGGGCAGGAGAAGAGACAGTATGTGAAATGTGAGTTCTCCTCTCCTTTGTTATTGAGTTCTTCATTCTCTCATCTGTTATTCTAATTTCTTCCAACATCATTGCTTATTGTGATTCTCATTTCCAGGTGATATCAGAGATTCAGAAAAAGGATCAAATACTGATTGTTATAATACTTTCCGTTATTCCTTAGTTGTTGTTATAGAAACTGGTTTTATTCAAAGAACATATATAAACAATATTGCACACATACTGTTTGTTGGTATTTCCTTTTGATTCAGATACATATCGTATCATTGGTGCTTTCATCGAGTTACTTATGGTTGACAACACAAGAATGAAAGAGATACAAGGAGAGTTGAAACGCATTTCGGAAACTCTGGGTTTACATCATGATCGATTTATGCAAATGGATCAACAATTTGACAAGATTGATCAGCAATTGCAAGAGTTGAATCAGCTATTCCTGAAATCTCAGAAGGACTCTTCAGCACAGCCTTCCAATTCAATTGTTTCTCATCCTCGCTCTATGAACTTGGATTTTCCATGGTTCACTGACACTCCCGATGAGCAGAAAGTGGTAGCTGATTGGCCATCGTTGTCCACTGCCATTCAAATCCAGTTTGGCCCATCTCAATTTGATAATCCTCGTTCAGATCTGTTCAAGCTAAAGCAATCCTCTATAGTGGCAGACTATTATGCTTCCTTCACCGAGTTAGCTAATCAGTCATATGGGTTAGATGATTATGTATTGCTTGATTGTTTTATTAGTGGATTAATACCTGAATTAAAGCGTGAAGTGATATC
>Ga0099824_1005110_pt1 | contig 18612 bp, 8 predicted proteins | sample SiratrowhiteBW_FD_76837 | JGI IMG/M metagenome (GOLD analysis project Ga0099824, IMG submission 76837) | Root nodule microbial communities of legume samples collected from California, USA - Siratro white BW | ecosystem: Host-associated > Plants > Roots > Nodule | place: USA: California... | reverse complement strand
GTTTTTTTAAAGTTTTGTTTATATTTTGGGCATTATTATTTATATTAAGTGTTAGGTGAGGATGTCATGATTTATATGTGGTTTCTTTAAGGGTAAAAAATAAATAAATATGTTGTATATAATAATGTTTTTATTCTACTAGTTCACATCTCAACTTAAGGACCAAACATATAAAGCAATTGCTTTAGGTTTGAGAAGCTTTAAAAAAAATTAATATTAATACATTATTATAAAATAAAAAATATTTAATTTTAAAATTATACTTAAAAATAATTTTTAGTTCAAAATTTAAAATATCTTGACTGACTTTAAGTTTACATAGGTACTATAAATTTCTTTAATGATTTTAAATTTACATTGGTATTATAAATATTATTTAATGAGTAATATTTTTGAAAGTTTATTATAATAAATTAATAATAATATTTTTTTAAAAAGAAAATTGAACAGTCAAGGAATCCTAAGTATTAAAATTTTCTAATTTTTTATCTTTTTTTTACTATTCCATTATATAGACATCATCTATTTATATATCATCTCATCCTCTGACTCTTTCACTTATCTCATTCTTTTATCTAACTACTTCTTCACTTATCTCATTCCTTTATCTGATTCTTGTATTTGTTCTTTTGTACTATTATTTTAATTTGAGTATTTGATTGTCATTAGGTCTTATAATAAATTAATAGTAATTTTTGAAAAAGAAAATTAAACATCAAAGAATCCTAAGTATTAAAATTTTATAATTTTTTATCTCTTTCTACTATTTCCATCAGATGGTGGGTTATTTATATGTCTTCTCATCCTCTGACTCTTTCACTTATCTCGTTCCTTTATCTAACTTTACTTCTTCACTTATCTCATTTATTTCTCTGACTCTTCCATTCTAGTTCTTTCTTTCCTATTATTGTTTCATTTTGAGTGTTTAATTGTCATTTGGTTATTATCCAATCCCAAATTTGTTTTATCATTTTATATTGTGCATTATGTATGTCTTTATTTAGAGACTTGGAGCAATAAATTGATGAATTGGAGTTTGCGTTTTTATTTTCTCCCTTTAAGTGCATCAATATCAGGTAAAAATAAAATTACTATTTAACACTTAAAATAAAGTTAAAAATTTATTATAAAGGGATATAATTCAAGTTACTTTAAACTAAATCAATTTTTGTGTATTCTACACAATTTATATACTATAATCACTGCAATTTAAATTGACCATCTCAAACTCGATATCCAAATTTAAAATAAATACAAACACAATGTTCACTAATTCAATTTAGACTATCCCCTTACAATCTCAACCATTATAAGAAGAATCATACTCTACAAAATTATAATCTAATTCAAAATAGCTAATCTAATTCAAAATAGCTGCTCTTTTGGAATTTTGGTGTGTTTTAAACCATAACAAAAAGAGGACTGAAGAGCACTACACTTTTAGAAACTTAAAGAAATATCGCTAAAATAATCAAAACACAAATTAAATAATAATATGTTTGACTAAAGAAATCTTGAAACATTCAAATAAAAATATAAAGCCACAAAATTAGGAATAAAGAAAAAACTTATAGTAATAAGAAATTTAGTATAAATGGATTTGAGTTATTTTATAAATATTTTATAATCAACTACCTAGTTAATAGAACCTATTAATAAAAAAAATATAAGAAATCTTTAGGAATGAATAAAAAGAAGGTAGACAATGGGATGTAAAGAAAGATGCTGTGAAAAAAGTGAAGAAATGTTGATAAATAGAAAAAATAAAAGAAAGAGAAGAAAAACAAACTAACTTAGGTCTGGCTCTCCAATATATATTTTAATTTATATATTTAAATAGTTATTTGAATTTATAATAAGTATTTAAACACTTTATTTTAATCATGATGGTGAATAAATATATTTTAGAGTAAATAAATTTAAATTTAAATTAATATAAGTTGAAAATTATTTTAATTTCATTATATTTTAAAATCAAATTCAGTCTTACATTGTTTCTCCTTATTATTTCCGGATATTGGTAAATCGTATTACTATTGCACGATTTAATTTAAGATATATGAAATCGTGAGAAGATAACACAATTTAGTTAAAGGAATGAAATTGTGGAATAAATGTACGATTTTAATTAAGTAATTAATTGATTAATTGAAAATTAGAATTAATGCATAGTGATAAAACAGTTTTAGAAATTTTGATGAAAATTAAAATATAGTCATTAAAATTAATTAATTGTCATTTAAGTAATTGAGATAAATGTGAAATTAATTTGAATAGAAGAATATGAAGAAAAGTTACAGGTTTTAATTTGAATGGTTTATATATAGAGAAAATTTAAATTATTTGAATTGATTAGTTTTTAGAGCTTATTTACATTTTTTTCCTTCTTAAAAGTATTTTCACTCTTTTTTATATTTTTTTACATAGATAATTTGTAAGTTTGGGAATTTGTACAAAAGAAAAAAAAAGGGGGAAGTAGTTTGGGATTTTTATAAAATTACAACGATGGTTATTTTTATAAAAGAAAAAAAAGAGCATAACTAGTTTTAAAAGAGAAAAAAATATAAATAAGTTTTAGAATTTTTATAAAAGAAAAAAAAAAGTGGAAGTACTTTTTATTTTCATTAAAATTTCTAAAACCCTTTTATCAATATGTATTAATTTTAATTTAATTTTATGTACACAATATAAAATTAGGAGAGGAAAGGTAGGAGAATTAATCATCCTAAACTCTTGCAGTAGCATAACTATTTCAATTAATCAATTAATTAAAATCCTACCTTTATTCCACAAATTCATTCCTTTAACTAAATTGTGTTATCTTCTCATGATTTCATATATCTTAAATTAAATCGTGCAATAGTAGAACGATTTATTCACAATGATATAGTGCAATCTCTGCACCATTTACCCATATCCGAAAATAAAATAAAAAATACACCATTTTGAAAATTTAAAAAAAAATTACACTAATTTGAGAAACATAAATATAAGAAATTTAACTGAAAAACATGAAATGAACGTTGCAGGAAAAAAAAAATTTCATCAAAGTTCAACATAGGTAATAAGAGAGAAAAAAAAAAGTAGAAATAGTTTCACTTGCATAACAGACTTGAATGACAGTTTTGCAGCACAAAAAATTAAATATTTAATCTTTTGACAAACAATTCCAGTACAAAGAACAAAGTATTCAAAGAGAGAAATTAAGAAGCTCTTTACCACTAAAATCAACCTAGAGTACAGTAAGAATAAAAATATTTAAAACTAAATATTTAAAAATAAGGTATTCAACTGATTTTTTAAAATTAAAAAATACCTATATTTTTTAACCAACTAATGAATTTGTTATCATAAAAATATATTTTGAAAAGAATGTATTCAATGAATTTTTAAAATTAATGGTATCACTCTTTCATCTCAGAATATAAATATTATAACAAAAAAATTATTTCATTTTAACAAACTAATTAAAAATAAAATAATCATTAATATATAATTGATTGAAAAAATAAAAATTTATTCTATACAGGAAACAAACAATTGTGCACCACACAAATTATGACATGTACTTATAATTTTTTAAAATACTTAAAGTATCCTTGACATTTATAAATTATTATTTTTCATCTTTTTTTATTTATTATTTCTTTTGCAATAAAAAAAAATGTCCTATAATTTTTGTTATTTTTTTGCAATATTATTTTCTATATAAAACTGTGAATCTTAAGCATTTTAAAATTTTCATCCTTATATATTCATGACACATTTTATAATGTACTGTGATTTTTTTTTTCTTACAACTTAATTTTAACTTCTTAATATTTATAATTTTATGAAGCTACAAAAAATAATACAATAAAAAAAGATAGAGAGAAATTACGGAGAAAAAAAAAACAGAATTAAAAATGTTTCCTAGTTCTCTTAGTTACTTCTCAAAGTAATTAATTAATATTAAGAGTGCACTCAAATTCCACTGGCTCTCTTTCTCTGGATACATTTGCAGGAATGAAACATAGGAACTTAAGTATGTCCTTGATATGTATTTCAATCTGAGTCAATCCAATGATGGAAGTTTTTCCTCAGAATCAACCCATATAATATAGCCTCCCAGAAAGTCATGTCTTGAATATCACAGGTCAATCCCAAGATCATTTGCCACACATTTGAAGATATGGATTCTCTAACAGCTTTTCATTGTTACTCTACATTGCAAAGACAACATGTAATAATATAAAATACTGAATGATTAAATTAATGAGTCTTTTTTTTTAATTTCAATTTTCATTTTAATAATTTTTTTCAGCCTTTATTTCTAATGTATGCAAAAAAATGAATAAATGATGACAAATCAGAAAGGGAAGATTCAATTTCCTGGTTTTCGTTTTGATCAGATTAACTCGAAATATAAAAAGGTAACAGAGATAATAGGGTTTTTACCATTCTAATAAAATAAAAAAAATCTTAAAGAAGGAAGTAGTGGATTCTGCTAACAAAAGTTTATCCCATAAAGGTGCCTAACATGTATGAAACTTTATAAACTTTACCATTATTTTAATACTATAGTAAAAAAAAAAGTACACCTCAATTTTGTAACTAATTCGGCTTGAAAGAGTTAATTGTTAATGCTCGAATGTTTAGTTACTGATATTATTAGCTTTTATAAGTGTGTATTTTATTTATGTTTTGCAGTGAAAAGTATTAATATTGTATGATAGTTCATCTAATGCCGAAGCTATTATATATAATAAATTTATAAATTTTTACCACAATTACTGTAATTTATATAATAACAAACTTTAAGTTCTTTTCATATGTGAATTTATTAAGAAGGTAAGAGAGAAAACAAATTTTAATATTGTAGACTCCTTTTTAATCGGCGAGGAGAACTGTCATGTAATAACAATTTTACTCACTCTTATTTTATTATATTATAAGGATTTAAATTTTATTTAATATTTTCTATTTTTTGGTCGGTGAGAAAAAAAATTAATTATATGCTTTTATCTAATTAAAAAGGGATTGTCAAGTAGATAATGACACTTTTGATTCATTAAAGTCAAGGTTCTGGGTCAAATTTCCCCTTAAAATTGAAGGAACAGAATCATTATCCTTGAATTTCCACATATCTTCCTTCTTTTTTTCTTCATAGACAACAGCTCCATGAAAGTGAAATGCCACGAGTTTAGTCATTAATTAGTGTTTTCAGTGTGACTTGGAGCTATCACATTCACAATATCTAACTTAGCATCACTCTTATCCTAATCAATTCAACTTCCAGAAATGTTTGAAGTAATTGCCCTCCTTTAGGACAGCAACAAAACTGCTTGAGTCTAGTTCCAATAAAAATGAATAACTAGCTATTAGTTTCATGTGAGTGCACAGAATTGAAATTTTCCAAAGCACTTTCATTTTGCTGGCTAATGCCAAATCCATGCTATCTTTTTAAGTCAAAAGATAAAATCAATAACAGCAACAAATATAATTTTCAAGAACAGGATGAAGTGTGAACATAGTATTTTGAGCAATTTAAAGAGTGGTGGTGAACAGAGATTCCTCTTTCAACTCTACACACCCAGATCTTCTACAGGCAAGACAAATCTATCTATACTTTCAGCTGAACCGACAACATGTTGGCTCACGTTTACTGCAACAAGTTTGGATTTATTTTCCTACCATTTCTTTATAGAGTAAGAGAAATCTAGAAAAAGTCTACCCAGATCAGTTTAAAATGTTTCCGAAAGTCCTTTTCTCTTCAAGAGATATGATAGTTTCAAAGGCATGAATCAATGCTTTAACCTTGCCCTTCCGAGTTTCAACAAGCTTTCTTGTTGTTTCTTCAATCACATTATTATACAATCCTTCTCCATCCTTCTTGTCCTTCACATCTTGACGTCTCAAAACAACCTTCTCTGGACCAGTTATAGCAGCAGCCTTGGAATCAGTGGCGTTGTCCCTTTTAAGGCTTTGCAGATTATCTTTGTCAATTTGAGTTTCAGCCAATTCTCCATTCAACTTTTGGCAGTCCTCGTCTTCAGAAAAAACAACCTCAACATCTTTTAGAGGCCTTCCGTTCTCCTCAGTTTCCAATGTGTCCACACTAGCCTGGTGGTATTCAAGTTCATGGTTTTGTGGAAAAACATCCTCCTCCGATTCAGTATTTGCATAGTCAGATTCCTTTTGGTCTTCTTGCGGTGAGGTTTGAGAAATTGAGGAGGGTGAAAAGTTGGGTGATGATGACAAATCAGAAAGGGAAGATTCAATTTCCTGGCTTTCGTTTTGATCAGATTGTGAACTTTGGTTTGCACTTTCCATCTTGATGACATACAAAGTCTTTTCCTGAGCCTCCTTGTTGTGCTTTTCAGGTTCTACTTCCATAGCAGGTTGATTCATAAAACGAGGCACAATTTTCAGGCCTTTGTGCTTTCTTGCACTAAGGCTTCCAATGCCTCTGGATGAAGACTTGGGTGAGGTTGCTCTCTTTTTCAACTTAACCTTACTAATCCTTTGGCCACCAAGTCCCTCAGAAGAAGATATGGTCTTCATCGAAGTCGCATGCTTTTTGGACAACTGCATTTCTTTATCTTCAAAAGAAGACACCTCTGATGAAGCTTGCTTCATCGTAGACATAGATTTTGACGAATCTTTGACCATTTGGGAAGTTAATTTTGGATGAGTTTTCACCCTCTCAGAAGTTGCTGCTGGTGAAGATTCCACCCTTTTGGATGTTGGTTTTGATGGAATTTCCACCTCAAGACTTAAAGAAAACGATGATTTGACCCTGACAGATGATGCTTTGCCTGTGTTTGCCAGAACTTTATTCCCTGTTTGTTTTTGGATTTCAGATGATTTTGATGGGATTTCCACCTTATTTGTGTCAGAGGCATCAGAAATCTGAAGCACAGAATTGACAGATTCACTGTTTTTCACATTTGACATCTTTGTTGGCTTGGAATCAAGTGATGCTTTCGGTTTGGCAACTGATATCGTTATCCCACCAATACTGTCCTCTGAAATTCGGGAAAGTGCTTTTCTTCCAGCTCTCTTAATCATGGAAAGTTTCTCCTTTGCTTCCTCTGCATCCATCCTCCCATATTTACAAATATCATGACAGGAGCCAGTAGATGCTCTCAGATAATGAGGAACCACAACAACTTTTCTTTCATTGTTTCCAGACCTTGCTACTCCAGCTGAGTGCCTTCTTAATGCAGTACCACTTGACATTGTTACTCCTGGGATCACTGATGAATCAACCCTTGCCTCAACTATTTTTGATCGGCTATGCAGAACAAGATCCAATGCAGATATCCTTAAATATAAGAAACAAAACTATGTTTAAATAAAAGTAAAAACGAAGTATTTCAGAACTAAATTTCAGTCCAAGTACATAATCAATATCTACAATGGTTTAAGATTAGAGGCAGCAAAATTTATTAACCATGCTTCAAAACTAAATACAAGAGTATTTCAGATAACAAGAAAAGTACCATTCTCATAGCGCAATCTTTGGAAGCTAACAAAAACAGAATATGTTTCAACTACTCTCAATTTAGGCTAAAAAATTTCATACCATTCAGCAAAATAAATGATTGTATAATTCTTTTATGACTTGACACTCAAACAAGCATCTGAAACTGAGAATGAATAAAAGAAAATTACTGCACAAAACGCTAAGGCACCAAAGAAATTAGTGGGACACAAGTCATACAGCATGTAACTGCGTCAGAATTACTTGTTTTAAAAATAACTATTTTCCATAGATTAAAACACTGCCATTCTAAAAATAAGATATGTAACGGTAATCAGCCATAAGGAGTAAATATATAGAAAGGAAATGAAATCATAAAAAACTGATAAAAAACAAAAAACTAAGGTCTTGTTGGGTTTGAAGAATCACGCTCTATTTTCGTTTGTTGTTTTCACAAATAATTCTATTTTGATTTTTGCTTTCAATGATCACAAAAAGGTGAAAGCAACTAATACCATTTGTGTTCTTCCTGAGAATTCTAGCATGAACTTTCTTCAGATGTGAAGATTAGAGGCAGATCCAAACATATTATTCAACAAATAATATTCTCACGTCTAAAACACTTTTTCTTAAAGTGGAAATGTCTCAACCAAGCATCTATAAGCTAACTGACCCTAACGAAAAAAAAAGGCACGCGTCAAGCACATCAATAACAAAAGTACCAGACCAATCAACTAAGAGGAAAATAACTAGAAGATTATATTACAAGCAGGTACATTTGATCGCAATAATCAACTTAAACACTCGAGAGGTAATAAAGTGCAAAAATATTCATCCAAAACAAAAAAAAGTGCGATGATGCATGCATGCATCACTGATCACCCATTCCATGCAAACACAAAACACACAATTGAAGAAATATTCTAACTAAAGCATCACCTTAACCCGATTCTTCAAGTTTCAGAACCCACAGAACCGTAATGACCAAGCAAACTTCTGAGCAAAACACACACCGAAATGAACCAATCGAAGATAAAGCAGCAGAGACAAATGTCAAAGCATGCTCTTAAAATCCACCAAGATCACATTTTTCAGCAAATACACTTGTTTTTTGGAGAAAACTTGCAAACCCAGATGATAATATTTTCAGAAGAACGTACCTTTGTTTTATACGTTCACACCGGAGCCTCAGAATCAAACGGGTGCTTCAACAGAAAAGCGAGGAAATGGGAAACAGAACGTAACAAAGTGAACACTGAACCACCCCTTTTGAAGGGTTATTTCTTTTGGGAAGAGAACGTGCGAGCAAGAAAGCAACAGTTTCTGGATTTTGTTTCTTCTGCTTCGTTCGTTGAGCTTGTTACTTCACTACGCGTTTGTTATGTTATTGTGTTATTATAGAATTCAAAAATAGAAAATATAATATAAAGGAATTTGAGGAAAAATAAATAAATTCGTTATTTTTTGATCTTTAGTGTCCCATTCGAAATCTGAATATTTAATGCAGTCATGAACCGGTTTAATGTCTTTTTTTTTTTCAAATTTTGCAAGCATTTAAATTAAAGTATTTTGATTTCGGTCAAAATGTGAAAATGTATTTTTAAAATTCGATGATGTGGAGAATTAATTTTGGATTTGAATTATTTTTCAATTCAAATTTCGAATCGCTAAATTTAAAAAAAAGTAAAATGAAACTCCTTTTTAACTTTTTTTTTACCAAAAAAATACTTAAAATTTACAAAAAAAATATATTAATATTTCCAAAACATTCACTTTAACACATTTTTATTATTATTTAATTAAAATTTACCAAAAATTATTAATATGTGGTCCACATCTTGTCATTTAATATTATCACACCAAATGAATGTTTGCATTCATTTTTATCATTTAATACTTTTTTTCAGTTAAAATTTGAATAAACATAACGTTTGGTTAACGGCATGTTGTTAAAAACGCCCAAAAAATATATGTTAATACATTAACACGCAATTCTTTTGGTTTGAAATTCATTTACCAAGCTCTTTTGGCAATAGCTTTTATTCCGTAATAATGGTATTGGTTTGACTATCATTGCATAACAAAGGAGATTACAAAAATAACTTAAAGTTAAATAACTTATTATTAATAATAATCTTTTTTTGTAGTAAATAAAATCGAATAGATGTGAAGCAAATTATTAAAACTAAGATATCGCTTATTCATTAATATAATGTATAAAAAACTAAATTATAATTGATTAAAATTTTAGTAATTCAAAATTCTATTTATCTGAAGAAATATTTCGTCAATTTGATTGTGTATTAAATTTAGCAGAGGTATTTAGTATAAAAAATATGAAATTAAATATTCAAGGTAAGAAAAGTTATGTGACTTATAGATATTTTCTTGTCAAAAAATAAAATTTCATATATATATATATATATATATATATATATATTAGAGTAAATAAAAATATATTTTTAGAAGACCAAAATACATTATATTAATATAAAAAAAGTACAATGTGTGTTATTCTAGTTTGTTAGTTATAGGCATAATTGGCAATATTCCCAATAATCAACCATATGTATTTATGGTGTAAAATACATAAACCATGCAAAATATTAAAATGCAAAAAACTTTGAATTAATAGCTCCCATATTTCGACAACATAGAAGCCTAATAGTATGATTGATGAATCCATGGAAATCCTTACAGTTCTATTATTATTACTTATAATAGTAACAACTTTATGCTTAATAAATAATAATATATTAATAATGTATTGGTTCTTATAACATTATATAAAAATGTATTTTAAAAATGATTTATTATTGATTGACCATGTATAACTACTTTGTTTTAAACTATTCATTGTAGGATTAAATTTTATTTTTTTATGAAATTTGCCATTGATATTGTCACCTCCCGAAAGTTTTCTATGTTTTGATACTCAAAATTTAATAAACATAATATTTTGTCTTGAGAATTACTTTATACTCTTGAATGGACATATATTCTAGTCAAATATTTTCTTAAAACATTCTAACAAAACAACATGTTAATATCATTAATTTAAAAATAACAAAATAATTGTTAGAATCAAATTAATATATTTATTAAATATTATTATAATCAAAAATATTTTTTTAAGATATCATTTTCATTATAGGTAACGGAAGTAAAAATCTAAAATATTTTTTCTACAAATTTAGAAAAAAAAAATTAGTAAACTAAAATGACACGTGGATTTAATTTGAATACACCAATAAATGTGTAATTTTTTTATATTATCATCAAATAATAGATATTAGATTGTAGTATAGTTGAAAATGACTTAATTTTTATAATAATTACTTGAAAAATTATACATAAAATATCGTTTTAAACAACTTACTGTGAAAAAATTTTATATTTACAATATATTAAAATTATGCTCTAAAAACATAGTTCATTTTTTCTTGAAAATAAAATAATTCGAACGAAATTGAATATGAAAGAGAGTGGGAAGAAACTCTCTAAAGTTATATCAATATTTCAATTTATAAATATATGATTTGCATATATTTTACCATAGGTAATTTAATAGAAAAAACAATAATTTATAACCTACAAATTGACTAGTCTAAATAACCAATTAAAAACTACGTATAAATTGTAGAAAGAAATTGACATTAATAAATCAAGTTAAACAAAATAATTACTGAATCTCAAACTAGTTTTAAACTTTTTACAAAAACATGATGGTGTGGTGTTACATCAAAATATTTGTTATAAAAATCTAACAGAATTTATCATCATATATGTCGATTTGTGATTAAATGATAATGTTAAAAAAATTACATGTTTCTTAAATTACTCAAATTGATTATCAACTCTACCTAATCTGACACAAATAAAAAAGTATACAATTTATAATTAAATTTAATTAGATTAGGTAAAAGAGTAGTTTAAACTTAATTCAACATAAACTACTTACATCCTTATCACTATAGTCTTTCATTTCAATCATATTTTTTTTTTTTTTCATTGAGAGTGCTTGAACTTCAAAACCTTACTTAAACAAGTTAGTCTTATCTTGCTACCTTTAAAAAAAATATGTGTTTTCCTTAAACAAATAAAGAACATTTTAAAACCGAACTTTTTTTAAAGTATATAAGCTAAGTTCAACTTAACTTGATAAAATATAAGATTTCATACTTGAATTTCTTGTTAAATTAGGGTTTTATTTTTGAACTTTTTACCCCAATTAAACAAGAAGAGACCAAAATTTCTATTGGATTTGAGCTTCCATTTAATACCTGAATTGAATTTAGGCTTTTTTTTTTTTTTCCGACAACTAAAGATTGCAACCTATACCCGATTGGCTTAAATAACAACATGTTTTAGTTAGTGTATAAAACTCAATTAACTTTTGACACCAAATGTTAAAAAATATTAGTAGCATTTGACCAGAGAGACTAATATGTATTTTGCTTGACAAAACAAAATGGCGAAAGAGAACAGAAAAGGAATTTTCAAGGAAAAGGAAAGAATTGAGTATTTTGTGGATGGTAGCTGAGTGGTGCTTCCCTCCTCATAATCACCCAAACTAAGTCCAAACACTTCTCTTAATTCCTTATTAAGTTCCAATAATGTATTATCAACAAACATACACATACTCTTACAAGTAAACATTTTGTTACTCAATTCTAATTGGTCACATTATATTTTATATTTATATCTCGATGTTATACATTATGTCATTTTTGTTTAGTTTTGTATCACTCAGTCATATATTAACCAGCATTTACACAAGTGCATAACTCAGGCTTAATAACCATGTAAAATATATATTATCAGGTTCATAAATATTTTTAAAAAATTAAATCAAATACCATTTTCAAAGTTAACTTGTAGAAATTATATTAAATTGATTTGTTAAAAATCTTACAAAAGTTAATTTAGCTTATGAAGAAAAAAAATCATTTTTTTTTAAATATTTATGCAGAAATTTATTCCATCAAACCCTATATTTATTGGAAAGTCATATATATATATATATATATATATATATATATATAACTAATATACTTGATTTTAATGTTATTGGAAAATCAAGTCTAGTTTGGGCATGTAAGCTGGATCCATGAAATGCTCTTTAAGAAATATGACTTTAGCTTAAGATTTCAGCTACAATTTTTTATCCTTGAGTTATCAAGCTTTTGGTTGTATTTGAGAGATAGTATATAAAGGCTTGAAGCCCATGTAAATCCTTCATCCAAACTATGGATGTTTTTAGTTAAAGGTCTTAAGTATATATTTTTTATCAGAGACAATTATGTTTTAGTAGAAGAAAGTGATAATGAATTTTTTGTTTGAGTAAAATGACCATTTTAGGATCCAATCTCTCTTACCATTAGACATTTCCTATGCCAAATATCTCACTTTATTTTTTATATTTTTATTCCTCAAATTAATAAGCATAAAGACTGGATATCTTAATTTAAACAATTTATATTCATAATTTTCTCTAATTTAAAAAGCCCACATCTCTTCTTTAATTTCTATAATAAAAGATAAAAGGAGTCTACACAAGTTTGTCGAAGTAGTGGAAGCATTCTAAGAGACACCTAATAAAATAAAATCCTCCCTAGATGTATATAAAAATACTAATACACATTACTTTCATTATCTTTTAACAAAGACATTTTTCCTTCCTGTAATCCGTTTGGGTTAGTTTGAAAATAAAAAATAGGGAAATTTAATTCAATGGACTGTTCACAATAAATATCTGGCCTGCGTAACAATGTTTAAAATTTAAATTCCTAAAGAGACATACTTAGATTTCTAGACTACTTCTTATTGAGTTTTGAACAAAGACACATAAAAGATACTCTTCAAAATAAGGCCTTTTCCAGTATAAACCCCAGGGAATATCACTAAAAACAAAGCATACAATGTTGCATATGTAACCGGGCAAATAACTCCACTAACAACAATATTACAAATTACAATTAGTAAAAATAAAACTGTAAAGTATTAATAAACATAACTTGATAATACAATACATCAGGCTGTTCTTATGAAGTTCACATACCGATAAAGCAACCATTTGCCACAGGAAATGGCAAAATCATTACTCATTACCTTATTCACTCCAGGGCCTTGGTTGGTCATCATCAAAATAGTTTGTGCCAAAAACTGATATCCTTCCTCCCAACCAGTCATGTTCAACCAGAGCTAAAATCCCACAAACTGTCCTGAGATTGACTGGGGCTATATGTGATAAGATAAATGATACAGCTTTTAAATGGAGATGTTGGCTAATTTGCAATGTAAAAGACACTGGATGAAGGGGTCCGCAAGGTGAGGTAACCTTACATTGATCATGCTTTCAAAGCAGAAGACATACAACCTCATTCTCAATTGATAATTTCCCTGACAAGCCAATCCAAACTAGGATATGCAAAGTACAAGATGAGAAATGATGGGAGAGCAAACAGAATGGTAACAAGTATATACAGAGCCAGAATGGCTGCACTGGCAGGTATTGCATATAAGACAATCAAAAGAAAGATAATGATCAATGGGAACTTTGCAGTCAAGTGAACAAATAAAACCAGCGACTTCCGCAGAGATGCATGCAGGGTTTCTATACTAAGGTAATTACTGGTATTGCCATGATTCTGATTGGAAATTGAAGACTCTGGATGAGAAATTTGTCCTCTATGATGGCTGCTATGGCTTACTTGGCTTACTGTTGTTAATCTGTCTTTAATTGGCCAAGCTGGTTGATGATCCCCGTACCCACTAGAATGTGACTTCACTCCATCACCGTTCATGCTCTCAACCATCCAAAGAAGAAAGTAGTTCTTGCGAGGGAATTTCAGATTTCCCTGGTACACTAAACGGAGAGACAAAAGGTTACACCATGGGCAGGAGATAAACAGTGGAAGCTGAATCGGCAGTGTTGGAAATTTCACCACAGCCCATTGTAATCCAAGGATGCAATTTTTACAAAGAGTGTGACCACACCATAACACATAAGGCACATTTTCAACAATGTTAAAGGATTCCCAACAGATTGGGCATTCCAGCCTTTCCTCTCTGCTCACCACAGAAGTCTCGTCATCAGAATATTCTGAAGCAGGGTTAATTGGTTTTGGAGCATCATTTTTCAGACCCACACTCCCAGCAATGACACTAGATGCAAAGTTCCACATTCTGAATCACGCTACAATACTATAGAAATAACCAAGAATCAGGCATCATTTGGTCCTCAATTTGATCATTATCGATGACATCAAAGCATCAAGTCTAAACAATATAATCTGTGACAGAGGTGTAGCGGGTTTAACCTAAATCAAAACAAGTGTCAGAACACACCCTGCAACACATTCACATTATATTGAGAAGTGATGTATTAACAGAAATTAAACATTTCCTTAAAAATAAAATGTTATACATATACATGCACTTCAAAATGAACAGATTCTGTGAGCATTATCAACTATGATTCACAAATATGACACATCGGATTCAAGGGTCATTTTATACAAATTGTTTGTCATAATTAGCTTCTTAAAGCATAATGCATCAGAATAAAACACTAACATTCAATCAATTCATGACAGCACCCAAATCAATGTTTTGTTCTGAAGAAAGAAGAACCCTAATAGAAGGAAAAGAAAGAAAGAATGTGAAATGAGATGAAAATAACCTCTAAAACATGTGAGAAAATAGAAAAAACCTACCGAAACTGGAAGTGATTGCACGGAAAATTCATGATAGATCACAACCCGAGATTGGACTTCTTTTAGCAAAAAGGAAAGAAAAAGAAGGTTAAGGAAAATATCGCTACCATTTGTTCGGTCACCATCTCTAGAAAAATAAAATACATTTGGATTGGATTTTTTTTCTATTTAAATCTATTTTTCAAATGCTACACGTGGATGAAAGAAATTAAATATAATAAAGTTTGATTTTTTTATAAATAAAATATTTTAATTACTACTAAATGTATAAATTATTTCATGTTTAATAATTTGGTAACAAATATGAGACGAGAAAATAATATATATATATATATATATATATATATATATTAATTGGATAAGAAAATATAAATAATTTTAAATTTTAATCTGTCCTAGGATAAAAAATAACATTACATAAAACAACATATATGATAAACTTACATTATGAAAATAAAAAAAAGTCTAACCATTGAGAAAATTACATAAGAAAATATTTTTGAACAATTTTTGAAATATTATATGAAACTCTAAAAAAAAGGTATTTTATGAGATGATAACAAAAATCTTCAATTTTGTGCACTTGAAATCAATAATTAATAAAATATTATATAATGAAATTATAACCAAAAGATTTAAGGTAAAAAATACAAATTTATAGTAGAAAAAAATAGAAAATCTATAGAAAGGATTGATTAGACAACAAAAGTAGATTAGAGCATAAAGAAAAAGATTTAGGTACTGTAATTAATTTAGATAAAAGGGTATATTTAGTAATAACAAAATATAAAGGAAGGTGGAATAAAAATATAGTGGAGTGTAAATAGCAAAACAGATTGGATTCAAATAGGAGGCCGAACCTTGATATTGTATTCGAATGGGCTGAGTTGAAGCGTAAAATGTATGGTAACAGTAGGTAGAATATGGGTGTTTTTTTGTTATATATATATATATATATAATTTTTTTATTATATAATCAATGTTTTGTCATTTTATTTTTTTATTATTTTTATTTATATTATTTTTCAAAAGATAAAAACTACAACTTAATCTTTGTGGTGGTGATCATGAAAATTGAACCGATCTTAAAATCATGATTTGGTTATAATTATTGGGTGGATGATATAAGAATCATCAATTAGTTAAAGTAATTAGGTAGAGTGGGGTTAAATTTCATAATATTATTATTATTAAATTGTTCTTTTTTTAATTATGAATTACTCAATTTAAAATATCATTTTTTGTTTTCTTTATTTTATTTTATTAATATTTGTAAATATAATATGAAATATTTAAAAACTTATATCCGAATTCGAGGACTTGACGTTATTCAATCCAAGTTTAATTGCATTTTTACATAGCGTAGTTATGTGTATATCTAATTAAAATTAAATAACATCATATTCAAATAGAATTTTGTATATTCTATATTCAACAATACAATTCAAATTAAAAAGAAATATTTTCTGTATCCATTATGCTAAAAAATTTACTTGCATAGAAGATGTTGAAAATATGTTAATTCATATTTAAATTAATTTTTAAAATAAAATTAGTCCCTAATAATAATGAACATATTTATTTACATATATTCAAATAAAAAAAAAACATAGTGGAATTCTTATGTTAACATTTCCTTCATTATTTATATAAACTAATTAGTACTCTTATAGAATTTAATTGTAATACTTTTACACTATCCAACAATTAATTAGAATGTTACTCTGTAATAATTAATGAAACATGTTTTAAGTATAACAAAAGATATCCAATAATAACTTTAATTATTCTTTGCTCTATTTTTTTATATTGTTTTAGTCTAACTAGGCCAATTACTTTATAATGAAGACTAAGATAAGTTTAAAGAATTTAATTATAATGTATATGTTATTTTCCTGTCACTTAATCTTAAATATGTGTTTAATTGTTTAAGGAACTATATTACATATCATATCTAAGGAACTATATTACTATGTTACATACTTAATTCTTTGCTGATAAAAAAAAGTATAAGTAATGAAAACACAGAACAGTTTTTGAAACTCAAATTACTGGTATTACCTTTATAATTTGAAATGCTAATCTAAGCAAAAGTTATGGTTATTTCGTCTTTTCTGTGTCATGATACACATGCATGATTAGTTCTAAGAATGTAGAATGTTACGTAAATTATTTATATATATTATAGGCCACACTTTTGCATGAATGATGAATGAAACGTGTGGCATGATATGATTGGGGAAATAGCCAAAAATAACATGTTGGGTAAGAAGAATGAGGTTTTGAAGTATATGACTACAAAAGAGATGAGAAAGGCACAAGAGAAGCCAAGTAGCCCTAGACAACCCAGAAGAGTCAAGGAAACAACTTGATGAACATGGACTAGCTGTAGTAGCAATCTGAGGACAAACTTTGAATGGGGACTAAAATCCAAAGAGTTGGATAAGAAGAATGTCTTGAAAACATATTTGTGGTTTGAAGGGCACAAAGTGTATATATACAATGAGAACTAATGAGTGGATATGTATATACGTTGGTTCATGATGATGCTTTTCAATTTTTTTTAGGGTTTGCAGTTTTTGTTCTAAATTGAACATGTGAACCTATGAGTTCAAAAGGGACTAGGAAGTTTTTGAATATGACAATACATCAAGAAGTAAAATAGTTAAAGGATTCTAATCAAATATTTGAGAGAAAGTTAATGAAGTACTTGGAAAATCAAGAAAGATATGTTTGAATTTCAAGGTGACACAAGTTTTCACTGGGGTCTACATTAGAATGTTTAAGTAATTTTGGAAAAATTTCACAGTATAATGATATAACATGATTAAAACAAAATTTTAGACATAAAATAAGGTATTAGTGAGTGCATCAGGCTCATCTAAGCAAAATAATGGCTAAGGGACACCAATTATTGTCATTTCTAAAAAATTAAATGATTATTTGTTCTAAGAGAAGCTTCAGTGCCTTGTTGGTTATGCAGGAGTAGAACAAGGTCCACAAATTACAACATAAACAAATACCATATGGCAATTAAGAACTTTCTTGCAAACTTTTTCAGTTCCTCTCTTGTAAAAGGTCAACAACTTCTACAATTTTTTGCTGGGTCAGAAAAATTAACGTGATTACAAATAACCATCTTTGATTTTCATCAGAGATTAAATTTTGTATTTTTAGTTTAAATTCAGCCAATAAATTTTAGCCACGTGTGTTCGTACTATCTTCGTACTATTGATAAAAAAAATAACAAAACTTGTAGCAATAATTGAACCCTGGCTAAAAAACTACTCCATGGAAAGTGGATTTAGCATTTTGAAGAAATGAAACTACTAAGATTTTTATGCATTGGTTACTCTCCATCGAATTTGTCTTACTATCGAAAGGTACAAGATAAGCATTGGTGTTTAGGCAAGTGTTCACTCATTTGTG
>Ga0099824_1005108_pt1 | contig 18613 bp, 4 predicted proteins | sample SiratrowhiteBW_FD_76837 | JGI IMG/M metagenome (GOLD analysis project Ga0099824, IMG submission 76837) | Root nodule microbial communities of legume samples collected from California, USA - Siratro white BW | ecosystem: Host-associated > Plants > Roots > Nodule | place: USA: California... | reverse complement strand
CAGTAGTTAAAACATAATGCATAATAAAGATATTTATATCGACCATTCACTAACATTGTATTTCAAAAGATTTCCTTCTTCACAGGGAATTAAAACATAACTAATTACATTTACACATATATACATATAAACAAAATAAGATTTTTGTTTTTCAAAAAGCTTTTAAGGCTACAACTGGCTCATTCAAGAGCACCTTCCACAGTATCATCTGCAATATTACCTGCTCCCGAACACACACCACAAACAAGAAAGGGTAAGCTAGTAATTCAAAATATCTCAATTAATCTCAAATAATAACAAGTATATATCATTTAACACATAACAATCAATTGACAACATTTATCATTCAACTCAAGACATCATATAATATAGACAGACTCGATCTACTTCCGGAAGACTCGTGTATGGAATAGATCCCGAGATCTGCAACTGTTATACTACTCCAATTTGTGTGTCTCATCTCATCACCATTAATCTCATATGATAGGGTTAATCCATATGACTGTCCTGACCAACCATTTTTCATGTTGCAGTTTCAGTCATATGAACCTCTTTCGACTCTCACCACCTAGTAATATTCATCTATTTGATTCCTATTACTAGTAGAGTCAGGATATCAATCGTTAAACCAGATCATTAGACAATGCACATCCTATTTCTCAGCACAGATGTTTTCTTTCCTGAAAACACTATGCCTACACATCACATACAATTCATATCATACATCATAAATTTTCATTCATCTATTCATTCACTTTCCATTTCAATCTCAACAATCTCAATAAAACTTCACCACTTTATATAATTATACAATATCAGATACGATTCCTCAATTAATCATGCAAAAAAAAAAAACATATATCAAAGTCTTATCACAAGTCATATTTAATCTAGTAAACAACAATCAAAAGTTCTCACATATTACTTTCGAACATCATTACTCAAATCAGGTCAAATCACATCAAATCAAGATAAATAATCAAACATATTCAGTGTTCAAGGACTAGTCAGACCTGCAAGAAATACTTGAGCACTGACAATCACATATTCAAGTACTTTATCCTAAAGTTATATTTGAAAATAACTAATTAGTATAAAACAAGTTACTAGCTTCCCTTACCTGATGAAGATCTCTACAACAATTCCTCTACCCGATAAAGATACTAATCTCAAAATCTAGGGATCTAGAAAAAGTTATCAGAATAAAACCAAATTTTAGTATAGTCTTAATTAAGTTGAGATAAGTACTTTTCTCAACTATCTCTACTAAGATTGATGACAATAACCTAAGAAAAAATAGAGAATAAGAGATCTTTAGAGCAAATATGAACTTACTATATTTGAGATTCTGATCGGTTAGAAATGATCCCTAACTCCCTAGCTACTGCAGGGTATGATCAGAATCTAAAATAGATGAGATATGAGAAGAAAAATTAAAAAAAAGGGAAAGCTTGAGAGAACTAGAGAGAGAGAAAAAAAAAAAGAAACTGAGGGTGCAGGAACACGGCTTTTACTTTTATAAGACGACTTTTACTTTTATAAGATTTTTGTATCTTACAATTAATCTATATTACGACTTTTACTTTCATAAGATTTCTGTACCTTATAATTAATCTATATTGTACTAAATGACAGGTAATAATTTATGCTTATTTTTTACATTTCTAAACTCAAAAATTATATTTGTAGAAGATGTTATATAATTATAAATATAATACGTATAAAGTTTTTATTGTAAAAAGTTATATTGCTTAACATTTTTATTAATATTTAGTTGTGTAATATAGTTTTTTTAATTATAATAATTATGCTATATATTTTTATATTGACCGAGTTATATTTAGGATTAATAGAATGATATATTTGTGTCATTTTAGTAGTAAAGAATATATATATATATATATATATAACTCGTATATAATGTAGTTTCAGTAATATTTAAATGGTTGTTTAAAATATTAATTCTTTATTTTTTATTCTGTTGGACTAATTCAATTATTTATAAATGTTTTATTATTTTTTTTTCTTTTCTAATTCAAATAATCTTACTTTTCTAATTTTTCTTTATTTCCTTTTTTACTCTATAACAAAGACTAAAAGCGCATCTTTCTTCAAGATAAAACGAGGGTCTTGATCTATTATAGATTAATATTATCCATGGACCTTGTAGTACCATTTATCTCATCTCAAATCTCTATAAATACAATCAAACTTTCAAATTACGTGTTGACACTCCAGTAAAATCATTCTCAACTTCAATGCTGTAATGCCTTGTACATATATTCAACAAATGACATTCTCAATTGAGTCAGAAAATAATCAATACCACACTTCAAACTTTAATACCAATACTTCGCTAAAGGTTAAATTAATCTTTCATCAATACTACAGTTTAACAATTAATATAATTATTATTCGAAAACCTTTATACCTAAACACTTTAACACTTGTTATACTTAAAATATTACATATATAACTAACATTTTCAATTAAAATACACAATAAAAATGATCTTAAATAATTTATTTTTTATTTATAAAATTTTTAACTTACCTATTCTATCTCATTTAAATTACTTATACTCTTCATCTTTGCACTAATTAATTTTTAAAAAAATCTAAATACTGTTAAAAAGATAGAATTCTATGTTATCTAGACAAATATTTTTGTGATTTCAAATTGATTTTGAATTAACAAAATATTCTGAGCATTAACTTTTCCGTGTCAAAGACTGTGAGCCTTAATAGTTATAAGTTATACAATATTTATTTAAAAAAGTTGTCAGTGTGAGATTGTTTTTTAATGCTAAGTGATACCCAAATACATGTTTGCTTTTTGTGTAACTATGATTTGTGGGGAAAATAGTACTTAAGTGGATACTCATTGTCAGAGAGTTAGGAGACAACATACAAGTTCCTCCATTATCTTGTGCCCAACTCTATGATTTTCCATTATAAAAATTTCACCAATATTGATAAGGGTTGAATTCTTTACAATATATGCGAACAGTGTTTAATTGGAAAAAAATATTTCAATCATTTTTACACCTTTAAAAGGATTAAACTTACGTTATGATGCATAAACACAAAGATAACATATGAATGTAAGTCAAAATGGACAACTTTTCTTGTACATGGTATTTGACTTTTCAGCAGTTAGTAATCGTAATTATATCAAAACACAATAACTATTTCTGAAATCAACGTTCTCATTTTATTTTCCTAAAAAAAAAAATAAGAAATTGGTTACGGACAATAATTAACATATGTTGCAGTAGAACATAACTTTATTATATTATTTTCATATTTTTATGCGTGGTCATCGTAATTAAAAACTTGTTTCAATTGTATTAATTGTTTATCACTCGTCTCGCTTATTTGTTTAAGTTTAATTAAAATGTATAAGTATTTAAGCAATTATATATTTATATTATTCGTAAATAATTACATTCAACAATTATAAAATTTTCATTTGTTAAAATAAGAATTATTATATAGAAAAAGAGATACCGTTCACTTCTCAAAGTAACGGCGTTTTGTCTCCCACCAACCCATATTTTTCGTCAGCTCTTTCTTTTGGTGAGTATGTTTTTCCTTTCATTAAAAGACTACATTCAACATTGTATTTATGGAAAAGAATAAAGAAATTCCCTAATCAATAGCAATACTTTTCAGTTTAACATACACGAATGCCTAGTGTAAAAAAAATATTATTAATTAATTTAAATTACTTTTAATGCTATTGTTAAAGTAATATATATATATAGACACACTAATAAAAACCTAGCTTATTCCTAGAGATTTTGATTTACAAATAAAACATATCATTGTAAACTTGTAAAAGTAGAAATGACTCTAACAAACTCATATCCCACATGCAAGCAAAAGAAGAAGACCAAAATAAACCAGAGATTTGGGAGAAAAAAATCGTACTAAAAAACTATTGTCCTAATCACACAATTGTAGCTTCTGATAAGAAAAATATGTGAACCCAGAAGTCAAAGAGAATTTTAAAAAAATAGTTTAAAGAAGTGGTAGAGCTTTTACAAATAAATTAAATGACAAAAAAGTCTAATTAGTGTGTATATGTATATATATATATATATATAACATATTACAGAATTTTGATTTATATTATTTTTAAAAGCCATCTTTACTAAATTTAAAAAATAGTTCTTACATTTGAAGCCAATAGCTCAAAAACAAAATAATAATTTCTTTTATTTTAATTTAAAATAATTTTATTTGAGTGTAATTAGTTCAAATTCTCTAATTTTAATCAAAGACATTCAACATTCAACATTGTTAATAACCAAAATTTTCAAGAATCAATCATATTAAAATAATTACCTGTGCACCAAGATCAACCACCAATATACTCAATTATTTAACTTAGATTTTCATTTAAACAATTTTAAGTTAAATAAATTAAATTAGATTTCCTAATCTTAAAATCATGTGCCCTTTAATAAAAATACATAGAAAAATGAAAGAATAGACATAGAAATTCTAATTCAAAAGAAGTATGATCAAGAATACAACATTTTTTTTTGTTAGGAATATAAATATAAATTGAAATTCACACATTAAATAAAAATAAAAAAAGTTAAGTGAAATATAAGAAAAAAAATCTACAAACACTTAACTTTAAGTTTTTAAATTGAATGTAATATCTTATATAAACTAACTTGATCTCATTGGTGGTGAATCTTCTTAATTTATCTCTTTATAAATTTTCAAACAATGAAAGTAATTAAAATTAAATAAAATATGTTAAAGATAAATATGTCATGTAAAAAAATTAAACTCACACTTCAGAAGGAGACTCTTACTATCTACGACAACTCATTCCTCCTTGATAACTTTAACTTATCTTCATATAAAACTCTTAACATTATTACAGTTTTATACCAGCAAAAGTTCATTTTTTTTTTCATATTCCATGTGTAAAAGACTAACGAAAACATGAAATAGAAAGTAACAAAACTTATGATTTTTCACAATTTTTATGAACTTAAAAAATGTTATACATTGGAAAAAAAATTATTTAAATAATACGTTTTCCACAAAAATTCTACCATAATTATTTAAACTTCATAAAATTAATTTTAAAGTAAATTCTCAAAAATCAACTAAATGTCATTTATAATCTTTTGTTATTTTTTCCTTTTACACATATATTTTTAATTTTACAATGTGTTGACTTTATTAAAGTTTATTTTCTTCTATAAATATTTTTGCAACTTTATGACAAAGTACAATCATTTAACCTTTTTTATCTATTATAATTTTGTCATTCGCATGCCTTTACTGGCTATCAGTGCCTTTAAGCAATGCTTCAAGGCTAAGTAGTAAAGATAATGTTACAACACCCATAATAAAAATTAGTCACGAGTGAACTATTATTATTATTATTTTTCTCATATTTGTTTTTCCTTTTGATATTTTTTTTCCTTTATGGATTTCTTCTTTTTCATTAGTTGGCACTTTTGTTGTATTTGGTTTTGGTTGATTTTCTCTATTGGCCTCTCCAACTCCAATGCAACTTAAAGTTTTGTTTTTCTTTTGTTCTTCGTTTGTTCACGAGAATCCAAGAAGCATAAAAGCCAAAAAAAAAATCTGAAGGTGGCTACAGTCAGTGATTAATTTATATTGGAGAGACACGAAAATTTGGCTTTTCGAGAGAGACACTGTTCGTTCCATCATTTTCTTTGATTCCTTACTCCAGCTTTCCACCCTCACTGTCTCACCTTTCTTCCATGCAAACCAGCTACCCAAACAGCATCTTAGCTTTTTCGTGCAAATTAGCACATTCTACAAAGCACAATAACAACAACTGTAAACTACATAAAAACAAAATTTTAAATTCATACGAGTTTTAGTTTTTTTGGCATCTTACACATCACATGTATAAACATCACCTTCATTTATTTGTTTATTTAGTTTCAGATCCAATATTTTTTCGTAGAAACTGTAAAACTTTTCAAAAGAAGTAACTATGTAAACAACGCTTATTTTCTGAATATTAAGTATAATTCAGATCTCAAAAGTATTATGTAAATGGTCATTTATAAATGATTGTACATTTTAATATGGAACATATTTTTTTAATAATATTAACCCAAAGTTTTAGTCGGCATTTCTTTATGAGGAAGTTATTTCCAACTTGCTATAATTATAATTTCTTTCCTGAGAAAGAATACAATCTACACAGTTAAATCCCCATAAATAAGTATAACTTTCTCACAAACAAATACCAGAAGGGACAAAATTACTTGAAGGAAAGATTAAATTTATTTTATCGATACCAATTCAAAATCCGTTTTTGAAACTTTTATTCTTATCATTAAAGTTCATTTTTATATATTATGAATAGAATGACTTTTTCAGCAAGAAAATCTAAATTATTTTGCATATTTAAATAATAATTTTTTTTAAAGTAACATTCAAACAATAAAAAACAATAATTTATAATTAAATGATGATGTAACTCTTATTGTTTTCTTTTTTAAGTTTGATTAAAGAAGGATGGTTCTATGGGAAATAAGAATAACTCTGGACATCATTAAACAAGTATTCTTAGCTATTAATTTGTCTGTAACACGTTTTTATTCTATTTTCAGAGAAGAAATGGATAAAATAAGCAAAGTATGGCGGATACTTTGTGTGGATTGTCGGAGTAGTTGGTCACAAAAAGATTCACACAAATTTATAAAAAAGTAAAAAGGAAACACAGCCTTCAAAGAATTTTTTTAAAATTGTGGAATAAAGCGGAAACAGTTCCGCATTTTCTTTTGTAAACCACATCCTCCTTCTTTGTTTAATGTTGCCACTTCCCTGTCTTGTTTTTATGCAATTGGTTAACACTACTTAACAGAGCTGAGAGAAAAGTTTCATTCACTTCTTCACTCACATAACATCGCATATATATCTATATCTTTCTACTGTGGAGTTCTGATTATTCAATTCCATATATTCTCTCTTTCTTGATTTGTGTTGTGAAACAGTTAAAAGTGGAGGTGATGTCTGAGGCACTGGAAGAGGTTCCTTCAATGAAAGGAGGGTGTGAAGAAGGGTTGAACCTGAAGGCCACTGAGCTGAGGCTTGGCTTGCCTGGGTGTGAGTCACCTGAGAGGGAGGGGGTGTTTAAGAGTGTGGTGGTTTCTGGGGCCAAGAGGGGTTTCTCTGATGCCATTGATGGAGGTTCTGGAAACTGGAATGGTGGATCTGAAGTGGGTTTGGGAAAAGATGCTGCCTTGTTCTCTCCAAGGGGAGCTGTTACTGCTGCTAAGTCTCTCACCCTCACTGCAATAGACTGCACCAACCAACCAACTGCTTTGGGTGCTTCTCTTCTTAAGGAAACTGTTCCGCACTCTCCAAAACCATTGCATGAGAAGAAGCCTCAGATTTCTGCTCCAGCTGCAAAGTATACATTTTACTTTGTTCTTGTTTCTTGCTATTAAGTATTAAGTGTGTGTGCGCTGATTACTGTTTTTTTGTTCTTGTTTGATTTTATCTTCTTTTTGTTGACGTTGGCTCGGACTTTATTAAATTAATTTATTTATTTGTCTTGTCTCTGTTTAGTTTTTATAGTTTTTCTTTGTGTTTTCAAGAAGTTGGATGCAAGATGATTCTTTTGGTATTGAGTAAGTGGATAAGCGATTTTTTGTTTTTCTTTCTCAGTTTTCTTTTGTAGTCTGTTGGAATTTATCCCGAAGCTTTGGTTTTTAGCTCGTTTTTAGCCATGTTGATTCGCGTTCTGTGATCCATGTAGTTTAAATTTATTCCATCTACTAGGATAAAGCTTTGTTGTTGTTTTAGTCAATTAGAAAATAAACTGAAATGAACAAACTTTTTCATGTTGGCCTCTAGCTTAAAGGGAACTGCTATTGCTTGTGTTCTATGTAATTCAGAGGATATTCTTTCTATGTTAATCATCATCTTACAGCTACTTTGGTTGGTCCACAATTTTTCTTCGGTTGCTTCGTTGGTTGTCTGTGATCTTTGGTTTTGGTATATGATTGAGATTTCACTCCTCCAATTATCATTTTCTATTCTTCCTGTTACTGATAAAATTTCATCCTAGACATGTGGATACAAATCTGTACTTGGTAGATATTCCTTTGTGAATTTGGGGTCTATCATTGTGTAATTTGTTGTTGTTGTTGTTGTGCGAATCAGGGCGCAAGTTGTGGGATGGCCACCAATCCGTTCTTTCAGGAAGAACTCAATGGCTTCTCAGCCTCAGAAGAATGAGGATGCTGAAGCAGAAGCCAAGTCTGAATGCCTTTATGTTAAAGTCAGCATGGAAGGCGCCCCATACTTGAGGAAAGTGGATCTTAATAGTTTTGGCACTTACAAGGAACTCTCTTTGGCACTCGAAAAGATGTTTAGTTGTTTTACAATCAGTAAGTTCCTTTCTATTTGTTACCACCTTCTGGCTTCTCTTTGTGTTTTCTATTTAGATCTTGTGATGAGTGAATCGGGACTAAAGCTATCACAGGTTCAAGCTTCTTGTAACCATGAAGACTAAATCAATTCCTTACTGAAGAAAATGGTTTTAATATCATATAACTAATTTCAATTGAAAAGGAAAATATGACAAAATCAAAATGAAGTTTGTTTAACAAGCACGCACATGCATGTGTTGTGTTACATATTCTAATGATTTTTATTGACAAGATCAGGTCAATGTGGGTCTTATGGGGTTTCTTCTAGTCGAGAAAATTTAAGTGAAAGTAGATTGATGGATCTTCTTCATGGTTCAGAATATGTTCTTACCTATGAAGACAAGGATGGAGATTGGATGCTAGTTGGTGATGTTCCCTGGGAGTAAGTGCAATTAATAAAGGATGTATTGATGAGTATTTCCTTATTTGTTTTTTTGGTTCAAGGAAGCATATCTGAAGTAATTTCTAACTATTCTTTTAGGATGTTCACTGAGTCTTGCAAGAGGCTGAGGATAATGAAGAGTTCTGAAGCAATTGGGCTAGGTAGGTCCAAACTTCTTTCATTGATACTATGTTTTCTTTCATGTTCTTGACCAGAATAGGTACTATTGAGTTTATGGTGTGTATGTTTATTGTTACACTGACCCAAGTGGTGATTATTGCAGCACCTAGGGCCGTGGAAAAGTGCAAAAGTCGCAATTAGTGGAATGGTGTATGCTTGTCTTGTGATCCTGAAGGATGAAAGATGAGATTTAAGCATATAATACCTTATTTCTTATGTATAATTCTATATAGGAGATTGGGGTGTCCTAAACTTTTTAGTGGGCAAGATATGTTGATGACAACATATTAGGTTTGTTGTAGCCGTCTATATCATTTTGATGTAGATGTTTGAGGTTTTAGGTTGTTATTCTTCCACACTTCAATTACAGTCATTAAGGTTTAGTATGTAAATTTTTTAGTAACTCTTCCCCTTTCTCTGTACGAGAGTTTTTTCTTTGTCTTGTCAAACTAAGAAAACAACATCACACTTTCTTCATATGCATGCCACCACTCTTGTATTGTAAAGTTAATCAATAGTAATTTTTAAAATATGTCCGTTCTCATCAAGTCACGTGATTTTTCTTATTCCCTTTCAATGTTTTTTAATTATAATTTTTTTAAGTTAAAATCTTGGTACATTGTATTCAATTAAACATTTTTCTTTGTAAAATAAGTCGGGCTTTAATACCACTATAATCTTTATCAAAATTTAAATTTAACTTTTAAAATATATAATCAATTCTCCGATAATTTCTTTTTAGTTTTTGAGCTTTTAAAGTTGCTATGCTATATTAATTTTAAAGTTTTTTCATGTCATACACAATCATCTTTAATTACACTATGCCTTATCATTAAATCTCCGATATTTTATTAATATTTTGTTATTGTTTGGGATTAAAATTAATGCTAGGAACCTCACTTAACATGCTGAACATCCTCTTCACTTTGTTATTGGATGAGTTTAAAACTATTAGTTTCTACCTTCTTTTTATAAACATTAAGATAATTATCTTTTTATAAACATGTAAATAAACCAAACTTGTAATTGTTGATTTCAAAAAACACAAATAAGTTAGTTTTGTAAACCAAAGTATATATATATATATATATATATATATATATATATATATAATACAATTTTCAAAACATCATCTATGCAATATACAACATAATATGTAACATTAAAAAATAATAACTACAAAATCATGTTCTTACAGAATAGTTGATAACAGTAATTTTTTCCACAAAATCAGTTATTAATATGTTAGTTTCTGTTAATGAAAATTTTCAACCTACATTTTATCTTTTATCTTTTATTATTTTTACGGCAAACAATTTTATATATTTTTATAAATGATAACTATCATAAAAAATATATATATTTAGAAAAGTTTTTCTATAAATATTGTATAAAAAAATTAAATAAATGACTTTCTTCATAAACTAAAATTAATTTATGTATAAAATATTTTATGCGAAATCTTTAATAAAATTTTGATTTTAAAATTCTATAAAAATTAATTTATTTTATTTTATTTATGAAATATTTATTGAGAAGTTTCTTTAAATATATTTAAATAACATGTATCATTCCAACTGACAAAACAACACCACAGGAAAATAGCTCGTCATGGGTGCTTCACAAAAATATAATGAATTGGGCTTTTCACATGAAAAGCCCAAAACATAACCGAGCCCTATAATGAATTGGGTTCAAGTTTGAGCTTAACAAAGATTAAGACGCTAACTTCTGACATTACTCAAAGCTTATTTAACATCATAATAACATCTCTGAACACCAAAAATAAAAATAATAAAAATTCAAAGTTAATTTATACGAACCTTATTGTTGGTGTAATTTTTTTTTATATTATCAACTAATAAGAAATCAAGTTACATATGACTTTCAAACTAATAATCGTAAGAAATTAATTTGTTATGTCTAGTTCAATTTCATAGAATATGTGATATTTATAAACATTTGTTGGTTTTTTTGCAAAGCCGAAAGACTTTGGCGATTTATGGGCTATAACGACTTCATACTAAATTTCAGAAAATAGGTTTGTAGAGTGATTGATAAATGCTTTAATAAGGCATTCATACTCCATCAATCGTAATCGTTACTTTAGTATATTAGGATTATCAATTAAACTAAATCGTAATTGGTGAAACTTCCATAGGCCAAAAATTGAGAGGAGAGGGGTGAAAATAAGAGAGAAAATTAATAAGTTAAGTTATTAAGTTGAAATGAATTATTAAGAAGAAAAATTAAAAAACTGGTGGGTCTTGATTAAAAAATTCCCATGCTAAAATATTGAGAAATTGAAGAAAAATGTTCAGAGGACACATTGGCTCTGCTTCTTACATTCAACAATATTTTTTTCTATTTTCTTATTTTTTTTATTAAACTAAACACCTTTATTTCTTCTCATTTTCATTTATCAATTTTTTTTCACTTATAATATTTCATTCTTACCAAACATAAGTCTAAATTCGTGATTGGAAATTATTCACTAACGAGTGACGATATTTCAAGTGTACAAATAACATTTAAAAATTACAAGAGTTACAAAAGTTATCTTCGCATTACTTTTATTCTTTATAAACTTCCTCTCTAAATTTGATTAAAGCTTCCATTTCTAATATAAGAATGGAATTAATTTGTCTAGATATTTTTATTATTTAATTTAAAAAATTGATAAATAAACAAATTAAATATTTAAACTTTATTTTATAAAAATTATCATCTATCTAGGACAATTTTCATCTTCCTTCTTTCTAGAATGTGTGTTACAATCTTGACTATAGAGATTTTTTTTTTGAAAATTTTGAAATGCTTAGATTGAGTATAAAACGGAAAAATAGAATTCTCTTTTTGAAATTGAATAAATAATTAGATGATAGTTGATGGAGTTTTGAATATGCTCAACAGATTGTAATTCACTCAGTGAATTGTGATTTTGTTTAGTGAAATGGTATAAATTCGTTCATCGAATTTTGACTCGGAAGTAATTGGATTTCTTTTTTATTAATTTTGCTGAATAGTTTTTAGATATTGATTTTAATTAGGCTTAATAGTCTTCATGGAAGTTGTACTCTTGAATATTAGATTTAGAATGTTATTTAAAGGAAAGTTGAGAACTTCAATTATGTATGTTTTAGTGAACAAAGGTCTAACATGTCAACTTTAATTAGATTTAGTCTCTCATATAAGATTTACTTAACATAAATATTCCAAAAAAAGTAATTAGATATTTTTTAATTAATATCTTATTGTCATGTATTCGCATGTAGTCTATAAAACTGTCTACGTTTATATATATAATGCATAAACTAATAAGTAATATTAGAATAACTTTGTTGGTATAATAAATTAAATAGATATGTTTTATTATATTATCATTTTAAATTTTAGATAGTTTATCCTTTGTTTGTTTGATAACCTACTCTACTTAAATTTCGAACATGTACAAATATTAATACATACTTTGGAGCAAATAATGAAAAAATATAACTTATTAGTTTATACATATTTTAAAATGTATATATATATATATATATATATATATATATATATATATATATATATATATATATATATATATTTAATTACTGAAAGTTTGTATGAGTCCTGTAAAATAAATAATTTAGAATAATGTTGTGAGGGTATTACAGTTAAATTCTGAGAAATAGAAGAAAAAAATAAATGAAGAATGGCAACGGGGATACTATGTTCTCTATGTTTTTTTATTTATTTTCTTTCATACGTGTTTCTTAGATTAACTCACGATCTACTCTCAGTAATAATTAACTAAATCTTGTCGTAATTTTTAGGTGGTGGTGTTTTCCCCTTTATATTAGTCTAATATCACGCTACATTTCTGGTTCCCATCTCAGGGAGAAGTTGTCAAATTCTAAACTTAAAATACGTTACATTTTACAATAAAGACAGAGAATATTATTTTAAAATAATCCATTAATTAAAGATAGCTACTAAAATTCAATCCCAAAATTTTATATCATGGCATCAAGATCTTCCTACAGTATTGGTTTCGGTTTCATAGATTTTACCTAATCCACTCAACTAGATCTTTTGGCACGTCAACTTAACTGGATTTAAGAAGCAATTAACAGTTTTGTCATTTTCTTCTTATTTTAGAAAAAAAAAAGTTATATTCTTCTTTTTAACTCACTCAAACACAATGGGAATGCAATAAAAGGGAAAGTCATAAAGAATTGCAAAGACAAGATATGGGAAGCTAGAAAATTTAATGGTGTGATCACATGCATGCATGGAAGGAAATCTTTATGGGAAGTATGCACTGGTTTTGTTGGGTATGATAAATCTAAGGATTAATTCAACAACCTCATAATCAATAAAATAATGAATGAGCATGTGTAGTACTCTGATAATAATTTAATTAAAGATTGATGGGAATGACATCATGGATCGGTGTGCTAGAAAACATTGCGTTAAATTAATACTATACGCTAAGCAAGCACCAACTCTGTTCTTCAAACACAACTCTTTTATTCAAAAACAGCCAAATTAATCTCAGAACAAGTCTCAATGACACGTGAAAAGCAGAGGAATTATATGTCATCCATGACTCATTTTGGTTGACTCTTGATGGGTCAAGAATTCTAACTACTATTTTAAACCTTCTCTTTATTTGATTAAAAAAGAAAACTATCAAATTAATATTATAATCCAAAACACTGTATTATTATTTAGGTCATGAATCTATATACACATACATAACAGTATATATATATATATATATAACCAATTAAAAAAAAAATCTCTTTATACGTAACATCCGGCATGTATCTCAATTAAAATTATTTTTTATTTTTATTGAACGTGTTAAAAATTTCACATCAATTAGAAATAAGGTTAATTTATGGTATATAAATAAAGCAATTTTTACTTTAAAAGTTAATTTTATAAGAATAATTTAACTTCAACTTATTTCTTAATACAGTATCAAGACATATTTTAATAAAATTTGATAGACCTATTAAACTTTCACCTATATTTATTTAATCTCTACATAAAATAGTTTTAACAAGAATAAATGTATTGAAGATTTTATATTAACTAAAAATAAGATCACTTTATAATATATAAATACAGACCACCTTTACCGTAAAAGCCAATTTTACAAAAATAAGTTACGCTTAAACTCAATATCTAATAAAACGTATGTTTGATGCAACGTTGTAACTAAAGATTTCTTCAAAGACAAAATGAAATTCGGCATGAGAAATCGATCATATGGTGCCATAAACTCTGAAAAGCTCTTGTCATCGATAACAGCAAAAGGAATACTATAATTCCCCTGAAAGATTTTGTCAATAACCAATATACTTGTGCCATTGAATCTTCCCAGTATATGGCAAACGAAAAATAAAGAAAAGGAATCTTATTCTGATGGCCTCCACTGGAAGGATGGAAATATATATATACCTTAAAAGACTCCTTATCGTATGATTGATCCTTAGGGAGATAAAAGCAGACAGTAGTCTAATCAATATACAGTGCACATAACCATAAAAATTAAGATCTCAGATACAATCATGTCTGATATGATCATGCTCAATTGTATCAAACCATATCTAAGATAGATCATGTGAGCACTTGGGATGTTGGTTTTCTGAATCAATAAATTCTGCATTTATATGCGGTTAGGAGAAAGGAGGACCACTCACATTAATATTGCCACATTTCCAAGTAATCAGTGGGACCTTACGAAACTAAAAATTTTTATATTAGGGTTAAGTATCTAAGTGTTGAATTTTGCAGTTTCTCTCAGCATGTGGTCACGACCGTTTCCTCGTAGTTTCCAAGGTCGTGTTCCAGTTGTGCCAATACATTAGGTTTATTCAAATTGTGAGACTTTTTGTGGTTTTATATATATTGTGAGAAAATCTTACACCTAAGCAAAACATGTATTCCGTGGACATCAAACTATTGCTTAAGCATCTCAAGAAATAGAGATCTATAGCTGCAAGATTTTAAGTGGAAGGTACTTCTTTATTTGGAAATCCAAAGTAGCTAGAAAGCCATGCGTACTTGTGACAGCAAAGTTATCAGTTTTCGGTTTATAAAATATGTTAGGAAGAGGCATGCATTTGCCACTTGCTTAAGATGGACTATATTTTATACCAAGATGCGTAATTTAATTGAGCTACTTTTCTTGTCAACAAAAAGAATAAGCATATTTGATGAATTGTAAAACATGCTTCACTTCAAAGTTCTTATATCTAAAAGCAACTCTATTGATTTATGATCTAGCAATTAAGCTGTTTCTGCCGGTTCTAAAATGATTATGCGACTGGATTAAAAAAAACTAAATTCATATGTTTTAAATTTTGAAAAGATTAATTCTACAAATGAAGGATTAGCTACACAAATTAAAAGGAGTCAACGTTGATTATGTTAAAAAGAATAATATTTTTTGTATAGATTGAAAAGTTAGTGATGAGTTAACTTAACCATGAGGAGAGGTAGGCTCAAGTTCCCGTGTGTGTGTATGAATGAAGCGAAATAATTAAAAAAAAAAAAGAATAAATGAGAATCTAATATAATATGGGATTGTGAGTGATTCTGTGCAGATATGGGACACGTTGGTTGAGTTAGGGAAGTTTGTTTGGCTTCACTTCCATACATAGCGTTTAGGTTGAGATGGTTTTGCTATGAGAATCGCGTCCAATAATGCAACCCAAGTTTGCATGTGTCCACAAAATCACCAATAGATATCCAAACGTCCTTTTCCACTTTCCTTTGTCTTCCATACATAAGTCGGTTTACGTTATCATGACATATATATCCAATTCTTTTAAGTTTATATCAAAATTTAACTTAAAACAATTAAGTAATTATATACATAGTCGCACATGACTGCTAGACCCATATAAGATGCATTACTTTTAAGATAATAATAAACTTAAATTACTACATGTACAGTGAGAAAATAGAGAATAGAGAAGCAGCTATAGATTAAACAATAACCAGTCTATTCTTATTAGTAATATAATCATAATGCATTACAAAAATGTTTATTAAGTCACAAAATAAATAGGTAAAGCATAGAGACCATGGCCTTTGGATTCATTACTGACAGTTTTAGACTAGATTTTATGGTTGAATATCTTGACTTCCTATTTAAATATTTTTTTCGAAGTCTGTTTTGTAAGGAAAATTATCTCTTTAAAATGTTATCAGTGTTATTTTGAACAAAAAAAATAATCCAAATTAATATCAATCTTTTTTTTTTCTCGTGTTTAATTTTTTTAGTATAACAATACAATTAGAATAAGGATTCACTAATTTCATCAAACATAATAATTTTTCATGCTTCGTTAGAAGACTAATTTGTTAACATGAATTGCACACTTTAATATTTCTACATATTTATTATTTAATTACGATCTTTACACACGTGGACTCTCCCTAAAGTTTTTTTTTTCTTCTTTTTTTCACATGTTTTTTCCTATAATCTCTTTCAATTTACAAATACATAAAATGGTGTGCTTACAATTTTATATTGTTCAAAGAAATAAGGCTACGTGTAAATTCAACGGAAATTTGTAGTTGTTCTTGTTACCTTTTCATACACGTTATCTATAGTTCATACTTCAATGTCATATCGATCTAGGCAGATCATTGTGACAGATAAGAGTTCTTTTTTTTTTTTTTAAATATAGAATTATGCAATGCCTTGTATTACAAGGAAAGAGGCACCAGGATTTTCCTCTCCAAGGTTAGGCCACATATTATTCTATTAAGATTTTTTTTCTTCACAAATCATTACAGAAAAAATTATAAAAAAATCACGAGCTGCTTCTGAACAATTTTTTTAATGCGTATTTTCTTTGTAAGCTCAAACATTTGATATTATAGAGGATTTTAAATGATTAACTAAAGTCACTCGTTGCAGTGTCTAGTAAATTTTATGGATGTGTTATATGTGTGTGTGTATATATATATATATAAAAGATAATATTGTCGCATTTGTATGTCTATATTTTTACCCTATTAGAATAGTGATCTAAAAAATATATAAGAAAAAAACTTTTTAGTTTACATACAAAAGTTTACAAAATAAATTCATTAATGCACTAGAAGTGGAAATATAAATACGTACAATAGAAAAAGAGGGAAAAAAAAAAGAAAAAAGAATTCAACGTGATGGAAGGAAAGAAAAATAAAACTCACGTCCAAAGAAGATAAAGAAAAGATGTATGGTTACTTTTATAAAAGATGAGATAACAAAATTAATAAAATTGATTAAGAGTGTTTGCAATACAACTTAATTCGATTTTACATCAAAAAATTACTTGAACCAATAAAAAACATATGTAATTTGATTTTGCTCGGTTGAAATTAATTATGCTATATGAATCAAACTAAATAAAATTTATTGTAATTTGGGTTGATTTAGTTTTTGGGCTTTTAAAACAATGCATATTATTTTTTGAATAACCATTGAGTTTAAAGGCATTATTAATGAACAAGATACTAAATATTAATTATTGTGATGCTTAAAAAAGTCTATTAATTCTATACTACATTAATTTAAAGAGTCTAAAAGTTTAAAAGATCAATTACAACAACATAACACCCAAAAATGATTTCAAATGAGAAATGCAAAGACATACCTCCTATATAAACTAAAGGATACTCAAATTTAATCAAGAATCCAAATGCAATGAATGAAATTTAGTTGCTTTTAAAAATAACATAACTTGGAAATATTAAATAAATATATGACGCATTATACGCATTGGTTTTGTTAATCGATTTTCACCCCAAACTGACAACAGAATCAAATCGCGTGGTTTGGGGAAAAAAAAGATAAATACAATCAGATGAAACTCAGTTTTTCTCAGTTTTCATTTTTCAGTTCAGTTTTTTTATGTTTAAAATCAGCTTGGTTGGTTTTCTAGTACTCCTACAATTTATTCTGTAGATGTGACATTTTCTTCTGAATGGTTAAAGAATAAAAAAATTTATGTAGTGAAGTAGAAAACTTTTGCCATTAATTATATATATTACTTATAATTCACACTCTATATTATACAAGCATTTAAAATTAAAATTTAAAAAAAAAATTTACAAAATTACAAAAATCTACAATCATATTTGCAAATTCAATTATTAATATTTTTCATTCTTACTCAATACTTTTACAATACTAGTATTAAACGCATTTCAATAAATATTAATATGTACCCATCAAGAATGTTATCTAATATGTTCTCAGCACCTTTATTTCATTGTGGTACATTGTATATTATAAAATATTGGTGAAGTTAGAATTTGTTTTGATGAATTGTTAGTACCTGATTTTAAGAGTCTAAACATAGTTGTAGATATTCTTATCCATAAAAACTATCAACGCTAAAGAAAGACCATACTATCAACACATAGCATTTTGTGTTTAATATAACCATATATTTTCATAACATTTCAATAAATATATATAAACTTCAAAAAAAAAAAAAAAAAAAAAAAATAATATATATATTTAAATTTATTTTTTTATATATATATAAATTTTTTTTTTATATTTTTTTTTAATTTAATATATATATTTATTTATATTTTTTTTTTTT